>Ga0335071_10003945_pt1 | contig 15558 bp, 15 predicted proteins | sample Lox_Sample_15_FD_206724 | JGI IMG/M metagenome (GOLD analysis project Ga0335071, IMG submission 206724) | Soil microbial communities from Loxahatchee National Wildlife Refuge, Florida, United States - Lox_Sample_1.5 | ecosystem: Environmental > Terrestrial > Soil > Wetlands | place: USA... | reverse complement strand
TTACGCTCCCCAGCGTGGAAGTAGGGAGCATTCTGGAGTACAAATTCGAACTTCATTACGACGACGAGCACTATTCGTCCCCTTTGTGGAAAGTGCAGAGGCCCTATTTCGTTCACTCCGCGCACTATCAGTTCATACCGTTCAAATCGTTCGCGCCCGACGGGACGCCGGGCCGAGACACCACCATGTACCTGACGGATGGACGGGGGCGGACAATCAACACGCTGATGTGGTGGACGCGGCTGCCTCATGGTGCGGCAGTCAAGACGAGCATCAACGGCTCCTACACAGTGGACGTGACGGATGTGCCGCCTGCCCCGGATGAGGAGTGGATGCCGCCCATTGAGAGCGTTCTTTACAAGGTGGACTTCTACTACATGCCGGCCAGCACCCAGGGCGAGTTCTGGCTGAACGAAGCCAAGTTCTGGTCGAAGGATGTGGACAGGTTCGCCGAGACCTCCAAGGCGATCAAGGCGGCGGTTGACGGCATCGTCGCTCCCACGGATAGCGAACTCGATAAAGCGAAGAAGCTCTATGCTGCCGTGCAGGCGCTGGACAACACCGATTACTCGCGCAGGAAGAGCGAGTCAGAGAAGAAGGAACTCAAGATCAAAGAGGCGAAGCACGCCGAGGACACCTGGGCGCAGAAGAGCGGGGACAGCGAAGACATTGCCATGCTTTATCTGGCAATGTTGCGCGCCGCGGGATTGTCAGCCTATGCGATCAAGGTGGTCGATCGGGACAGGGGCGTCTTCGATCCGACTGACATGAGGCTCAGCCAACTCGACACCACAGTCGTGGACCTGAGCACCGGAGGGCAGGACATCGTTCTCGATCCCGGCGAAAAGATGTGCCCGTTCCAGACGGTGAACTGGCGGCACTCAGGCGCGTACGGGCTTGGACAAGGCGCGCAGGGTCTGGCTATCCGGGCAACGCCGATGCAGCAGTACAAAGACAATCTGATCAACCGGACCGGTAACGTGACGGTCGACGCCCATGGCGGAATTACCGGGAACTTCACCTTCACGATGACCGGGCAAGAGGCGCTCCACTGGAGGCAGCAGGCGTTGCGGATCGACGACGCTGAAATGAAGAAGGAGTTCGACCGGGGACTGGAGAAGATCGTGCCCGATGGAGTGGAAGCGCACCTCGATCACTTCCTGGGGATGGACCAGCCCGATTCGAACCTGCTGGCCATCGTCAAGGTCACGGGACAGCTTGGCACCGCGACATCCAAGCGCCTGATCCTGCCGGGCTTCTTCTTCGAAACGCGCGGCCGTCAACCTTTCGTCAACGAAGAAAAACGCATGGAGCCGGTGGATATGCATTACGGCAGCCGCGTGACCAACCAGGTGACGTATGATCTGCCGGCGGGAATGACGGTCGAGGGCGCTCCGCTGGACGCGAACATCTCCTGGCCGAGCCATTCCATTTTTGTCGCCAAAAGCAAAACTGTTCCGGGGCAGATCGTTGTTGCCGACGCGCTCTCGGTGGGATTCACTCAGGCAAAACCGGAGGAGTACCAGGATCTGCGCGGCTTTTATCAGAAGGTGGCGGCAGCGACACAGGAGCAGATCGTTCTGACCAACGCGCCGGCGGTGACGGCGAAAGGAAACTGATGCTGGCACATCGTCCCAACTCCAGGCGGATTGCCGCAGCAGCTTGCTGCTCGGTCGCTCTTTTCTGCGCGGCCCGCGCGGTTGCCAAAGAGAAACAGGAGCCGGCGCCGCAGTGGGCTCTCGATGCCGCAAAGGCGCCGACTCCCGCTGATGTCGGCGATGCTTCTGCCGTGGTCCTGTTCGATGAGTACTTAATCACAGTGGACAATGAGAACCACGCCATAGAGCGAGAACGCTTCGCCGTGCGCATCCTCAAACCGCAGGGCCGGAAGTACTCCCACTGCGAGGCCGAATACGACACGGATGAAAAACTCGATTACTTCCACTCCTGGACCATCGCCGCCGATGGCCGACAGTTTCAAGCCATGGACACAGACTTCAAAGACATAGGGGCCTATGGTGACGCCGACCTGCAAGCCGCAGAACGCTTCCGCACACTAAATCCCCCGGGCGGAGATCCCGGCGCGGTCGTCACGTGCGAGACTCAGGTGCATCTACGGCCTTACATGAATTCCGAGGATTGGGAAATCCAGTCCTCAATTCCCATCGTCGAAGAGACACTGGAGCTGGCGTTGCCGCCGGGCGGCCATTATGCCGAGTCCTGGAGCCGATACGCACCGATCAAGCCGACTGAAACAGCAGACAATCATCTTCGCTGGGAAATCAAAGATATGCCGGGGCTCGATTTGGAAAATATACACGCCACCCCGGCGTGGGGAGCGCTGGCGGCGCGCATGTGCGTGATGTGGGGAGACGCGGCGGTCAAGGGCGCCGAAAATCAATGGCGGGCCATCGGTCTTTGGATGGAGCAGCTTGAAGCCCACCGGCCCGACCCAACACCGGACATCACGGCCAAGGCCCAGGAACTCGTTGCAGGAGCTCCCGATCTTTACGCAAAGCTGAGCCGTATCACAGCCTACATTCAGAAAAACGTCCGGTACTTCATCATCATCAAGGGCATCGGAGGCTGGCAGGCGCATTACGCGGCCGATATTTATCGCAATCGCTACGGAGACTGCAAAGACAAGACGACTCTGCTCATCTCAATGCTTCAGGCGGTCGGCATCCATGCCTATTATCTGCACGTCGACAGCGAGCGGGGTGTGATCAATTCTGAGGCTCCGTCGTTGCTAGGCAATCACATGATTACCGCCATCGAGCTGCCGGAGGGGGAAAACGATCCTCGTCTGATGGCGCGCGTTAAGGCCGGGAATGGCAAGACTCTGCTGATCTTCGACCCCACCGATGAGGAGACGCCCGTGGGTTTGATTCGCGGGGAGTTGCAAGGCGCTTACGGCAATGTTGCGGAGGGGAGCGACAGCCAGGTGCTGCGCATGCCGGTCCTTCCGCCGGAGTCGGCCGGCCTGAAACGCAGCGGCTCATTTGTTCTGGCAAGCGATGGTTCGCTCGCAGGTGACGTCAGTGACACGTTCAACGGAGTCGATGCCGCGCATGAACGTGCCCTTGTGAATGGGAGCGGCAAGAAGGAATTCCATGACAGGCTCGAGCAGGGTCTCAATTCCGATCTTCCTGGCCTCGAATTCAAAGACTACGAGTTGCACCAAATCGACGACCTGGATAAGCCGATGCAGCTCGATCTCAAGGTGGGTTCGACAAACTATGCTCACGCTGCCGGTCCATTGCTGTTGCTTCGGCCGCGCATCGTGGGCACTCACGCTCGCGCATTTCCCGACCTGATGGAAGGCAAGGAGAGGAAGTACCCTATCGAGATCGGTCATCCGGGCAAATGGAGCGACGATTTCGATATCACGCTGCCTGCTGGTTACGTTGTGGATGAAACGCCCGACCCTGTGGATGTGGAAATGGATTTTGCCAGCTACCACTCTACGGTGACAGCCAAAGACAACGTGCTGCACTACGAGCGTGAATACGTGGTGCGCGATGTGGAGCTGCCGGCGGACCGGGCCGCTGATTTCCGCAAACTCGAGTCCGCCATTCTCTCTGACGAGAAGGGCACGGCTGTACTGAAGAAGCAGTAGTGGCTTCGCCCACCTTGCTGCGATTTCGCAACGTGGTGTAATTCACAGTCCCGGCATACCAGACCTGAATCGCGGGATTGCGCCGTTCATCCAAATTGACATGACTGCTGCGCTCTTTTCTCCTTTTCGTTTGCGTTCCATCGAGTTCGCCAATCGCGTTGGCGTCTCGCCCATGTGCCAGTACTCGTCGCAAGACGGCTTTGCCACCGACTGGCATCTGGTGCACCTCGGCAGCCGCGCCCAGGGTGGCGCCGGGCTGGTGATGACCGAGGCCAGTGCGGTGCTGCCTGAAGGGCGTATCTCGCCCGACGATCTGGGTATCTGGAAAGATGAGCACATTCCCGCTTTGCAGCGGATTGCAAGCTTCATTCACAGCCAGGGCGCGCGCGCGGGAGTGCAGCTGGCGCACGCCGGCCGAAAGGGCAGCACAAAGAGCCCGTTTGCCGGAGAAGGCGCGGTCGGGCCTGAGGATGGCGGATGGACGCCAGTGGCCCCGAGCGCCATCGCCTTCGCGCCTAACTATCCCATGCCGGCTGCGCTGGATCAGGCGGGCATCGATGCTGTGGTCGACGGTTTCCGCAGGGCGGCGCAGCGCGCGCTCACAGCGGGGTTCGATGTCGTGGAGATTCATGCCGCCCACGGGTATCTGCTGCATGAGTTTCTTTCGCCGCTCTCGAACCATCGCACAGATGGTTACGGCGGCAGCTTCGAAAACCGGACGCGGCTGCTGCTGGAAGTAGCGGATGCCGTGCGCGCTGCCTGGCCTGAGCGATTGCCGCTGTTTGTCCGCATCTCCGCCACCGATTGGGCTGAAGGCGGATGGAACATCGAGGAATCGGTTCGGCTCGGAGGCCTGTTGCGCGAGCGCGGCGTCGACCTGGTTGATTGCTCCTCAGGAGGGCTGGTTCCCGGGGTGAAGATTCCGCTGGGCCCCGGCTACCAGGTTGAGTTTGCGCGCAGAATCCGGCGCGAGGCAGGCATGGCAACAGCGGCGGTGGGCATGATCACCGAACCCGCACAGGCCAACGAGATTATCGCGAAGGGCGATGCGGACCTGGTGCTGCTGGCGCGCGCCATGCTGCGCGATCCGTACTGGGCATTGCACGCGGCAGCCGCTTTGGACGAGAGCATCAGTTGGCCAAAGCAATACCTGCGCGCCGCGCCGCCCAACTCACCGGCGCGCGCAAGCCTAGGCGTGTCCTGAGGCGCGCAGCGAGATAAGAAGCGCCGGCGCCACAAATGGCCCTGGTTTTCCTTTCATAAATGGGTGCGGCACCCGATTTCGCTTCACAAATCGTGAAAAATGTGACCTATACTGCCTGTAGCGCGAGGCTTTCTCCCCAAAGCTGCGGTGGCCTCGCCGGTATCTATGGCAACACAAGCATCGAGGAAACGCGCCTACGAGCCGCCCGCCATTCCGGATCGTCTCTATTTCAAGATTGGAGATGTCGCCCAGCTGTGCGGCGTAGAAACCTACGTCCTGCGCTTCTGGGAATCGCAATTTCCGCAACTGAAGCCGAACAAGAGCGGTACCGGCCAGCGGCTTTACAGGCGCCGCGACGTGGAGATGGCGCTCGAGGTCAAGCGCCTGGTGCACGGCGAGGGCTACACCATCGCCGGCGCGCGTACGGTTCTGGATCAGGGAGTACGCAAGCACGGATCGAAGCTCAATCCGCAGGCGGCGTTGCCGCTCGCGGGCGATCAGACCAAGAGGATGGATGCGATCGCCGCGGCCATCGGCCATGCGCGAGCCGAGCTGCGCGAGATTGCCGGAATGCTGGGCAGCGCCACGCAGCAGCCGGCGCGCCGCCGTAGCCGGCTGGCCCCGATTCGCGCCGCCTCGGGATCGCTGTTTCCGTCGTAAGGAATGCGTTTCAAGGTAGCAGACCTGGCCGCGTCCGAGGGGCGCGGCCAAGCCGTTTCTGTTCGATTACCCGCAGGCTTATTCTGCAGCCGCGGTTTCTTCGGCGGCGGGAGCCTCGGGTTCAGCGGCAGTTGCGGCTGCCGGCTGGGCTGCTGTTTCTGCCCCTTCTTCGACCTCGGCCAGCACCTTCACCGTAACGCGGGCCGTGACTTCGCGGTGGAGGCGAATGGCGACTTTGAACTCGCCCAGGCTCTTGAGCGGCTCACCCAGCTGAATCTTGCGGCGATCGATCTCGAATCCCTGCTTTGCCAGTTCGGCAGCGATATCCGATGACGTGACGGAGCCGAAAAGGTGGCCCTGCTCTCCGGCGCGGCGAGTAAAGCTGAGCACGATGGGATCGAGCTTGGTCACCAACTCTTCGGCCTGCGCCTTTTCCGTTGCCGAGCGGCGTTCCGCCGCGGCCTTCATCTGCTGGATCACAGCCTTGTTGGCTTCGGTGGCCTGCATAGCCATCTTGCGGGGCAGCAGGTAATTACGGCCGTAGCCGTCAGCAACCTTGACAACTTCTCCGCGAAGGCCAAGGTTCGGTACGTCTTCTCTCAGGATGACTTCCATGCGAATTCTCCAAATCTCTACTGCGGCAGCGGTAATGGAGCCGCTTCGCTACCGCAAAAATGCAGGTCCTTCGACTCCGGTCTCTCGCCTTGCGGGAGACCTTCGCTCAGGATGACAACCAATATCCTCGCCCCGGCGATTAGTGGCGCGTGGCAAAAGGCAGCAAGGCGATATTGCGCGCCTGCTTGATGGCACGAGTCAGACGGCGCTGGTGCGTGGTGCATACGCCGGTGAGCCGCCGCGGCACGATCTTGCCGCGCTCTGCCACAAACTGCTGCAGCAGCCTTACGTCGCGGTAAGGAATGGCGTCGATTTTTTCGGTGCAGAACTTGCACACTTTCTTACGGCGGAAAAATTTGCCGCGACCGCCGGGCCCCCCCGGGCCACGGCCTCCGCCGCGCGGGCCTCCGCCCGGTCCGGATGGGGCTTGTGACTCTCCACTTGCGGAGCTTCTTCCTTGAGTTTCTTCAGGCATCGTATTTCCTCGCTACTCAGTGTTCCGGCAAACGCCGGAGATTCTTCAGGAGTCAGGTTTCGGGGACCAGAAGGACCCGGCTTGAATCACCGAATCGTTCTTCTCGCTCCCTTACCGCATCGTTCTCTGCCTTTACGCGCCGGCTTGCACCGGCGCCGCCGATTCGGCCGGGGCGCTTTCGGCCGCAGGCGCAGGTTCACTGCTCGTCTTGCGGCGCGTGCCGCGCAGCGCTTTCACCTTGGCCAGGCGCTTCTCTTCTTCGTCCATGCGCACGGTGATGAACTTGATCACCGGCTCAGTGACGCGCAGCCGGCGCTCCAGTTCCAGGACCACCGGGCCGCCGGCCTCGATCGTCAGCAGGATGTAATTGCCGTCGTTAAATTTGCGCACCATATAGGCCAGCTTGCGCAGACCCATCTTCTCAGCCGACTTCACCACGCCGCCGCCATTCTTCACGGTGGTGCTGAAGCTCTCAATCAGCTTGTCGACTTCCTCGTCGGCCACATCGGGCCGGACGATAAACATCACTTCATACAATCGGGACATCTCGATTCCTTTTCTGCCGGAGCAACTAGCTGTCGCAAACAGCTTTCAGCTCTCAGCCTTCAGCTTTCAGTTCGCGGCGGGCAGTCTGCAGTTTCTGATCCAGCCCGCCGATCCCTGTCGTTCTTAGCTACGCGCCGTCTTTTCCATCGCGGCGATTAAACTCGTTCATCGCAGCGGCCGGTCCATCGCTCAAAATGCGCCGCACTGCCGCTGAAACCCGGTCCAGGACCTCGTCGAGCACCGTCAGATCCCGCTTGCCCATCGGCGAGAGCAGATAATCCCTGCCCGGCCTCTTTGCCCCGGCCGCTATTGCTTCCGGAGGCAGGTCGGGCGCAACGCCGATGCGCAACCGCAACCACTCGTCGCTTCCCAGGGCGCTCGAAACGCTGCGCGCCCCGTTGTGCCCCGCCGCAGAACCGCGCTCCCTGATCTTGAACGTGCCCAGCGTCAGAGCGAGCTCGTCGTAAATCACAAGCAGATCTTTCGCCGGGTCCGCATCCAATTCCCTCAACAGCGCCGCAACCGCAACGCCGCTCAGGTTCATGTATGTCTCCGGCTTGGCCAGAACCACCGGCCGGCCTGCAATGCGGCAGGTTACCGTCATGGCCCGGCAGCGCCGGTTGCCGACCACAACGCCCTCCTGCTGAGCGATGCGGTCAATCGCCATGAATCCCGCGTTATGCGGGGTCCACAGATACTCGAGGCCGGGGTTGCCGAGGCCCACAATCAGGAATGGGCCACGCCCGGCATCTCCGGCGGGCGGCTTTGCCACGCCGGAATGAACGGAATCGATTGCTTCCGCCAAGGCTTACTTCTTTGCCGGCGCCTCGGCCGTTTCAGCCTTGCCCTTCTTGATGACTTCAGGCTCAGCTGGCGCGGCAGCAGCACCTTCCCCAGCCGGCACAGCGGCGCCCGCGACAGCCGCACCTTCCGCAGTCTCCGGCGTCGCAACCACTTCCTCGCGGATATGGACAACGTGCGCCACGGTCGCATCTTCCGGCGTCAGATACTTCACCTTGTCGGAATGAGGCAGGCCGTTCACGCGCAGCACCTGGTGCATGCCCAGTTCGCTCACATCCACATCGATGTGACTGGGAATGTCGGCAGGCAGGCACTCCACTTCGATCTCGCGCAACACCTGGTCGAGGATGCCGCCCTCGGACTTTACGCCGATGGGAACACCCAACAGCTTGACGCGCACCTTAACGCGAAGCACCTTGTCGAGGGCGATTCGCTTGAGATCGATGTGAATCAGCCGGTCCTTAATCGGTTCGCGCTGCCAGTCGACAATCATGGCTTTGGCGGTGGGCTGTCCGGCAACCTCAACATCGAAGATCGTATTGTGGCCGGTCTCGGAAAAGAGGATCCGCGAAATCTGCTTGGGATCGACTTCGACGGCTACCGCATCCTGCCCAGAGCCGTAAAGCACGGCCGGAATTTTTCCGGCTGCGCGCACGCGGCGCGCGGCATTCTTATTGAATTTCCCCTCGCGGGGCTTAGCTACGACTAGTTCTGGCATTTCAGATTCATCTCGTTTCTGTAAAGTCGGGCACGGGGTGAAGCACTTCGCCGCGTGCAGCCGGCCTGAAAGCTACCTGCTCCGCGTTGAGCTGATCCTTCCGCTCCCTTTGTTAAGCAGCTCCAATCCGGGGCTGCGAATCTTTGTTTAGCCCGCAGAATACCTGCAAGCTACCGGCTGCTGGCTCCCAGCTAGCTGAACAACGTACTTACGCTCGTTTCCATATGAATGCTTTCAATGGCCGCGCCCAGCAGGCCGGCGATGGAAAGCACCTTGATCTTGGGCAATTTCTGCGCCGCTTCGCGCAAAGGAATGGTGTCAGTGACAACCAGTTGTTCCAGGCGCGAATTCGCGATGCGGTCGATGGCCGGACCCGAAAGTACGGCGTGGCTGGCGCAGGCATAAACGCTGGCCGCGCCTGAAGCGTAAAGCGCATCGACCGTCTTCACCAGCGTGCCGGCGGTGTCGATGATGTCGTCGATGATCAGGCAGGTCTGGCCTTCCACATCGCCGACCACGTGCATCACCTCGGCCACGTTGAGATCGGTGCGGCGCTTGTCGACGATGGCCAACGGCGCGCCCATCTTCTGCGCAAAGAACCGCGCCCGTTCCACGCCGCCGGCGTCGGGCGAAACCACCGTCAGATTGGGCAAGGCGAGCTCGCGGAAGTAGCTGACCAGCACCGGGCTGGCAAACAGATGATCGACGGGAATGTTGAAGAAGCCCTGAATCTGCGCGGCATGCAGGTCGACAAACAGCGCGCGATTGGCTCCGGCGGTGGTGACCAGATCGGCGATGAGCTTGGCACTGATAGCGACGCGGGGGCGGTCTTTGCGATCCTGGCGGGCGTACCCGTAGTAGGGCACTACCACCGTGATCCTGGCCGCCGAGGCCCGCTTCAACGCATCGATCATGATCAACAGCTCCACCAGGTGCTGGTCCACCGGATAACAGGTGGGCTGCACCACGAAAACATCCACTCCGCGCACGTTCTCAAGCAGCTGGAAGTAGACTTCACCATCGGCAAAGCGCTGCAGCTTGACCTCGCCGACCTTGACGCCGATGTGCTCGGCAATGGCCTGGGCAAGCTTGGGGTTCGCCGTTCCACTGAACATCTTGAAGCGCTTGTCTTCGCTCAGGCGCGTAGACTTCTTGCGCTCGGGCTGAACTTGCTTCCCGTCTTTGGACTTGGCAACTTCGTGCGTCTCTTTTTGCGAACCTTCACGACCTGCCGCGGGCTGGTTTTCCTGCTGCTTGCCTTCAACCAACGTTCCTACCGCCATCTGAAGCACCTCCATGCTGGTTGGCTATGGCTGCGTTTCTGTTCAAGCTATTAGCTCTTAGCTATTAGCCTCTCTGCTTTTCTGGCTGGGCGACCTGGATTCGAACCAGGATAAATGCCTCCAAAGGGCATTGTCCTACCATTGAACGATCGCCCAGCAAAGCCTCTTCCGACAGCCGTCCGAGAGTCTCGCTTGACTCACTGACGCCTGTCAACGGTTGAAAACCGCCAGTAGCTTTTAGCTCTCCCGGCTACCGGCCGTCTTTCAAAATCATCCGGTCCCAATACTCTTTGCTCGGCAGGGTTTGCGTTACCTCCGCCTTGACCCCGGGAACCTGGCTTTCCACCCGGTTCCTGGCCGCTTCAGCATCTGCGCGGGTCAGGTACAACCCGAACAGCGCCGAACCGGACCCGGACAGCGAGGCAAGGAGCGCTGCCTCCGGTGTTCCGGCGGCCGCAAGGATGCGCTTGATCTCAGCAAGGGAAGGATACTGGGGAAAGACAACTTGCTCGAAGTCGTTTTCGATCCAGCTCATGATCCCGGTGCGGACAAGCCCAGACCCGTATATCGTCTCTTGCGGTCCGGCCAGGTCTTCTCCCGCGGAGAAGACACCGGAGGAGCCTGCCCCAAACGTCCCTCCGGGAATCTCACCCCGAAAGGCGCTGGTGTAAGCACGGCTCGACTTCTCTAGTCTATCGGCACTTGTTTCGGCGGTCAAACCGTTGGCGACGCACCAGACATCCCAATCGTGAAAGGCCTGTTGGGTCGACACTCCGATGTCGGGCACCGCGACCGTGCACCAGACCGGATCGATGTCTGGCAAGGGATAGACTTCCTGACCGCGGTCGACACCGAGGACGGTACCGCCTACGAGAAACAAAGGCACGTCGGAGCCGACCTGGGCGGCAAGCTCGATTTGCCTTACAGAGTCAGGTCCCTGCGGCTGGGTTGCTATTCCCAATTCCTTTTCCAAACCCACCCATGCCGCCACCGCATTGCCGGAGCCCGCCCCGAGGCCACCCTGGACCGGCAGTCTCTTGTCGATATGAATTTCTACGGTTGCCCTGATGCCCATCCGCTCCAAGAGGACGACGGCCATTCTCCAGGCGGTATTCCGGCTGTCGGCTGGCACGCGGGGATCATTTGAGGTGATGCGAAGGACCGTCTCGGCTGCCGGATGAGCCGACACGGTCACGACATCGTGGAGCTCAAGAGTCTGATAGACCGTGGCCAGCGAATGGAATCCATCGGCCCGCGGAGCCCCGAGAAAAAGGCCCAGGTTAATCTTCGCGTGCGAACGGACTCGGGTGGGCATACGAGGCTTATTGTAGAAGGGCGAAATCGCACTGAAAACACCGGTAGCGCTCAACCTGGCGGAATACCCCTAGCCCAGCCCGGTTGTGGAATGTGGCACTTGCGAAAGTGTCACATCGCCGGCCCTGTCGTCGCACACCTCGGCGCCTAATGGACGCAGCGCAACTCCAGGAGACGGTCCATGACCCGCAAAACGATTCGAAGCATCCTCACCTTCATTGCTCTCGCGGTTGGCTCTGCAGTCGTCGCTCTCGCTCAATCCATCTCGTCAGTCGAAATTCCCGTCGCTACGGCCCACGACAGCTGGCAGGCCGTGGAATTGACCGCATCGCCGAAGGGCAGGATCATCGTCGTTACGGCCGACCAGCCCAGGCGCCGACAGAGCTGTCACGTTCAGTCCTTCGACAAGGACAAACTCGTGTGCTCGCGCGCCATCGGCGGTCCTCGCACCTTTCTCCCGCAGCAGGTCGTGGCTCTCATCCCTCCCGGTGACGGAGGGTTAAGACTGCCAATGTTTCTTGGGTTCAATGCGGGACTGGGCGCCGCAATCTGGGGAACTGTCGTGCTCGCAGCGGCTTGCCCTGTGTGCGCCGTGGGCACGGGGATTGCGGCTCTCTTCTGCTTCGGAGGCGCCGGGGCTGTCGCTTATGCCGATGACCAGCCGGATCGCCTCCTCTACCTTGCTCCCGGGCAAGAGTTGAGCGACAAGCTGGGGGATGTTGAGCGCTGACATTCCCGCGTGCGCCACCGCGGGACAGGTCGAGCCTGGGGAAGGTTGAAAGGAACCAGGGCCCGGTTCTCAGTCTTCCTTGTATACAGCAGCCCCGCAAATGGTCGCGATGGGGATGTAGATCAACGCGCCCAATGTCGTATAAGCCGTCAAATGGCCCGAGAAGAAGTGGGTGACCCACATGAGGGCAAAGTTGGGAATCAGGGCAAAAAGGACCCAGACAGCGAGTCCCGCGTAAATCGCAGTTTTCACGCCGGGGCCGAAGCGCGGCCGGATGCCGGCATAAATCCAGATGCCTACAAGCCCAACGATGATGCCGAAGGCCCAGAACCAGGTCACCTGGGTCATGGAATACGGCGGACGGCCCCATGTGGCCAATTGACCGTTCCACATCTTACCCAGCCAAATACCGTCGACCGGAAAATCCAGGATGTTGCCCACGATGCCCGCCACGATCCCGCCAAGGATGAGGCGGCCGACATTGATCTTGCCCATGATGGCTCCTCCTTAGTTTTCTGGGGGGAATTCCGGGAAGTATACGCACGCAAAACACGGTTCGCAAGACGAAATTCCTGAGAAGAATAAGCACGGCGGGACCGCCCTCGTCCGCCGGCGGTCACGCCATGTGACGCGGAAAGATCAGGGAACTTCGGCAGCGGCACAAGCGTACCATGTTGTGAGCAACAGCCAGGAGCTTTTATGCACTTCCTGATCTTCGGCGTCGCGTTCTACTTCCTTCCCGCCATCATCGCCGCCGTGCGGCACACCCATAACACCATGGGGATCCTGCTTTTGAATCTGTTCCTCGGCTGGACGCTGGTCGGCTGGGTGATCGCGCTGGTGATGGCACTCTGCTCGGCTCCCTACTATGCCTGCTACTATCGTCGCGGATGGTAGAAACCGGGGTTGAGCCCCAGGAAAACCGATGGTGTGTGCGCGATTCGATCGCCGCTGCCGCCCTCTTTGCGACGACGGCCGGCGTAATCCTGTGGCAGAACGCGCACGTCGCAGTTCTATTCGACCTCAGCTACATCCTGAACACCGCTGAACGTATTGCCACGGGCCAGGTTCCTTATCGCGACTTTCCCCTGGCTCACGCGCCGCTCACCTTTCTCTTTCAGGCCGCGATCATCCGTCTCACCGGCCGCGTCTTTTTCCACCAGGTGCTCTATGCGGCCGCGGTTGGCGGGCTGGGCACCGTGCTTACCTGGCGGATCGCTCTCAACCTGCTGAAGGGCCTGGCCTCAGCCTGGTGGATGGCCCTTTTCACCGCGGCGCCACTGTGCGCGCTGGGAATCTACTGCATCCTGCCAACTCCCGAGTACGACTGCGACTGCGCATTCTGGATTCTGGTTGCTGTTTGGGCGCTGCTGTGGATTGAGGGAGCACCTCGTCCAAGAGCCGATTGCGCAGATGCCTCCAGCCAGTCAAAGGACGTTCCTCAGGGGCTGAAGCTCCGGTCTTCGTTTGACTCTCAAGGCACGGCTGAAGACCTGGCCTATCAACACAGGGCTGATCCAATCAGTGGCCGGCGCGGAGGCGAAAACGCGACGCGGGCGGGCCGCTCCCGGTCAGCCTGGCGCTGCGTACGCGGTTTTCTGGCGGGTGCTGCGCTCGTTGTACCCCTCTTCTTCAAACAGAACATGGGGCTGCCGTTCCTGCTTCTTGCCGTGGTCTCGATTCTGTTGGTTCTTGTCGCGAAGTGGTTCCAGAGGGAGCAGACCCAAGACAAAAGAGGCGGCTCGGGCGCACTGACCGCTGTGCTCGCCGGGGCCGGCGCGGCTCTTCTCGTCAGCGTGCTGGTTCTGCACTCAACTGCGGGCATAGGAAATTATGTTCATTGGACGGTCGCCTACGCCGGGCAGCGCCGCTTGCCGGGACTCGAAGCGATGCTCGGCGTCTATCGATATCCCGAGCTCGCGTGGATGCTGCCGTGCGCCGTGGCCGGACTCATCCTGCTGCGTAACTCGATCGGTCGGAGACTCTGGGCGCGGATTGTGGCCTTTCTGCTGCTGGCGGCGCCGTTTCTTTATTCGCTCGCCGGGCTCTTCGTCTATTACGACGATGCCGACTCGCGCGGTGACAGCTTTCTCATGATCTGGCCCGTGCTGCTGCTGTTGGCGACGGCGCTCGCTTTGGCAAATCTGATCCGAGCCTGGCGCAAGCCTTCGCTGCGCGCGTTCCTGCCGCTCATTGTGCTGGCCGCCGTCAACGGAACCATGATGTCGCAGCAACTTTGGGGATCGACCTACGCTATCTGGCCGCTGCTGGCGCTGCTGCTCGCCGAATTGCTTGCATTCCTCGATGGTTTCGCGTCGCGAGCCGGCGTCAGCGGACGCTTTGTGCCGTTGTTCGCTGCCTTTGCCTCCGCTGCGATGCTGGTCTGCGGCGGATGGTACACAGCCAGCGAGGAGAGACTGTCGTATGCGAACCTGCCGGCTGGTCCTCCGGCACATTCTGCCTTTCGCGAACTCGCCGGGCTGGCCACGCCTGGGCCCTACCTGCCTGAGATCGACGAGTTGCTGCGCTACGCCCAGGCCAACATTCCCTTCGATGATGGGGTTCTTTTGATTCCCGGCGAAGAGCCGTTCTATTTTGCCACGGGTCGCGTGGCGCGGTTCCCCGTTCCCTTCTTCGATCCCACCATCGATCCCTACTCGTCCGTTGAGATTGCGGCCCTGGCGCGATCGCGCAACATCCGCTGGCTGATTGTGAAAACTGACGTGCAAACAAGGGAAGACCCGACGCCCGACCGCGCTGAACTGATGCGGCTTCTGACTCAGCAGTTCACGCTCATCACGCATCTGCGTGGCTACGACGTGTACCGAGCAAATGCACCGGAGTGAGGGGAGCTATTGGGGCTGGCGGAGGTTGGCGAGCCGAACGGAATCGTGGCGCAACGAGCATCCCGCGATGATTAGGGCAACCCCGATGGCTCCATACAAATACTGCGGCCAGATGACGAGCCGAATCATGGCGCATTCGGTAATGATCCATCCGAGCAGGACGCAGCCCTGCGCGGCAACCCACCATCCATAACCGGCCCGTCGCCTCAGAGTCGCTGTCAGAATGAACAGACAGAGCGCGCCGTTGAATACCAGGAGAATGATCCCAGGAACGAGAAACGATGGGAAGGGCGAGCGTTCCAGCAGGCTTGGCGACATGTGCCAGGGTTGTTGACGTGGGTGGAGGATGAGCGGGATCGCACCGACCACCGCTGTGATTCCCACAAAAGACAGGAGAACGATGGCAAGCAAACGGAAGAATTTCATCGCGTGCTCGAAACAAAGTGCTGGAAGATGATGAGATTCTACGCCTGCTTCTTCCCCGCCTTGCCCGACCGCTTGAGATGCTCCCAGTCCTTCTCGGTCTGGTCGGCGTAAGCGATGCCGAACGCACCCAGCGCCTGCACAAAGGCTTCGCCGTTGCCGATGTAGCCGGCCATCACCTGCGGATCGCCGGAACGGCCGTGACCGCGCGCGAGCAACTCGCCGCATACTTCGGCGTAGGCCTTCAGGTTGGCGCCGGCCAGGTCTTCAACCTCGATGGCGCCCTTGTGATCGTTGAGCTGCCGAACGAGATATTGCCGGCCA
>Ga0335071_10003943_pt1 | contig 15560 bp, 9 predicted proteins | sample Lox_Sample_15_FD_206724 | JGI IMG/M metagenome (GOLD analysis project Ga0335071, IMG submission 206724) | Soil microbial communities from Loxahatchee National Wildlife Refuge, Florida, United States - Lox_Sample_1.5 | ecosystem: Environmental > Terrestrial > Soil > Wetlands | place: USA: Florida... | reverse complement strand
CAACGCTGAGGCTCCTTAAACAGAAACGCGCCAGCCAAGCCGAGCGGCACTAATTTCAGCAGCTCACGCCGTGCTGCCCTATGCAGCTCATTTTCCGTAGAGAGATTCGGGCTCATGGTCCTCCTGCCATTGGCGTTGAGATGCAAGTATTTCGTCGAGGGAGCCCTGCCAGCATGAAGCCTGAATACTCGAAGATGAGCGCATGCACACCTACAACGCTCTCGATTCTGTTAAGCCTCGTGGTATTTTTCGCGGCTTCCTTAGCCATTTTGCGTTAGAGCGAATCCGGCGCCTCCTCCTCAGCCTTTTCGCCGACGTGATCGTCAGAGAGGAATTACACGCCCAGCTTTCGTAAGAATTCGTTCGGAGACGTGCCGCCCGCAAAGATCCAGACATAGTCGTTGAGGAACTCCATCCGACGCCCTGCGACATCGAGTATTGCGGTTGACGGCGTGAACTCGACTGGCATCGAGTTGAACAGAGTTTCGAGTTTACCCAAGCGTATTGCCTGTTCAATGTGCGGTACGGAGATGAGGTGCGCGGAAGCCCGCGGACGTGTAGAGCGGACTGGTGCAGCACTGTCTCAGAACCCCAACAAGCATTTATGAACCGCCGGTGCGGGCTTCGCGCCGGAAACGCTCTACATGCTCTGGGTGTTCGGAAAATTCAGACGGAAGCATCTTGATGGCGACGCGGCGGTCGAGGCGGGTATCGCGCGCTGAGTAGGCCGAATGGGAGCAGCAACTCTCCCTCCCCATTGCGCTCATCAGCTCTGTTGTTTTGGAGCGTAACCGGGCCACGTTCGGTATTGTGCCTCCGTTTCGGCCTCAGCCGCAACTGCCTCTCAGCGTTCGAAAATGAATAGCGGGGGAGGATTCAAATCAGCGCCGTTCAGAACTCGATTTCTGCAACATAACCGCTGCTTTCTGCAACAAAGTGATACTGAGCAAATTCCAGCGTCGTCGCGTGACTTTGGTCATGGCCGCAGGTTTGTTGCGTTAGTAATTTGAATTATCAGCGATCCACGGGGGTGGGTGAATGCATTCAGAGCACGCACAAACATTCTCTCTTTGTGAGCTGGCGCGCGACTTTGCAGCGGAAGTCGCTGGAGCATCTGAGCGTAAGAAGAAGAACCTGACATCTTATCCAGGTCTTCAGACATTTCTGCTCTACATACGCGCGCAAGGAACGGTACCGACACACCAAGTCTCCGGCGCGATAACCGTCCAAACCCTGATTGGCCATGTTCATTTCACTGCGGCAGGCAACACACATCAAATGCCAACTGGCGCAATCATTGCGCTGGCGCCCGGCGTTCCTCATGAGCTTTCTGCCGACGGAGAAAGTGTTGTTTTCGTAACGCACGCAGTAGGGTCTTAGAGATGGCTACACAGAAGTTGCAAGTGACGCCACTCGATGGCTCCCTTGATGCGAGAGTGGAAACCATACGTCAACGCGAAATCGCGCTCTCGCGCATGGTGATGCTCTACATCGGCACGGGCCTCCTGTTCATGCTGTTGCCGGGAACGTTTCTCGGTGTTTGGAACCTGATCTCGATCAGCGGCAAGCACGCGGCGAACTCTATCTCACCTGCATGGATGCAGGCTCATGGACAAGCTCAGGTCTTTGGATGGGTCGGCACCTTTATTCTCGGCATCGGCTTCTATTCAATTCCCAAAATGCGGCGCGCCCAGGCATTCGCAATGTGGGAAGCATGGATATGCTGGGCGATGTGGACATTCGGCGTGCTGTCGCGCTGGGTCGCGACCGTTTACGACTGGCACTGGCGCGTCGCTCTACCCGTCTCGGCAGCCTTTCAACTACTCGCGTTTGCCCTGTTCTTCAAAACTGTCGCGTCGCACCGGCCAGCAGCAAAAGGCGAAGAACGTCCGAAACTCGATCGCTGGATTCTTGTGGTGATTGCCGGGACAATCGGCTTGCTTGCAACTCTCACGGCAAACCTGATTGGCTCAGTTGAAGCTGCTTTGCATTCGTCATCTCCGGCGTTTGCTGCCGCTTTCAATCAACGCTTCCTTGTATTGATGACGTGGGGCTTCATGGTCCCATTCGTGTGGGGATTTAGCGCGCGCTGGCTTTCAACGTTCGTTGGTCTGAGCACGGTGTGCGACCGCGGATTGATGCTGATGGTCGCCGTCAATACGGCGGGCGTGTTGGCCGCCATGTTCAGCTTTACTCGGGCTGCAGTGGTGCTTTTCCTTGTCGCTTGCGTCATGTCGCTGGTTGCAATCAGGGTGATCTTCCGCTCCAGGCAACCGGCCAAGATTCTGGGCGTGCACGTTTCGTTTCCGTATTTCGTGCGACTTGCGTACGCGTGGCTGATCGTGTCGGCTGCGCTCGGAATTTGGGCTGCATTTGCGCGGTACCCTGAAGGCATCTGGGGAGCATCGAGACATGCATTAACCGTTGGCTTCGTGGCAACCATGATCTTCGCTATCGGATCGCGCATATTGCCCGCGTTCTCCGGAATGCGCGTGCTCTACAGTCCTAACCTGATGGGTCTCAGCTTGGCGGCGTTGACTGTCGGCTGCTTCCTCCGCGTCACATCGGAGATTCTGGCCTACCAGGAGATCGCACAGTTCGCTTGGAAGTGGCTGACGATTTCCGCCGTCCTGGAACTTACGGCTGTAACTCTCTTCGCGGGGAATCTCGCTGCTACGTTCCTCTCAAAGCCGCCCTCTCAATTAGTGCGGCTCAAGTAATTCAAGAAAGCAAGTATCTCAAAGAGGGTATTCGCAATGGACTTCAAGAGACTCTGGATCGCACTCGGCTTGGTCATGGCAATCTCTTTCGCCATACTCGGCGGTGTTGGCTACAGCGCCATCAGCAACGGCCCGCCGATTCCCGCCCAGGTGGTTTCCACTGATGGACGCGTAATGTTTACCGCGGATGACATCCAGACCGGCCAGAATGTCTGGCAATCTATTGGCGGGCAGGAGATCGGCACTGTCTGGGGCCACGGCGCTTACGTCGCTCCCGATTGGACAGCCGATTACCTTCATCGCGAATGCGTCTTCGTTCTTGATCGTTGGGCGCAAGCGGAGGGCGCAGTGAGCTATGCCGCACTAAGCTCCGAGCGCCAGGCCGCATTGCAGGATCGGCTGAAAAACTTAATCCGAAAGAACACGTACAGTAGCATCGATGGCGGGATCACGATTGATCCGGTGCTCTTCGACGCCTATCGCCAGCTCGCCGACTATTACTTCGACGTCTTCCATCGCGGGCGCAGCGAATACGCCATCCAGGCCGACGCGATCACCGACCGCGCGCGCAGCAATCAGATGACTGCTTTCTTTTGGTGGACAGCATGGGCAGCCAGCACCAATCGCCCCGGTCAGGACGTGACCTATACACAGAACTGGCCGCACGAAGAGCTCGTTGGAAACCGTCCTACCGGCAGCGCACTGGTATGGAGCGTCATCAGCTTTGTGCTGCTGCTTGGGGCCGTCGGCGGCATGGTGTGGTATTTCGGGTCGAAACGTGGAGAAGAACACGAAGAACCCGTAGCCATGCCTAGAACCGATCCCCTATTAGGATTCAACCCTACGCCATCGCAGAAAGCGACTGTTAAGTATTTCTTCGTGGTCGCCGCGTTGTGGGTGTTACAGGTTGTTCTTGGCGCCATCAGCGCACACTACGGTGTCGAGGGCAGCGGGTTTTATGGCATTCCGCTCGCAAAGTGGTTGCCCTACGTGGTCACGCGCACCTGGCATTTGCAGATCGGGCTCTTCTGGATTGCGACATCCTGGTTGGCAACCGGCCTGTACATTGCTCCCGCAGTAAGCGATCGTGAACCGAAATACCAGCGCCTCGGCGTCAACATCTTATTTGTTGCTCTGGTGGCCGTTGTCGTCGGATCGCTTGCGGGCGAGTGGGCCAGCATTCAACACAAGATCGGCAATCTCGATCTCTCGTGGTGGTTCGGAACTCAAGGATACGAGTACGTTGACTTGGGCCGCTTCTGGGCGATCTTGCTATTTGGCGGCTTGAGCTTTTGGTTGTGGCTCATGTACCGCGGACTCGCGCCCGCATTGCGCAAGCGCGATGAGTCCCGTTCGCTGTTGTTGCTATTCCTCGTTGCTTCGATTGCAATTCCGCTGTTCTACGGCGCGGGCCTGATGTTCGGCCATCGCAGCAATCTGGTCACGGCTGAGTATTGGCGCTGGTGGGTGGTTCACCTCTGGGTAGAAGGCTTCTTTGAAGTGTTTGCCACCGTGGTGATTGCGTTCCTCTTTACGCGGCTTAAGCTCCTGAGTTTGAAGACGGCAACCGGATCGGTGCTCTTCTCGACGGTGATCTTCCTTTCAGGCGGCATCATTGGAACCTTGCATCACTTGTACTTCTCGGGAACGCCGAACGCCGTGCTCGCTCTTGGCTCGGTATTCAGCGCGCTAGAAGTGGTGCCGCTGGTGCTCGTGGGCTTCGAGGCTTGGGAGAACATCCGCTTGGTCCACGGGAATGAACGCGCTCGCTGGACCACTGCCTACAAGTGGCCGATCTACTTCTTTGTTGCGGTGGCGTTCTGGAACTTTGTGGGAGCGGGGCTTTTCGGATTCTTCATCAACCCGCCTATCGCTCTTTACTACATGCAGGGATTGAACACGACACCGGTTCACGGCCACACGGCATTGTTTGGTGTGTATGGCATGCTCGGGTTGGGCTTGATGTTGTTCTGCCTGCGCGCACTGCGTCCGGGGCGCGCCTGGAAGGACAAGCCGGTAGCGATCGCGTTCTGGTGTATCAACATTGGGCTGATGGCGATGGTGCTGTTCAGCCTCTTGCCCGTTGGACTCATGCAGGCATGGGCCTCTGTGCAGGTCGGGACTTGGTACGCGCGCTCGGCTGAATTTATGCAGACGCCAACGATGAACACACTGCGTTGGATGCGCATGTTCGGCGACACCATCTTTGCCGTCGGGGCGCTTGTGTTGGGGTGGTTCGTGCTCGGCTTAGTCACAGGCCATTCCTACGCCGAACACGGCCATGTAGAAGAGGGCGAGTGGGAGGTCAAGGAAGCAGTGGCTGTACCTTCCTCGAAGTGAACGTTTTCAAACTCGAGGAGCCCTGGGCACGCGAACTCAGGGCTCCTTTCACAACGCGGGTTCAAGTTATTGCAGCAGAGGGCGTTTCCTCCAGCTCCACTGGCCACCATTCGCTCCCGACGATTCTTCACTCATAGCAGCAGAGTTCGCTTTACCGCATTCCATGAAGTAGGATGAACTCGCGGCCAGACTATGGGCGGCCGAGATCGCTCGTGATGCGAAACAGAGCTAAGCTGATTTTGTCGATGACAGCTTTGTTGACTGCAGCCTTTTGTACGGGCCAGCAGACACCCACACTGACAGCCACACCCAATCGGCCCACAGTGACAAACACCGCGGAAACAACGCAGTTTGGAGTACTGGAACTTGAACTTGGGGTAAGCGCCGCGTCGCGTCAGCAGTCAATTCCGGGATTGCTGAAATTTGGGCTACTGCGAGACGTTGAACTGGATTGGGCCGGCAGTCCGTGGCTGCATGATGCCGACGTGCACTATTCGGGAGTAAGCGACAACTATCCGGGAATTCGCTGGCGCTTTCTTCACCAGTCACAGCACCAACCTACACTCACCGTTCAGTATTTTTCCAAATTGCCGTCAGCGGGGGCGACCGAAGGCTCCGGGGAGGTAGATCACACGCTGATGTTGCTCGCCAGCAAGGATCTTCCGGCGAACTTTCATCTCGACGTGAACTTCGGGCATGAATGGTTGGGGCGCGCCTCGCGTTCCGGTTTTGACGGAGCCTTGCTTGAATCGTTCACGCTCTCGCATCCTGTGAAAGGCAATTGGGGTTTGTCCATGGAGTTCTCGGGAGCGACGTCGCCGAACACCGGCACGCCAGCCGTTGTGCAGCACCTGTGGGCAGTGAGTTATACGGTGAAGCCAAGGCTGGTGCTCGACAGTGCGGTTCAGGTCCGAGTCCATGGTAGTGTTCCGCGAGTGGTGTATCTGGGCGGAATCACGTATTCGATTGCCGATCTCTACCACCACAGTTATTGAGCGATGGTTAGATCCGGACCTTTACCGTGCCGGCCATAAACGCTGTTTCGTCCTCGGTTTTTGCCCTGTAAAGTAACGCGCATCACCCGCTCTGGTGACACGGGTCACGGCCACATGGGTCGTTATGCGATACAAGTGTGAACCACTAAAGCAGGTCCACTGGGGTGAGACTTGTCACAGCTGAAATCCATCGAGCATCTTCTTCGGCTTGCAGCAGTGTTCGTGGTTGGATTCGTGCTGTTCCTGGTGTTGCGCGCGCACTTTGTGCCGCGCACGTTTGGCCAGTACGGCCATTACCGCGGCGCAGCTGTCGGCGAGCTCTCGTCCAAACCGGTCAAGTTCGCGGGGCACCAGCTATGTGAAGGGTGCCACGATGACGTGCTGAAGGTGAAGAGTGCCGGTCCGCACGCTCACGTGAATTGCGAAGCGTGCCACGGGCCGCAAGCCAAACACGCGGATGATCCGGGTGAATTTAAGCCGCAGCTGCCGGACACGGCTGTACTCTGTGCGCGCTGCCATGAGGCGAATATTGCCAAGCCGAAGGGCTTCCCGCAGGTAGTCAGCGCGGAACACTCCAGCGGCGTAGCTTGCAAAACCTGCCATATTCCGCATAATCCGAAGCAAATGCCGGGAGAAAAACACTCATGATCACGCGCAGGCACTTCATCTATCTGCTCCCGGCAGCGGCCGTGGCATGGGATTTCGTGCTCGCTGGCACTCCTGAAGCTGCGCCCAACTACACACAAACCGATCACTGGTGGGGAATGCTGATCGACATCAGCAAGTGCATTGGCTGCGGCAATTGTGTTCGTGCTTGTTCGACGGAGAACGATGTTCCGGAAGGCTATTTCCGGACGTGGGTCGAGCGGTATCACGTCGACGACTGGCACATGGAGTCGCCCAAGGTGGACTCACCCAAGGGCGGCAAGGAAGGCTTTCCGCCGAGCAGCTATACCGGCGGCAAGAACTTCTTTGTGCCGAAGATGTGCAATCACTGCGCGGATTCGCCGTGCACCCAGGTGTGCCCGGTGGGTGCAACCTTTGAGACGCGCGATGGCGTAGTGCTTGTTGATGACACTTATTGCCTTGGCTGCCGCTACTGCATCCAGGCATGCCCGTACGGATGCCGCTTCCTGCACCCGAAGAAGCACACGGCAGAGAAGTGCTCTCTCTGCTATCACCGGATCACGAAAGGCCTGACGACCGCTTGTTGCGAGAACTGTCCAACAGGCGCGCGGCAGTTGGTGGATCTCAAGAATCCGAAAGACCCGGCAATTGAATTCCTGAAGACGCATAGCGTGCAGGTGCTGAAGCCGCACCTCGCAACGGGCGCAAAGGTTCTCTACAACGGGCTTGATGGCTCGGTGAGGTAGGAGGAGATAACGACATGCCGGTCGATGGATTCATGTATCCGAATGAAGTCGAATTGCAGTGGAGCGTGCTGATCGTTGTCTACCCGTTCCTGACCGGATTGGTGGCGGGCGCGTTTATTCTCGCGTCGCTCGAGCGCATCTTCCACGTCGAAGCGGTCAAGCCTACCTATCGACTTGCCCTGCTCACGGCGCTCTCTTTCCTGCTGGTTGCGCCGATGCCGCTGCAACTGCATCTCGGGCGTCCAGAGCGTTCGTTCGAGATGTACTTGACGCCGCATCGCACGTCGGCAATGGCAATGTTCGGATTTGTCTACCTCTGGTACCTGATGGCTGTGCTGGTCTTAGAAATCTGGCTCGACTACCGCCGCGAAATCGTGTTGCTTTCGCAGAGCACGACGGGGCTTCGCCGGATGATCTACAAGGTGATGACGCTCGGCTCCTCGAACATCAGCGACGAGGCGTTGCGGGTGGACGACCGGGTTGGGTATGCGATCACGATGATCGGCATACCATCCGCGTTCCTGCTGCACGGCTATGTCGGGTTCATCTTTGGGTCGATCAAGGCAAACCCGTGGTGGTCGACACCGCTGATGCCAGTGGTGTTCCTGTTCTCGGCGATGGTTAGCGGCATTGCTCTTGTTCTGTTGCTCTACATGGCCTCAATGCGAATGCGCAAAAGGCCGATCGACATGCGCTGCGTTGACAAGATCGCGCAATACCTGCTCTACACGTTCATCATCGATTTCACGCTCGAGCTGCTGGACCTGATTCACCGCATCTATGAAGCTGACGAGTCTTTCCGATCGTTGAACTTCCTGATGCACAGCAAGCTTTATGTTTCGCAGATTCTGATCCAGATCCTGCTTGGGACGTTGGTTCCGATTTTTGTGATTGGCTTCATGCAGTTCGTGAAGGTCCCCGAGGCGGTGCGGCGATTCCTGTATGCGGTTTCTGGGTGCTTGACGCTGGTTGGGATCTTCGCAATGCGCTGGAACGTTGTCATCGGCGGACAGCTGTTCTCAAAGAGCTTCTTAGGGTACACGACGTATAAAGTTGATCTCATTTCTCGCGAAGGGGAGTTGATTGCGGCGGGGTTGATGATACTACCCTTCATCATCCTGGCGATCCTGGTGAAGCTCTTGCCCCCGTGGGGTGAGGAAGTGCGTGCGGCCGGACTGGCGGCGAGCGCGCAAGCAGGAGACTGAATCGCACTTCGCTCCTGTATCTTGTAGAATTAATGAACGTACAGTATCGTAATTGGAAAAGGCAGCCCAATCGCTTGCTGAAATGGGTTTGCATTCGTACTGTCTTCCGCAGAAAATACTCGGATCAAATTGTGGAGTGAAAGGGAGAGGATTTGACCACGAACAGTTCCAGTATCCAACCACCCAAGCGACTGTTATTCGGCCCCGGACCGACGCAGGTTGCGCCCAGCGTGTACGAGGCCATGCGCCAGACCATCGTAAGCCATCTTGATCCCTACTTCTTCCAGGTAAGTGAAGGCGTGCAGGAGATGCTGCGAGCCGTGTTCGGAACGCAAAACAAGCTCACGTTCGCCATCTCCGGAACCGGCAGCGGGGGCATGGAAACCGCGATTTCGAACTTTGTGGAACCCGGCAGCAAGGTCGCGGTGCTTGTAAATGGGTTCTTTTGTGAGCGCATGTCGGAAATGGCCAAGCGACAGGGCGGGAGCCTTGTTCGTCTTGAGAAGCCTTGGGGTGAAGTCTTCGGAGATGCTGAAGTCGCCGAATTCATTCACAAAGAGAAGCCGAAGGTCGTGATGTATGTGCAGGCTGAAACCTCGACCGGAGCTTTCCAGGAAGGCAAAGCGATCTGCAAGGCCGCGCACGAAGTCGGCGCTATCGTGATTGCCGATGTGGTGACTTCGCTCGGCGCGATGCCGGTGAAAGTGGATGAAACCGGAATCGACGTCGCGTACAGCTGCACGCAGAAAGGGCTGAGCTGCGTCCCGGGACTGGCCCCGATCACCATTTCGCCACGCGCACAGGAAGCATTGGAAGCGCGCAAGAGCACGAACCACAGCTGGTATTTCGACCTCAAGCTGCTGAATGACTACTACAAGGTGTCGCATCGATATCACCATACGGCCTCCGCAACGCTGTTCTACGGGTTGCATGAGGCGCTTTCACTGATTGTGAAGGAAGGCGTCGAGGCGCGCTGGGAACGTCACCGCAAGTGCCACAATGAGTTCGTGGAAGGCGTGGAGAAACTCGGGCTCAAGATGCACGTTGTGCCGCAGCACCGCATCGTGAACCTGAATACGCCGCGAGTTCCGGAAGGTGTGGACGACGCGCAGGTGCGTTCGATTCTGATGAAGGAACACGGCATCGAGATTATGGGCGGGTTCGGACCCCTTGCAGGCAAGGTGTTCCGCATCGGCGTGATGGGCCCGCTCGCCACAAGTGAAAACGTGGAGATGTTCCTGAAAGTATTTGGCGGCGCTCTTGAGCGGTCAAAGGTCGCGGCGGCGGCCAAGTAAACCATGATTCGCTAGGAAGAGAGGCGGCCTGCGCGGCCGCTTTTCTTCTAGCTGGCGATTTTGAAAGAGGGCACGTCTGAAGCCGTGCCCCTTCAAGAAACCCTGAACTCCAGCATTGTGTTTTCCTTATGCAAAAGCTGTTACTTATTGCGATTTGAGCGCAGGTTTAAAGATGACGCCGGTGCTTGTCTTGCCGTTCATCACGACGGTGAATGGCGAATCGAAGCGCAAGTGGCGGACGCAATCGCTCTCTTCGACTGCGGGCTGATCGGCGAGCCATTGCCAATTGACGAAGCCTTCGCCGGCATCGGGGTTCACGGTGAAGTAGCCGACCTGGAAAGCCGTGAGGTTCTGAAAGAAGTGACTGCCTTGCGATGGTGTTACGCGGAAGTCGCGGAAACCCGCCTCGACGATCACGCGCGCGCCTGACACCTGGTCCCACTCGACCGGTATGCCAAGCCAAGGATCGTTTGATCCCCAGCGGCCGACGCCTATGAGCAAGTACGGCGTGTTGGTTTCGTTTAGCTTGGCGTTCATGTAGCTGACTTGATCTGCGACCTGCTGACTGCGTCCGCGATCGAAGCGATGAAAATCGACGACCACGACATCGCGCAAGTCGCTGATGCGTCCATGGCCGAGCACGCGACTGCTTTGGCAAACGAGTTGTTCAGGCAGAACCTCGCCGATTTCCAAGTCTTCGCCTTCGCGTGAGAGCACGAGTGGACGCATCTGCAGGAAACCGACTTCCGCCAATTCACCTTCAGCCTGGGGCAGGCAGACGGCAAACTCGATCTCGACGGGGCGCCCCTGTCCTTCCTCGCCCAAACGCATGAGTTCGATCAGCAGATACGCGAGCGGAAAGATGTTGTACTTGAGAATGGGGGCGAAGCTGATGATGCGCACGCCGGGCCGGCTCAGGCCGTCATAGACGGTGTCGTTTTCCGCCGAGTACGTGGATGCAAGCCGATGGAGAGTACCGTCTTTCTCAGCGTATTTCAGTGAGAAACTGCGCTCGCGAAGGTCGCGCACCGGGTCTTCAAGATGCTCGGCATGGCTCAGATCGAGGGCATAAAACTCGGTCTGTGAGTTCTGCAGAATGTCGTCGACGGAGGAAAACTGCACGATGTGCCGAGGATGCCGCGGACTGAACGTCAGGCACTTGCCTCCGCCGACAACGGCGCATCCCAGGCCAAGAGCGACGGTTGCAATGCCGTCCTCTACGCGCATCGGAGGAACGGGATAGAAGTTGTGCGATCGCACAACGCCGGAAAAATCAGGATAGAAACGGCTTTCGTGTGGTGCGCCCACCAGCTTCTGGATGATAACAGCCATCTTCTCTTCTTCCAGTCGGTACGGTGTCGCTCGGACGTACGCCTTCGCGTGCTGGAGGAAAGTGGAGGCGTATACCATCTTTACCGCCTGCATCAACTGCTCAAGGCGTTCTTCGTCGCTGGCGCAATTCGCGAGCATGAAGGTGTCGTAAACGCCCGTGAATGGCTGGTATTGCGAATCTTCAAGCAGCGACGACGAGCGGACCGCGAGAGGGTAGCGCACCTGGTCTAAGAACGCGCGCAGGTTTTCTTCCAGCGTATCCGGCAGCTTCGCGCTCAGGAATCTTTGCTCGATTTCGTTGTCGTCTCGGCAGTGCAGGGCAAAGCCCAAAAGGTCGTTCTGGGTGAGGAAATCGTCGAAAACATTCGTCGCGAGCACCAACGTCGGAGGAACGCCGATGTGAGCTCCGGGGAATGTCTGCTGTGCTCGGAAGCGATAAAGCAAGTGCCGCACGAATGCGAGGCCGCGTGCTTTGCCGCCAAGCGAGCCGCCGCCGATGCGCAGGAAGAAATCTTCCGTCGGCCTGAAGGTTTGCGGGTTGAAGTCTCCGATGAGCAGTTGGTTCTGTTCCCGCCGATACTCGGCAATTGAGTTGATCAGGTCGCGACGCAGTGCGGTGGTGGTGGGGAAGTCGGAAACTTTTCGTGGGCGTAGCTTGCGGGCAAGCGCAAATTCCGTGCGTGCACGCAGCCAGTGCGAGAAGTGGTTTCGCGAGCTGTGAAACGAAATACAGTCGTCGGGAACGACGTGCAGCAGTTGCTCCAACTGTTCGAGGTTCGATGCGCGTGCGACCTCTTTACCGTCTGGAGTGCGAAAGACAAAATCTCCAAACGCAACCTGTTCGACAAGGAACTTGCGAAGGTCTGTGAGGAATGACGGCGAGCGTTTTTGCAGGAACGAGAAGCCTTCCTCGTGCGCGCGTGTCATGAATTCAGTGCGGCTGGAGTGCAGCACGATCGGAACATCGGGCACCATCCTGCGCACCTGCCATGCCAGGGAAAAGCCGGCGTCCGGCATTTTTTCGCCAAATCCCTGGCGAGGAAACTCGACGTCGGAGATCACGCCGAGCAGGTAGTCGCGATACTGAGTCGCGGTCTTCGTGGCTTCTTCGTAGCTCGTGCACAGCAAGATCTTCGGTCGCGCGCGCATTCGCATCAGCCGGTGAGCCAGGTTGAGGCCTTCGCTGATCACCCGCCGCGTCTGCTCGATCATCTCCGTGTAGATGACTGGCAGGAACGCCGAGTAGTAGCGGATGTTGTCCTCCACTACGAGCATCACCGGCACGCCGATCGAGCGCGTGTCGTGCGGAGCGTTGCGCTTGTCCTCTACATATTTGACGATGGCGATCAGGATGCGCACATTGCCTTGCCAGAGGAAAATGCGCTCGATGTCCGTGTTTGGGTTCTTCGCGCGAAAGTTCTTCACCTCGCGGTAGTCGTAGGCGAGCACGACGACGGGGATGTTCAACCCGGCGTCTTTCACCTTGCGCGCAAGTTGCGCGGCATCCATGTCACCGACGTAGAGGTTGGTCACGATGAGGTTGTAGCGCGGTTGGGCGCGCGCCAGGAGCAATGCCTCGGCACCACTGCGCACGTGTGTAATACCAGGGATTTGTTGCAAATGCAGTTCGACCGATTCGCCCGCGAGCAACTCATTCAGGCGCCCGTCCTCACGCAAGATAAAAGAGTCGTACAAGCTGGAGACGAGCAGAATGTCCTGCACGCGAAACGACATCAGGTCCTCGAAACTCTCGAAGGGTCGCTCGTTGTCGATCAGAGGCATGATGGCTGGAACTTCCATGGTTCTCCCTGGCAATAGAAAACGGGGTGGATTTCTCCACCCCGCGATAGTAACTCCAGGTTCGGAGTTACGGGAACCGTTTACTAGACTAGGCCCTGATCCAGCATGGAGTTTGCGACCTTCAGGAAGCCGGCAATGTTGGCTCCGTTCACCAAGTTGCCCGGTGTTCCGTACTTCTCGGCTGTTTCGAAGCAGTTCTTGTGGATTTCGATCATGATCTTGTGCAGACGATCGTCCACTTCCTCGCGAGTCCAGCTCAGGCGCATCGAGTTCTGTGACATCTCGAGTCCGCTGGTGGCGACGCCACCGGCGTTGGCCGCCTTGGCCGGTCCGTAAAGGATCTTCGCGTCGAGGAACATGCGCGTCGCTTCCAGAGTGCTCGGCATGTTGGCGCCCTCGGCAACAACCTTCACGCCATTCTTTAGCAGGTTTGCTGCGTCCTTAGCGTTGATTTCGTTCTGAGTCGCGCTCGGGAAGGCGCAATCCGCCTTGATGTTCCACAGCGGGTTGCAATCGGCCTTGCCGTCCGTCGGCATGAAGATGGCCTTCTTGAAATGGTCGGCGTATTCGCGGATGCGGCCACGGCGAGCATTCTTGAGTTCCATGATCCAGGCCAGCTTCTCGTGGTCGATTCCATCTGGATCGAAGATCACGCCGTTGGAGTCCGAGACGGTGACGACTTTCGCGCCGAGCTGCAACAGCTTTTCAACCGTGTACTGCGAGACGTTGCCGCTGCCGCTGACGAGGCAAACCTTGCCTTCGAGCGAGTCCTTGCGGGTCTTCAACATTTCCTGTGCGAAGTAGACGCAGCCGTAGCCGGTCGCTTCCGGACGAATGAGTGAACCGCCCCAGCTCAGGCCCTTGCCGGTGAGCACGCCGCTGAATTCGTTGCGGATGCGCTTGTATTGTCCAAACAGGTAGCCGATTTCACGGCCGCCCACGCCAATGTCGCCTGCCGGAACGTCGGTGTCCGGGCCGATGTGACGCGAGAGTTCGGTCATGAAGCTCTGGCAGAAGCGCATTACCTCGTTGTCGCTCTTGCCCTTGGGATCGAAGTCGGAACCACCCTTGCCGCCACCCATGGGCAATGTGGTCAACGAGTTCTTGAACACCTGTTCAAAGGCCAGGAATTTTAGGATGCCGAGGTTCACAGACGGATGGAAGCGCAGTCCGCCCTTGTAGGGGCCAATGGCGCTGTTCATCTCGATGCGGAAGCCGCGGTTGATCTGCATGTTGCCGTGGTCATCAAACCAGGGCACGCGGAACATCAGAACGCGCTCGGGCTCTACGATGCGCTCAAGGATATGATTGGAAATGTATTCGGGATGGCGCTCAAGGACGAGGCGCAGGGAGTCAAAAACTTCCTGCACGGCCTGGTGGAACTCCGGTTCGGCCGGATTCTTCGCCTTCACCTGGGCCATTACGTCAGTTATGTATTCTGTTGGGGTTTTGATTGCGGGCGGGTACATCGTGCCAAGACTCATAAGCGAGTTCTCCTAACAATCAGACTTCTTTGTACGGCGCACTGCATCATCTGGAGCCGAGGAGAGGCTACAGACTTATTTCGGGCAAACGGGTTATTACACTCCCGACGGCCGCCTTGCGCGGTGACCATTATCACCCTCTCTGGTGACAGCGAACTCCATATCGATGCAAGCCAGAGTTACTGCGGTGGTGCCCAGGCCAAAATTTTTCCGGTGACGATTCGGGTAATTGGCAACAAGAGGAGATGATCAGAGGGAGGCTAAGACAAAATTCAGTGTCCGAACAAGCAGAACTCGAGAATGTGTGCGTGGTGCTGGTTTCACCACGGAATCCGCTGAATATCGGAGCAGTTGCGCGGGCGATGAGCAACTTCGGCTTTTCCGACATGCGCGTAGTTGCGCCCTACGAGCTTTCTTTTCGCGAGGCGCAATCAGCCGTGAACGCGCAGGAAATCCTGGCCGCTGCGCGGGTGTTCGAAACCTTAGCCGACGCAGTGGCGGACTGCGCGCTGGTAGTGGGCACCACGGTAGGGCGCGCTCGAGATTTGCAACAGGCAATACACCCTTTGCAAAAAGGAACAACGCTCATCAGGAAGCAGGCGCAACGGAAACGCGTGGCGCTATTGTTCGGCTCGGAAAAACGCGGACTGAGCAACGACGACTTCGCATACTGCAATTGGCTGATGCGGATCCCCACACGAAACTCGCACCCGTCCATGAACCTTGGACAGGCGGTTGCGGTGTGTCTGTGGGAGATCGCTCGCGCCGTGGCGAAAGCGCAAACCCAATATGCTGGGCAGTCGCCCGCCGAGGCTGGGGAGTACCAGCGCATCACCAGTGTTCTAACCGAACTGCTAGCCGAGAGCGGCTACATTAACCCGAAAGCGCAAACCTCAACCGAGCTCAAAATTCGAAGACTGGTTCGCCGCGCACAGATGGATTCCGAAGATGCGCAGATGTGGCTCGGAATGCTACGGCAGATTCTGTGGAAGGTTCACTCGAGCAAAACGGGGCGA
>Ga0335071_10003942_pt1 | contig 15562 bp, 16 predicted proteins | sample Lox_Sample_15_FD_206724 | JGI IMG/M metagenome (GOLD analysis project Ga0335071, IMG submission 206724) | Soil microbial communities from Loxahatchee National Wildlife Refuge, Florida, United States - Lox_Sample_1.5 | ecosystem: Environmental > Terrestrial > Soil > Wetlands | place: USA... | reverse complement strand
TTTTCTAGTCCCACGTAAGGGGCACGAACCACACTAAAGTGGATGCTTTCACGTCAAAACACCAAACAACCTCCCAAAGGCACGGACCTCACTAAATTAACTTGAAACACTAGAAAAAGCATATAAAATAAAGTATAAGGATCATGCCGTTCTCGTGGTTCAATCCTTTGGTGGTTTGGTGCTCATTCGGGAGGTTGTTTCGTGTTTTAAGCGCCAGGCATGGGCTTTAGTGATTTAGTACCCTTACGTGGGATATAAAAGAATTCGTGTTTTCGTGTTGAAAAACCGACGGGCAGTACGAAAGTGGAAAAAGTGGCAGAGGACTACTAAACAAACACGGAACCACTGAAGGCACGGCGACACTAAGTTTCATAAAATTTTCTTTTTAGATAAAGGTGCAAAGGTCACAAAGCCCAATTCATTAACGATAAATCGCCTGTCATTACCTCATCCAGTGGAAAAAGAAATATTATTTCGTAGATAATCCGGGCAGCTATCGGGGCTCTTCATCTTCATCCATCCCATCCTTCACCTTCTCGTAGGGTATTTCGTACTCGGCATACCGGATGAAGTTGTAAAGGAATCCTATGAACGTGATAAATGAAACGATGGCAAGTAAAAAGAACACCGACCCGACGTAAACGTTCCACATTATCGTCGCACCGCCTAAGACGAGACCTACGATAGTGCCTGTCAGCGACAGCAATCCCACGAGCTTGGTGAATACGAATTCCATGCGTACATATGCAGGCATTTCGTCGTATTAAAGTTATTTAGTCGCCTGCGACAGCCATTGATCTGCATCTTTACCCTTGAAGAAAAAGCTGCCGCCTTTTTCGCTCTTGAAGTCGATGAGGATCTCGCCCGGCTCATGGCGAAGGGAGGCTTTCTCGTCTGGCTCGATATGATAATAGAAGATGACTTTTTTACCGTTCGCCGGCTCGACGGAGACGATAACGTACTCCCTTCCCTCAAAGACCGATCCGCGGGCGTGGATAGTGGCGCCGCTCTGCTGTCCCAGCGCCTTCTTGATCTCCCGGTAGTCCTTTTCGAAGAGCACCAGGGCCATGACACTGTCGATCATGCCCAGCGCCGAGGGCTCGAAAGCATATGTGCCATTTGAGATTTTTACGGCTTTCTTGAAATCGTTATAGAAGCCGCCGATATACATGTTCGTGGCGCCCTTATAATACGGGTCCGTGCGGCATTGTTCCTCCCGGCGAACGGACTGGCCTACGAGTGCGGTATACGTTAACGCCCGCAGGCCCGTGTCTTTAAGGTCCTCCAGGGCTTTTTCGTAATATGGCCTGGCCGTCTTCTCGTCGAAGCGGCCGTACTTCGCGATGTACTCGTCCGTGGCCATCACCAGGATGTCCATGTCGATGAGGCTCTCGTTGTCGCCCTTGACCATCGTGTCGTACGGATACTCGTTGATCCGGCACTCATCCTCGATGATGCCAAAGACCTTGCAGGCGGCCAGCGATGCCTCCATATAGTAAAAGGGATTTCGTGCGCAGACCACCGGCTTCACGTCCTGTATGGAGCACATATTATCCTTCAGGAACGGGCAGCCGCCGTCGGCCTTCAGGTAAAAGCGCTTTAGCCCATCGCTGTTGAACTTCGCCGATATGGTACAGTACTTCTTAAAAAATTCGCCGGGACGCATGCCGAGCCGTTCGGATATGCGGAAAATATCATAGAGCGTTAACAGTACGACTTTCTGCTTCCTGCAGCAGGTGCCGCACAAGCTGCATCGAAAATCATCATAGGTGAGGACGCCGGAGGCCATGATTTTTTATTATTGGCCATCCTTTATCAACTATTTCCTCCCTAATCGAAGTAGTCCTTATTCTCGATCTTCGTGGGCAAATAGTGGTTCGAAGTAAATTCAATGGACTTCGAGACCAGCGCGTCCTGCTCGATCTTGTACCCGAACTTCTTGAGGTCGGCCAGCTCGTTCTGCCACCGGTCCTTCTTGAACCACGGGTAGCCGGCTATCTCCTCCATGCGCTTGAAGTCCTCGTCGTTCAGCTTGACCCAGGAGCTCCTGGGGATGTCGAAGTCCATAACGTCCTTTACGGAAAGGCCGATGTATTTCGCCCTCGGGCACGCCGCCTTTTCCGAGAAGAACGCCAGGTTGATGGAGCCCGATTTGTAGACCGAGTAGATGTAGTATCCCCACGGGTCCATATCGGTGAACACGTAAATCGGTATCTTATACTCCGCGCCAAACCTGGCCAGCAGCCTTCTTTCCGCACGTGCGGGCTGGCCTTTGCCGGTGAGCAGCAGACAATTATTCTTCTTCCAGTACTTCTCCTGGTTCAATAAATTCCATACGGCATACTTTTCCACGACCAGGATGTAGTCGGCGCTCATCTCCTTGATGTGGAAGTAATCGTCCTCGACGATGGGCGGCACCGCGCCGCCCGCCGAGCCCATCTTCGTGAAGTCAAGTGTATCGCCGGTCTTATCCTCGACGACCATCGGCCCGGCGAGCACGCCGTTAGGCGTGGCGATGAGATTCAATTCCTCGCGGAGGCTGTCCGTCATGAGCTCCATATCCTCGATTATTGGGTCCGACTCCTCCTGGAGGTCGAAGGTATTCTCCCCGGCGCCCGGTATCTCGTGCTTCAGCGTATAGAACAATTGACGAATAGACAGGGCGGGCTTATCCTGCTCTAAAAGGATCTTGATCTGCTTGGCGATGAGCATGGTCTGGAGGAACTTCTTCGCCTGTCCGATGTTGAAGTAATACCGCTTCTGCTTTTCATCCCCCAGTTTTATCAGGCCAGACTTTTCATCGTAATACACGTTGCTCAGCGCCCTCATCGTAATGTCGACGGACGGGTTCTTGCCCGCCCTGACATCGTCCAGGACGCCCTCGCCGACCTTCGTCAGCCTTTCCACGATCTCCTTACTGCGGGCTGTCATTCACGGCTCCCTCCTTCACCGGCTCCCCGGTATCGATGAATTTTGTATATTTTTTAGCCAGCACATCCCTCAGCTCTGCCTCGATCTTTACATGATCCTTACCAGTGAGGTCCTCCAGCGCCAGCGCCAGCTCCTTCGTGTAGGACTCGAACATCTTTATTTTCTTGCGGGCGTCCAGGGCCTTCTTCTGTTCCGAGAGATACCGGCCCAGGTCCCTCGCCGCCTCCCGCACGGCCAGCTCGATCTCGTCCTCGATCTCGGGGATGTCGGCTATGGCGTCCTTCGATTCGGACGTGAAGGGCACGTTGGTCGACGCCACGTGCACCATTATCATGATGGGCCCCTGGGGCATCTTCGCTCCCTTGGGCTGTTCCAGATTATAATTCTTCCAGTTGATGCGCTCGATGGCGTGCGTTATCGCGCATGCGCCCTGCTGGTACATGAGCGGCACGCGGTTGGCAATGCGGTATATCTCCGCCCGGCCTTCCGTGTCGATGTCGCCGCCGTAGGCGATGGCCGCCTCGACCAGGAACGGGTTGCCATGAGACACGTTAACCGGGCGCGATACGGTGGAAATGAAGTCAACGCGGTGATTTTGCGTGAGGCCCTTCTTCAGGAGGTCGCCCGTAATGGGCGAAAGACAGTCCTTCGGCGGCGCCTGGATCTTTATTTTTTGGAAGGCCGCCATGAGCCTCTTCACGCCGTCGATGTCCGTAGCCAGCTTTGACGGCGCCATGCCGGGGTCGAGGTTCGCCTCCTTACAGATGGACTCCATTGTAGTGCCGCCGATCTTGGCGAATGACGCGGAAAGGAACTTGCTTAGCTTGGTCTCCCCGGTCGCCTGGAGCATCTTGATGAGCGTTCCCAGCTCGATACCGTGGGGGTGTGGCTTGATCTCGACAGGCTGCTTCGGGAGCACGTCGCAGGCCCGCTCGAAGATGACTCTCTCGTCGTACGGGTCGACGAACGTGATACGGGCATGCGGATTCACTATCGCCGTATTTTTTAAATATTCCAGGACCGATTGTCTGCCCCGAACATATGTGCCCTCCATGTTTAGCTCGATGCGGGTACCCCTGGAAGTGAAGAAATCATCGTAATTTTCGGAGAGCAGTTTCGGCTCGTTGGTTTCAGTGTCTATTTTAAGCTCGTACACGTAAGCCGGTAGCTTCGGGTCTATCCTGGAAGTAATGCGTGCCGGCTTGCCGCTGGTGAGCTGTGCATAAAGCACGGCCGCCGAAATACCGATACCCTGCTGGCCTCTGCTTTGCCGGATGGCGTGGAACCTGCTGCCGTACAAGAGCTTGCCGAACACCCGGGGGAGCACGTCCTTCTGGACCCCGGGACCGTTGTCCTCGATGACGACGTTCAGGATACGCTCATCCACCTTGCGGACTCGGATGTATATGTCTGGCAGGATCTGCGATTCTTCACAGGCGTCGAGGGCGTTGTCGACGGCCTCCTTGACGCACGTGATGAGGCAGCGGGGCAGCGAATCAAATCCGAGCATGTGCCGGTTCTTTTCGAAGAATTCGGCAACGCTGATCGCCTTTTGTTTTTTCGCCAGCTCGACGGCGATGGGCGCACTGGATTCCCCGGAAGTACTGGATTCCCTGGAAGTCATCGTGGTATAAGGTATCACATGCTTTTATTAAAACTTTGCATCACCCGCGCCCATGCCCGGAAATCCTTATCGTTACAGGTTCAATAATGAATCATGGGGGAGAATCTGGATGAAGACTGGCTTTGGATGGGTAAATGTTCAAGGCACGACCTACGAGCACGACGTGGTCATCCACACGGACGGAAGCGTCACAAAGCGGAAGAAAAAGGCGTCGAAAGCTTTGAAGGGCGAATACGGGCACACTCCCTTGTCCGAGCTCGAGCTGGGCTTTGTCACCGGAGAAGACCCGGAGGTTGTCTATATAGGTACCGGACAGTACGGCGACTTGCCGGTTACGCCCGAGGCGCAATCGTTTTTATCACGCTATTCGCCCGTCATGAAGCCGACCCCGTCGCTGTTAGACCGGATCGAGAAGGAGAATAGGCGCTTTATAGCCATACTCCACGTTACGTGCTAGGGCGAATAAATATATAGAATATATATAACAGCCAATATTCTATGGTGTAAATAATTATTTACACCATCAGGAGATAAAATAGAGTTTACCATATGACCGAGAAGAATGAGATCATCCAGGAGATCGGAGAAAAAGAAATACTGCTGCCCTCGCTGGTAAATGCCGCTTTACTCGCCAACGAGCGCGCCAAATACTACTTCACCCTGCTTCAGGCTGCGGCGGAGCACGCTGAACACCCGGCCGAAAGGCACCCCGACCTGCGTAGTGAGCGTGAACAGGCCGAGATCGATAACGACCGGCTGGACCGCGTCGTCGGCGAGACGGTGAAAGCCGGTTCCGTCTACCAGGTCCCCCTGGCCGAGGATATTCTCTCCGCCCTGAACAAGTGCATGAAGGACATGCTACAGCCATTCCTCCTGGATGGCAACGATGACGGCCCGCAGTTCTCCTCGCGCCTGAAGGCCCTCGCCCCGCAGGTCCGTCTCGAGGACGGGAGCATCTCCGCGGTCACGATCGACCGGATAGCGTCCGGGAACCGGGAAGGCGAGGACAGCCTGCACCTGCTCGTCATGGACATGCACAAGGCCCTGAACGAGCTCCAGGGGAAGATATCGCAGGAGCAGATCGATGGGGCGGTCGCCTACCTCCTAACGGAAAAGGATCGCGTGCTCGTGCGGGCGTTCATGGCGGGGGTCAACCGCACGGCTCCCTTGAAATTCGACCACCCGGGCCTCGGCACGACGGCCACACGGTCGGGGAAAAAACTTCTGATCCAGAACGACATTGGCGAAACGGAGGCCCACGTGATGGTCATTTCCATCACTGGAAAGACCGTGGCCATTACGTATACGGACATCCACATGCAGCGCCTGCAGTACTTCCAGAGCCTGTTCGAGACGTACGACGTGGGCTGGTCCGATACGCTCTCGAAGACGCCGGCGGGCGCGAAAAAGCTGGACATCTACCATCTGTCGATCGGCACCTTCAACGCGAAGGACCAGGAGCGCCTCAAGGAGTTCCTGACCTACCTGGGGTCCCGCATCGTCTTCCTTATTGATTGGAACCGGGCGCGAAAAAGGCTGAAAAATTTTCTCCCGAACCGCGATGCGGTCGCCGTGCTCAAGTGGGCGGCGGACCAGGAGGTCGGGCACGTCGGCTTCCTGCAGCTCGGCGGGGAAAAGCTGATCTACGAGGCGCTCGAGCTCTCGTCCCGGGTCACGCTCCGCTATGGCGAGCCGCTCTACCAGATCATGGGCCGGGAGAAGACGAGTGAATACCTCCGGTGGGTATTAAAGACGGCGACGCGGGGCCTGCTCAGCAATACGTCCAAGCTTCTGCTCCAGGATGAGATCCGCGCCGAGCTCCTCCGGTACTTCCGTTCGACGCACGAGGAAGTGATCGAGATCTGCGAGGAGCACGCTTCCTACACCATAGAGGTGGCCTCGGCGGTGCTGGACTCGCTGCAGCTCATCCGGGAAGGCGGCGGCCCGGAGGGGGTTGCGCTGAAGGCGAAAAGATCAAAAGTCTGGGAGCGCGACGCCGACGAGCTCGTAAACCGCGTGCGCAACCTTTCCCGTTCGATCCAGGAGTTTCCCTATTTTACTGATCTCATCAATACGGCGGATGACGCCATGGACTTCCTCGAGGAGGCGTCCTTCTATACCACGCTCATGTCCCATAACCCGAGCTCGGGGCCCATATACGACGAGCTCTGCGAGATGACCGGCATCGCGCTGAGCAGCGGCCGCGAGTTCCTGAAGGCCCTCATCGCGGCCCTGTACGTCCATAAGACCAACAACCGTGAGGACATGCAGGAATTCCTGAAGGCCGTGGACAACGTCGTGCACTTCGAGCGCGTGTGCGACGATTCGCTGCGGAAAACGGAAAAGACAATCTTCGAGCTCAGCGGCGACTTCAAGGAGCTGCGGCTTTACCTGGAGGTGGCGAGTAACATCGAGGAGGCCACGAACTCGTTCATGAAGGCTGCCTACATCATCCGGGACAACGTCCTCAAGGAGGTAAACCGGTAACATGGCTTTCCAGCCCACCTCCCGCATGGTCGTTTTCGGGGCCGGCACGACGGCCGAGGCCTTACCCCAGGAATTCGGGAACAAGGCCGCAGTCCTGGTCAAAATGGCATCGCTGGGCATACCCGTGCCTCCCGGGTTCGCGCTCGGGGTCACCATCTGCGACGACTACTACCGGAATAACGAAGTGCTGCCCGATTATGTGGATGAGATGCTAAAGCGGGGGATCTCGCACCTGGAAAAAGCGACGGGCCTGACTTTCGGGAGCGGCCGGCGTCCCCTGCTCGTCTCCGTCCGGTCTGGGGCCCCCATTTCCATGCCGGGTATCATGGACACGATGCTGAATATCGGCCTCAACCGCGAGATCATCCAGGGCCTTATTTACATGTCAGGTAACCCCCGGTTCGCCTGGGACACCTACCGCCGCTATCTGGAAAACTTCGGGACGATCGTTCTGGGCTACGAAGGGAGTAAGTTCCAGGCGATCCTGCACGAGATAATGGAGGACGTAGGCGTTACGGACGAGACGGCGCTGGACTTCAAGAGCCTGAAGCTGATCACCGGCCGCTATGAGGCAATGCTCCAGCGTAATGGGGGGCCGAAATTTCCCGAGAACGTCTACGACCAGCTCCGGGCGGCCTCGATCGCCGTGCTGCGCTCCTGGAATAGTCCCCGCGCCGCGAATTTTCGGCGCCTGAACCTCGTCGGGGCCGCCCGCGGGACTGCGGTGACCGTCCAGGCCATGGTCTTCGGGAACATGGGCCGGTTCTCGGGCGCCGGCGTCGCTTTTTCACGGAACCCGTGGACTGGCGGCAAGGAGCTCGTCGTGGACTATAAGCTCGGCGCCCAGGGCGAGGACGTCGTCTCGGGCAGCCAGGGGGCGTCCACGCAGAAGGAGATGGCCCATCTCATGCCCGAGGCGTACCGTGACCTCCAGGCCGTGGCAACGCGGCTCGAGCAGTACTTCAAGGATATGCAGGACATCGAGTTCACGGTCCAGGAGGCCCGGCTGTTCATCCTGCAGAGCCGCTCGGGAAAACGCAGCCCATACGCGGCGCTCCGGATCGCTGTGGAGATGGTGGACGAGGGCCTGATCACGCCGAAAGTGGCTCTGAGGCTGCTGGAGGGCGTGGATATCGACTCGATCATCATCCAGCGATTAAACGCGTCCGGTGAGCCCCTCGGCGCGGGCATCTCGGCATCGGTTGGCGTGGCCGCAGGCAGGATCGCGCTGACGTGCGAGCGGGCAGAGGAAGATTCGGCAAGATCGCCCGTCATCCTGGTGCGGGAGACTGCATCTCCCGACGACATCGCGGGCATCAAGGCCGCGGGCGGCTTGCTGACGGCCCGTGGCGCCAGGACGTCCCACGCGGCTGTCGTGGCCCGCCAGATGGGAAAGGTATGCGTCGTGAACTGTGCGGACCTTTCCATCGACCTGGCTCGCCACAGGATAAACATCGGGAAGGCCATGCTCCATGAGGGCGACGAGATCACGCTGGACGGGTCGTCCGGCCTGGTCTATGCAGGGCACTTGTCGACGACGACGGAAAAGCCCGTCGACCTGCTCGCCAAAGTGGCGAAATGGCGGAAGAAAAAAACATGAGTGCGTCCCGCTTTTTCCGGATTAAGTTTATCCGGCTGCCGACAAAATATATCCATATTTCATAAGAACGTAGCTCCACGGAGGCCGTATGATCTTTGAAGTTGCACACGAGCAGGCCGGCAGGCCAATGGTCTGGGAGACGGCCGTATCGGAAGTCGTCCCACGCACGAAGGACGTGAAGAGTTTCCGCTTTCCGAAGCCGGAAGGCTTCCAGTATAAGGCGGGCCAGTGGATGTACATCAACATCCGCATCGAGGGCGTGCAAAAGCTGCACCACTTTACGATCTCCAGCAGCCCGACGGAGAATTACATCGAATTCACGAAGAAGATAACGGATAGCCAGTATTCGCAGGCCCTGGATAAGATGAAGCCCGGCGACTGGGCCAAGATCAACGCCCCCTTCGGCGAGTTCACACTGGGCGGTGAAAACGAAAAGATTGGGGCCCTGACGGGCGGGATCGGGATCACGCCTTTAATGAGCATTTGCCGGTACTGCACGGATAAGAAGCTCCCGACAAGCATCGTCATGCTCTACTCGAACAAGACGGAGAACGAGATCGTTTTCAAGGATGAGCTCGATGAAATTCAGAAGATGAACCCGAATATCGTCATCAAGAACGTGCTTACGCGGGAGCCGGAATGGAAAGGGCTAAAGGGGCATATCGACGCCGATATGATAAAAGCGCAGATACCTGACTATAAAGAGCGTGTGTTTTATATTTGCGGGCCTCCAAGCCTGAACCAGGCGATGAAAAAGGCGCTGGAAGGGCTGAATTTACGGGAAGACCGGATTAAGCTCGAAGAATTTACCGGCTATCAATAATAATTGAGCTATTCACTAATCTTATATGGGAGCACGTGCAGAGTAGAATTAGTGGTCGGCGGATGCCTGAGAAGCGATATGATAGTTTTTCCGTAAAATATAATATGGCCGCCCCATGCGGCATTTACTGCGGCTATTGCCGGCTATATCTGTCGAGGGAAAAAGGCCTTAAGAAAGGCTGTCAGGGGTGCAGGATACAGAATAAGAACTGCGCCTTCTTAATGAAAGCCTGTATCCAGGATAAGAACAGCACTGTCAAGTTTTGTTTTGAGTGTGAGATATTCCCCTGTGACAATTTAAAAAAGCTGGATAGAAAATACAATAAAAAATACAATACGAGCCTGATCAAGAACCTTGAAAGGATCCAGCAGGTCGGCCCGGATGCCTGGCTCGAAGAGCTCCGGGAGGCATGGACGTGTCCCTCGTGCGGCGGGCGCCTGTGCCTGCACGATGCTAAGTGCTACGACTGTGGTGCGCCGCTTATCAGGGAATGATCTCGCAGCTGTTGAACTTCGTGTGCTCGAAGTCCCGCAGGCTGATCTTTCCTTCTTTGATGAGCTGCCTGATCTCCGGCAGCACGGCCAGGAGCCCGCTGACCATGTTCTTGATCGTGGCACAGACTTCTTTGAATCCCGCGTCTCCCCACTTCACGGTCACGTTCGCATAGAGGCAGCGGCCACCGCAGATGTTCAGGATGTCGCAGCCTTTACAGGGGCCGGAAATGAGCGTCTGCTTTAATTTCAACGGATGGTCCGAGGCGATGTCGCCCGCATAATAAGCTTTCATACCTGACATTACGGGGCATGGCGATATCTTCCCATCGGTCTGGATGTTGAACTCCGCCCAGCCGGCGCCGCAGCGGAGAAGCGTTTTTTCATGGAGCAGCATCGAGCGCATGACGGACATGAACGGGTACATTCTCAGGACTTTACCCTCTTCCCTCATTACGCGGACCCATTCTTTAATGAGAAGGTCGATGCCAGGGTTATAGCTATCCTTAGCCCACTGCGCGAAGTGGCGGCGCTGGTAGTCGTTCTTCCAGAAAAGCGCATTCAGCTGCCAGTGGACACTGTCAAAACAAAAATCAGGATTATTCAACAAGTATAAGGCCTGGCTGTAGATGTCGCAGTCCTCGGTCACAGTCATCCTGGCGATGGTCTCGCCTTTAAAGCCATTCTTGCGAATAAGCCGGGCGTTGGCCATGATCTTCTGGTAGACGCCCTCGCCCCGATCGTAGTCTGTTAGGGCCTCGTCGCCGTCGAGGGAGATCGATATCGTGTGAAGACGGTTCAGGTACTCCGGCTTTACCTTGTGTAGCATCGTCCCATTGGTGTGGAGCATGAAGCGCCTGGCGGGCAGCGTATCCATGAGCTCGTACATCTTTTTAATATTCAGGAGCGGCTCACCGCCGTAAAAGATGAGTGTGGCATCAGGGTCTTTTTCGATAAAGGACTTCAGGGCCGCCGACTCGCAGCCCAGGTCCCGGGGCAAAGAATAATCGATGTCCTCGTGGTCGCCAGACTCGTCGAAGTCGTCGCAGCACTCGCCATAGCAGTAGCGGCACTGAAGATCACAGGCCGTCGTCAGCGTGATGAAAAAGTTCATGACCGCATCCTCTGAGCGGGCTCCCTGTCCCCGGACTCCTCTTATAATGGACTCACTGATAGACGATTTGATATTTAAGGCTTATCCATGGCCGAACGATTTGTTTTTATACATTATCGCATAAAAGTCATACGGTGGTTATCTTTGAGGCGTTTCGGGCTATTAGCCATATTGTGTATAACGATCATCGTATTATCTTTTAGCGGTTGTACCGACTCGAGCCCGGCGACGATAACGCCGACGCCTGCCCCGTCTTCGAGCGCGGCGGAGATCGGCCATTCCAGCTCTAATCCGGCGCCCATAGGGCAGGCCGTCACGGGTAACAGCAGGCAAAAAATGGAGGACGGGTCTCAGCTCACGCTGACGATGGTGCTGGAGAACGTGACCCGGGGCGACATGGCGACGAAAATGCTTGACAATTATAGTGGCCTGCCCCAGGTCCCCGGGCGGGGGAACGAGTTTTTGTTCGCCGAATTCAGGGCGGACCTGGTCAATTTCACGCCTAACGAGACCTATTCGATCAGCAACCTGAACTTTGTCATCCTGTCCGAAGGCAACTTTACAAACGCCACGCCCGTTATCCTGTTTAACCCCACGATACAGGGCGGATTAATGAAGGGGGAAACCCGCGAGGGCTGGGTACTATTCGAAATACCGGCCAATAGTACGGACCCGGTCATCGCATATGCGAGAGGCAGTGACGGGAGCGGCGGCCTGTGGTTCCGGGCTTATTGATCGAATAAGGTATTTTTCCCTTTTTTTCGCAGAGCTATATTCTCGTTGATGCGCTTCTCCGCCCAGCTAATATAGTGGCATGGCCCCCGGTTATACATGGCCACGGCCTCTTTACATACCTCATAGATCATCTGCTGCCCTTCTTCACGGGAATAAACCCGCGTAAGCTGGCCGACGTCCAGCGACCACCCGATGTAGGAATTATCCTTCGCCTTCCAGAAGTCGGCGACCAGCGCCGGGCTGCGGGCGAAGACGAAGAGGTCGCACTGCCTCTCGCCTTTTGGCAGCGTCTTCCCGTTGAAATGCGCCTCGTCCTGCAGGAAATGGGTGACCTCGTGGCCGATGACGTAGTTGCTGCTGCTGCGCGTTAAGCGTACGGTGCCGGTGCCGCCGTCATAGTAGGCGCTCCGGGATGCCCGGCCGAACCTGATGTCCGTGACCTCGGGGAAAAACCAGAGGGTATACTCGATGCGCTGTTTCAGGGCGGGCACTTTTAGGAATAATTCCCGGAGGTCCTTTGTATAATGGACGTTCGCCATAGTAATTCCCTACTTTTTCTGGATGCGCCGCAGGTTCACGGCCATCTTCAGGAGTATATACGTTATAACGGTAAAGATTACTAGAAATACTAAAATAAGGCCGACGATAAGAAGAACGATAAAAACAGGGTCATACGCCATACCTAAATGAACACCCGGGCGAACAGCTTGACGAAGCGCCAGACGCGCTCCCTGGTCGACAGGCCCAGGAATTGCCGGGCGAGGACGGAGGGGCGGTCAATGTCGCCGTACTGCGTGATCATGTTCAGAATATCGGGGTCGTCCAGGGCCGCGATGGCCTCGTTCAGGTCCTCGTCCGTCATCCTGCCGAAGATCTGCCTGAACTTGAGCCCGAACATGAGCTCGTTGCCGAACTCGCCGCGCCAGCGGCGCTCGTATTCCCTGAGCCGGGCCGCCCGGACGTCGCCTTCCAGGGCGGCCTTCGCGGCCACTTCTCCGGCAATTTTGGCGCACCGTGTGCCCATGTAGATGCCGCCATAGGATACGGGCTTCACGTGTCCTGCCGCGTCCCCTACGATGAGGACGCCGTCGGTCACTGTGCTCTTGAGCGTTCCTACGGGTATGCCGCCCATGATGAGGTCGACAGCCCCACGGGCCTTCTTCGAGACGACCTCGTGCTCGCTCAACAGCCGGTCGAGATAAACGTGCGCGTCGCTGTCCGCGTTCAGGCCGATTCGGCAGCATTCGCCTGACGTGGGCACCGCCCAGGCGAAATATTTTGGCACGTAATAATGTCCCAAAAATATCTCGACGAACTCCTCATCCCGGGGCTCATAGTCGGCTTCAACCTGGATGCCCGTACAGACATGGGGGATATGGCCCAGCCCGACGCTCTTCGCGATGCGGCTTTTAACTCCATCCGCGCCGATGACGACCCTCGCCGGTATCTCCGTCTTTTTACCGTCGCTGACCGCTTCCAGCACTACGCCTCCGGGCACTTTTTTAACCGAGCGCACGGCCGTATCAAGCCACACGTCGGCGCCCGCCTTCGTAGCTGCTTTAGCCATTTCGCGGTCCATGATCTTGCGCTCGACGACGTAGGTCATGGTGCGCTTACCATCGATGGGTATAGAGCGATTATCGGGCGCATAGACGAAAGCTCCCCGGATACGCTTGTTAATAAAATTGCCCTCGGGCAGCTCGCATTCCTTAAGTGCCTTGACGCTGATGTGGCCGGTGCAAGAGACAGGAGAGCCTATCACGGCATGCTCCTCGATGAGCAGTGTCCTGGCGCCGTTCTTCGCGGCGTACTTTGCGGCCATCGAGCCCGCGGGGCCCGCGCCTACGACCACTACATCAAATTCCATTTGTAGACTACCTTAAAGCGTGATACGTTAAGCATTCTCTATTACATTTAAAGTTTATCTTTTTTGGCTTTAGCTTAAGCCCCACTAAGCATAATAAAAACGCTTAAAAATTTTCATCCACGAAGCTACACTAAGCGGGCCTGAAACGACTCTAAGATATTTCAATATATTTGCTGTGTTGAATAAGTCAAGTTTTGTTAATTAGTAAACGATTACTAAGCTAGTTAATTTTTAAAAATATTTGCTGTGTTGAATTACTCCGGTATTTTAAGCTTTTTAAGGGCACGGAGGGCACTATTTTTCACCACAAAGGCACGAAGAGCACGGAGGCCCAAAAAGTCTTTTTTTAGATTAAGTTACAAAGTACACAAAGCCGGTTCATCGGCGATCAGGGCACGAAGGATACAAAGACACAATGGAATGAACAAGAGCACTTTTTACCCCTATGCCTTCATAATCCTTTGTATCTTAGAAGTTCAAAAAGCGGCTCTGTGTCCTTTGTAACTTAATTATAAAAAAGTCTTTGTGGGCCTCCGTGCTCTTCGTGCCTTTGTGGTGAAAAATAGTGCCTCAGTACACTCCGAGACTTAAAAAGGCATATTCAACAAAGCATAAAAATTGAAAAAGATAATCGGAAACTATCGATAAATTTGGCTATTACGCAAACAATAAAAATAAGACTACTTTCTAAACAATGACCTATCAATATTCAACGCACCAAATATTATTAAATTTTTTAGAGTATCTTTGAGCCGGCTTTGCGTCATTTTGTGGCTAAAAAGTCATTGAGCAACGTATTATTTTTTGAAGGCCTCGATAAAAATTTCATGACAAAGTGGATATAGTAAGCCATAAATTAATAGCTCTCATAATAAAACATTTAATCATCACGGTAATCAGGATGACCGAGTATAAGCAGTGCATACTTGTCCGGGACGACTTGAAGCTCCCCAAAGGTAAAATGGCGGTCCAGGTGGCCCACGCGTCCCTGGCCGCGTACGAGTGGGCGAAGCCCGCGGTCCAGGAGGCCTGGAAGCGCGAGGGCATGAAGAAGATCGTCCTCAAGGTCGATAAGCTGGAGGACCTCTTTAAGTATAAGGAAGAGGCCCGCCGGATGGATATACCCACGGCGCTCATCCAGGACGCCGGCCTGACCACCGTACCTCCTGGCACCATCACGTCGCTGGGCATGGGCCCGGCCGACGCCATGGTACTGGATAAGATAGTCGGACACTTGAAACTCATGTAAGGGATCAGCATGATCGTTGGATTTGTCATTAATAAGGTCGAGTCTGCCAGGCACGTTCCCCTGGAAGAGCTCCAGAAATACCGGAACATCAACGTGAACTATGACATCAACCTCCGGAACCTGTCGGTGGTCAAGGTTCCCGTGGCCCCGGAAAAGGTGCTGCGCATCGAGTACGGCGTCACCATTAATTATATCAATCCCTCTATCGGCTTCATCCGGTTCGAGGGCTACTGCGACTACGCAAGCCCCCACGCCGATAAAACGCTCAAGGACTGGGAGCAGGGGAAGCCGGACATCGCCATCCAGAACGAGGTCTCGAATAACATGATGGCCCGGATCATCCCGCTGGCCATGCTCCTGTCCCAGAGCCTCTGCCTGCCCCCGGCCGCGCCCTTGCCCGTGATCAATTTCCAGAAGCCGGGCGAAGCGGTGGAAAAGGACAAGTTTGACTCATACCACGCATAACTATCATGAAGCGCACCACGGCGAACACGGCGCTTTGTTCACCACGGCGACACGGAGGCACCACGGAGGACACGGTTAATTATTCACCACGGCGACACGGCGAACACGGCGCTCTTTAAAATTCGACACGGCGGATGCACGGCGACACGGTTTCCATAGTTTTAATAAGTAAAATG
>Ga0335071_10003941_pt1 | contig 15564 bp, 8 predicted proteins | sample Lox_Sample_15_FD_206724 | JGI IMG/M metagenome (GOLD analysis project Ga0335071, IMG submission 206724) | Soil microbial communities from Loxahatchee National Wildlife Refuge, Florida, United States - Lox_Sample_1.5 | ecosystem: Environmental > Terrestrial > Soil > Wetlands | place: USA: Florida... | reverse complement strand
GGGAGAACTCCGCAAAGAGGGGCTGAAGATCAAGCTCCAGGAGCAGCCCTTTCAAATCCTAGCTATGCTGCTGGAGCATCCAGGACAGGTGGTCACCCGTGAGGAACTCCGCAGCCGGCTTTGGCCCGGCGACACGTTCGTGGATTTCGACCATGGCCTGAACAAGGCCATCAACAAACTGCGCGAGGCGTTCGGCGATTGCGCGGATACCCCCCAGTTCATTGAGACTATCCCCAAACGCGGTTACCGCTTCCTGACACCCACTGTTGACTCCAACCCTCCCATGCGCGGTTCAGTCATCGATTCCATCGCCGTATTTCCGCTTTCCACGTCGCTCCCAGATCCCGACCTCGAATATCTATCTGTCGGCATCCCCGGGAGTATCATCCACAGTCTTTCGCATATAACCGGCGTTCGGGTGATCGCCTGGAACAGCCTTTTGCGCCAAGGCAAGGAAGAGGATCCACTTGCCGTTGGGCGTTCGGTGGGCGCCAAAGTCATTCTCATTGGCCGTATCTGGCAACGTGGCACAAAGCTGCGTCTGCATGTCGATCTTCTCGATACCACCAGTGGCGAAGCTCTCTGGGGCGAACAATACGACCGCGACCTTACGGAGCTCTTCGCTATTCATGACGACATCGCCCGTGAAGTGTCGGCTCGCCTCCGCGTCAAACTGACCGGTGTGGATACCACCCGAATGACCAAGCGCTACACAGAGAATGTCGAAGCCTATCAGCTCTATGTCCGCGCCCGGCGCTGGTGCGAAAAACGCTCGGCCGAAGGCTTCAAACGCGGTGGCGAATACCTGACTCGCGCCATCGAACTCGATCCTAATTTCGCCTTAGCTCACGCCGAGTTGGCTCAAATTATTTCCGTCCCGTGTTACTACGGCGCCGTGGACCCGAATATCGCCTACCCCAAGGCGCGGGTGGCGGCTCTTCGGGCCCTTGAGCTCGATGCCGACCTTCCAGAAGCTCACGAGGTCTTGGCAACCACACTCAAGAACTACGATTGGAATTGGGCTGAAGCCGAAAAGGAATACATTCGCGCAATCGAGTTAAACTCGAACTACTCCAACTCGCACTATCACTATTCGTATTTCCTCTTCGAGTCAGGCCGGTACGACGAAGCGATTGTGGAGGCTACGGAAGCCCTGAACCGCGATCCAATGTCGGGACTCCTTAACGCGGGGCTGGCTTGGGTCCTACTCAATACCCGTCATTACGAGCGCTGCATTAAACAGGCGCACACGGCGATCGAGGTCGACCCCAACATGGTCCTCTGCCGTTGGAGCCTTGCCGGCGCCTATGAAGAACTCGGTGAATATGAAGCAGCTCTAGAAGCCTACGAAAAGAGTTTCTCTCTGGGAGCACCCATCGCGCTGGGGAAGGCATTTGTTGCGCACGTGCACGCTAGACAAGGAAACTCTCAGGCAGCGTGGGACATCCTTAAGGAACTCCAGGCCATTTCTAACACACGGTTTGTCCCGGAGGTCGCTTTCGCCATCATTTATGACGGTCTTCGGGAGGCCGATTTAGCGTGCGATTCATTGGAAAGGGCCTGCGAAAGACGTGAGACAAACCTTGTTCAGATAAAAGCACATCCCAGTTTCGACGCTGTTCGGCATCATCCCCGCTTTCAAGCAATCGAACGTCGCGTCGGCCTCAGAAAATAATCCTGTATTACGAATATGTTGCGGCGTACAAAAAAGGGCAGTTTCGCTCCCTCCTATCTCCTATCCCGTCAATCCAGTCAAGGGCATGCGGATATGGCGGTGAAAAAGGGACCACCCTCCTGCCGCGAGAGTGCGGCATTTCTTGAGGCCGCATTCATAATTACCTATGTACAAACAATAATCGGTCTACTACCAGTGTGAAAACTGTTGCCCATTGTGTGCAAATATTTTCGCGGTATTTTGGCACTTGCGTTTTCTCTGCGATTACCTATACTCCACACCCAATTATTGGAGTTCATCGCTTTCGACGGTGTCCCTTCGCGAAGTAGGCCCACATAGATTGCATGGAGGGGATTGATGAGACACACTCTCCGGCCCCGGTTTCGACTCGCCGCTATTTTGATCTTTGCCTTGGTTGGCACGGCCGTCTTCGCTTTGCCGACCCAAGGGCAAGCGTTACCAACCTGCCAGGATTGGGGCGTGATTTCCAAGTGGAATGTCACCCTGACTTATTCCGGTTCTGGATCGTATAGCGACCAGAACGGAAACACGTACGACGTATCAGAGAGCGGCACCATTACCGGTCAAATTAGTCTTGGATCGCCACCGAGCGATCAATGTCCGGCCATACTGGACGCTTCCGGTCATGTCGTGGGAGGTGAATTATTGCAGTACGGATACGCCACGACAAATCCGCAAGTACAGTACGCCATAAACATAAACGACGCGAGCACCGGAACCTGTCAAGACCTCACTAACCCCTTTGTTGTACACCCCGCGCAAGCTTTTTTGACGGCGAACGCGGCGAGTAGCGCTCGCGCTAACCTCACGATGCAGCTTGATTTTTCGAGCCCCAACAGCCCTCCGCAAGTGAGATTCGGATTTTACCCTAGCGCGGATGGTCTGGCGACAACCGTCAAACTTGACCCTGCCTGTGGTGGGCAACCAAATACCTCCACGGCCCCTGGCCCTTTTGGCCCGAATACCTTTCCTCCCGGAAACAACGACCTTCAGGCTGCAGGCCTCCTTCCCACGACGGTCGCCGCTTTTTCCGGGAGCCAGACGTACGTCGGAGGCTCCTACTGGGGGGACTTGCCCTCGAACTTCGTAACTTGGACGCTGAATTGGACGGCCACTCCGGTGCCACCGAATCTGGATTTGGTGGTAACGATTCCAAGCTATTCCACTTGGCGGCCAGCCGGCGGACAGACGGAGAAAGATATTGGTTTCGATCCTGACACGAACTCCGGTGTGCTCGAAATCGAGGCCCAGCTCATTGACAAGGATACCGGTCTCGCAGTGACGTTCACTCCAGACACGATTAAGTTCCAACTTGCCGACGTCTCGCGCGAGCCCGGTGTGGTTCTGAATTGGCCAGCAAATGGCACGACCGATCCAGACTTGACCTTCACGTGTCTACCTGATCCGTTCAGTGCTTCCAATTGTCAGCTAACCTCCGATAAAACGGAGGCTGATTTCACGCCGGATCCAGCTCAACTGACCACTGCGTTCTTTATTGAACTTGATCCTCACGACTGGGGCGCATGGGGTACTCTCAACGTGACCGCCATGGTGGACGGAAACCCGGTCAAGGGGCACCTGCAGCTTCCGCCGCCGTTAGTCAGCGACCCCAACGCCACAAACATCCTGATTCCTCGGCGCCAGCCAGGTTCGTTTATTGCCGACAATTGGAAGTCAGATCACAACATTCCACTGGAAACACCGGATTCCGACGACAAGGAAGACAGCCCCAATGGGAGCTCGGACAATAAGGGAGACGGCTTCACTCTTTATGAAGAGTATCGGGGTTTTTACGTACCCGCCTGCCCGAAGTGCCCTCAGATGACCCACCGCGAGGGCGATCCCCAAAAAAAGGATTTGTTCGTGATTAATATTGACAGCGCCGCCCGGCCGGATATCACCGACGGCATTGGACTGTTTCAGGGAGCGACGGGGTTAAACGTTTGCTGCCGCACGCTCACCGTAAACCAAATAACTCCCGATCGCATCATCAATTTCAATCACGCCAACGGGCCTCATGAAGTGGACCAACACGCGGTTTTGGTTCTGGAAGGTCTTTCGGGCACAAACGGTTGCACGTCAACCACGACGCTCATGCCCGGACCACCTAAGGTCGTCAACCGCATTTTTATTCCGCCCGTGAGTGATTTTATCCAGCACATACGTACCTATCGGCAGATCGGCCTGGTTGTCAGTTCAGTGATTACTCAGGTGAAGTCGATGGTTGCCCATGAGTTGGGTCATGCCTCCTCGATTTGGCACCACGGCGAGGAACCAAGCGACGATGTCTACTGGTATTCACCTGACGGCAGGACAATTAAGGAAATTCCTAAGGGCACGTCCAAGTCGGCGATTCCCCTGTACGTCGCGAACGATGCGGGTTCACCGATCCACGTCTTCACGGAAGGGGGAAAGAAAACCGCTCCGAAGGAACTGCACGCCGCGGATATTGGACTCGGTACGCCGAACATATGGGGAAAATACCCACAAGGGGCATTTAATGGAACTCACAGCGGCGATGTGCTGTGCTTCATGCGCTACGACATCTCAACCAACTATGTCGCGCAGGCGGATGCAACAAAACGCTACTATACCGGCGAACTTACGGGGACGTCGCTGACAAGCACGACTCAAGGAACCGGCCCGAACAAGTCCCCGCGCTCGCCACAGTCAAGATACGGAAGCGCGCAATCCTCGCCACAACGTGGCGATTGCTCCACGCAGCTTTGCGTCAACGACCATGTGATTCCGGAACCCCGCGGCACCCCCGCTCCGAAGGATGAATGTGTTGCCGAACAGAATTCCGCGGCACAGCAGCTTGGACTACCTTAAACGGAAGAGCGAGGGTTCTTACGATGAGTTCTAGAATACGGAAATCGCCAGCTTGGCTATTCGCCTTCAGCCCAGTAGTCGTACTTCTTTTGTTTGCTTTACCTTCAGTGGCGCAGACTGGAGCGGTAGCTCCCGTTCCAGAGCTAACACTTTCCGTCAACAATCGTTTTGCGGCGGCAGTGTCGCAAGGATGGCCAATCATCCTCGAGCTGCAGGTCAGCCATCCCGACCAGTTTCTTCCCAACGGGAATGTGGACCCGGTGGTGTTGAGCACGTCCACCGCGAGTTGGACGGATGCGGTGCAGATCACCGTGCAGGACGCATCGGGAACGCCGCAAAGCTGGTCGTTTACTTTGGTGCCTCTCCCGGCCGGGACCCCAGCATCAGCTACTCTCGGTTCCGACGTCGTAGCCCGGCTCTTTTGGACGCTCAGCCCCTCGAAGAGCCAAAGTCTCCCCGCGGGTGTCTATCAGGTCATAGCCACACTCGATACGACGTCCACGGCCAGGGGTGGTTCTTTCAACGGACAAGTCCAGACTTCTGCTTCTGTGACCATCACCCCCGAACCTTCTCCACTTCCCGCCGCGCAGGAACAGGACAAATTCACAATCCTCACGGCGTACGACCTGCTCCAAGGAAACGATACGCAGGCGCTAACGGACACGAATACTCTTGTTGCTAACCAGCCGAATAACTCGGACGCTCTGTTGCTCCAGGGCGACGTGTTGATGGCACAGGGTCAGCTTCAACAGGCAATCGCGGCTTATACGCAGGCTGACTCAATATTCACGACGTCATTTCCGAATTCGATCGAACCCGAGAAGCTGATCGACGGCCGGCTAAACCAGGCCCGGGCACAAATGATCAGTCAGTCGGGTATCGTTGGTGTGCCGCAGGTTGCACTGGCCTTTGGCAACATTTCCACGCAAACGCCAGGAGTTGTTTCTGTTGATTTGACGCTTTCCAATAACGGCACGGGAGTCGCGGAGGTCTCGCAGATTTTCGGACTCTCCTATACGACGATCGCTGGTACAGGCAAGGTAGCCTACGACAGTACCTTGTCACCAGCCTTCCCAATCGTCGTTGATACACTGGATCCGGGTGACTCCACGATAGTAACTATCATTTTAGACGTGCCGGCCTCGGTAACCCAGTTCAACATTACTGCCGACGGCCAAGCGGCAGATGAAGTGGGCACGCTCTACGACATCCATGCAGCGCAAGCCATCTCCCCAGGTTCTTCGAACAGTGGTAATCCTCCAAGCCCTCTCACCATTACAGCCGGCAACGTAATGCTGCAATACGGCCAGCCTGTGCCGTCGCTGAACAACGTGTCTTACAGCGGGTTTCTCAATGGTGATGGCGCTGCCTCGCTCACTGGCACGCTCAACTGCATCACCACGGCGAAGCAGACCAGTCCGGTAGGTTCGTACCCGATTGCCTGCTCGGGCTTGAGCTCACCCAAGTACACAGTTACTTACGCCCCTGGCACACTCTCGATCACACCGGCACCGCTCATGGTTACCGCATCAAATGCCACGCGACTATATGGACAGCCAAATCCGGCTTTTACCGGTACTTTTTCCGGCTTCGTAAACTCTGATTCGGCAACGTCCCTCGCTGGGGCCCTAAGCTGTACAAGTCCAGCGACTGCTTCAAGTCCCGTCAGCGGTAGCCCGTACGCGATAACCTGCTCCGGCGTTAGTTCACCGAACTACACAATAGCCTTCCAGCCCGGTTCGCTGACGGTGAGCAAGGCCACGCCTGTCATCGTGTGGAGCAATCCTCCGGACATCACGCAAGGGACGCCACTCGGAACAACGCAACTAAACGCCGCGACTAGCCCTAGCGTGACAGGCACATTCACCTATACACCCTCGGCGGGGACCATTTTGCTTATTGGTACAAGCCAGACGCTTTCAGTCAACTTCATGCCGACCGATTTGGTGGACTACAACTCCGCGTCGGCCAGTGTCTTGATCAACGTCAAACAGAAAACCCCTGTGCCAGGCGATCTGAACGGCGACGGCGTGGTGAACTGCGCCGACCTCGCCGTTGTCAAAGCCTCCTTCGGCAAAAAGGCAGGCCAACCTGGTTTTGATCCCCGCGCAGATGTCAACGCCGACGGGATTGTCAACATTCTCGACCTTTCGTTCGTAGCAAAACAATTGCCGACAGGAACAACGTGCCCTTAGAGCGAGAGGAAAACAACTTCGCCACCGGAGAAGCTCCAAACCTCTCACTACTACTAGTACAAAATTGTGTGCACCGATAACGTGGCTTAGATTATAGTGCCGGGGCACAAGATTTGCTTTTCGGTTTGTTTCTTAGTTCGCCAGGTCCCTTGACGAAACTCGATTATAAAGAACGGAGAGTGATCCGATGAGAAAGACATTCCTCCTGATTGCATCCATCGCGGCACTGATCGCTTTGGCGCTGCCGAACCGCGCATTTGGTGATTCTTCGCTGGCTGTTTCCTCGGCTACAGTTTCCCAGGGCAGCACCTTTGACGTTGAAGTGGATATCTCAGGCGCAGTTGACCTGTATGCCTACCAACTCGACTTGGATTTCAACCCCAGCGTCCTCCAATCGACAGGTGTGATCACGGAAGGAACTTTTTTCCAGTCGGGCGGCGGCTTTGTTCCCGGCACTGTAGACAATAAGGCCGGAACGATCACGTACAACGCGGATAGCCTGCTGGGCCCCGGGCCTGGTATGACGGGAGGCGGCCAGCTCATCGTCTTTGAATTCAGCGCTTTGGCGGCCGGCACAAGCGGCTTGAATCTAGCCAATATCACGCTGCTAGATTCCAACCTCAGCGACATAAATTTCACTTCGACCGACGCCTCGGTGACGGTAACCGGCAGCGGCCCAGTGCCGACGCCAGAACCGGGAAGCCTGCTTCTTCTGGCGAGTGCCCTTGGCACAGTTGGGCTATTGGCCCTTTTCAAGAGAATCTGAAACGCCAACTAGTTTGGCCAAAACAGACCAATGCCTCGGATGCGGCATCCTATCGCCACGCCTGATTAATGTTGCGTACGGGTGGGAAACATCGATTGCAAGCCGAATCGTCTTTACCGTGAATGTGGACAACAGAGGCAGAATTTTTTGTCGATAGACGTCTTCATCTAGCCATTTAGGAAGAGTTGACGAGTCCCACTTGCTTTGCGCTTCAGCCTGCCTTTTCCGTGTCGCGGCTCTCCGAGCCTCAGCTATGGCACTATGCGTCGCAATCTGCCCCAACTTCGCTTGCCGCAATATATTTTCTCGATTCACATCGGGGACGTGCGAGTTTATTCTGGGGCACGGGATTGTTCTAACGTCAGCTTGTAAGCGACGTAATACTTGTAGATATTGCTCACGTACTGGACGGTCTCCTGCCCGATGTCCTTCGCTACGACAAGCTCGACATTCCCAAACCATTGATTGGGATCGAGCCCTTCCGTACTTGGCGTTTGGGGGGGGGACGATTCCGTCTTCACGAACTGCATCGTCTGCGATGGCGTAAACGGAGCAATTCCAACACAGTTACACGCCAGGCAGCTGGTAGATTGCTCCGATCAGATGTAAGAATGAACTGGCAAAATTAACAATCCCGCGCAATTGTTGTTTTCCCGAGCGAAGGACCCGCCTAGCCCTGAAGACCGGGAATTCCGCGGCGCGGCCTGTAATGAAAGTCAATACGTACGATTACCGGCAATCGACAATATAATTGGGGGAATGTTAGACTCGCAATCATACATGGGGCACAAAGTCCGACGATCTTCATTGCTCTGCCAGGGATTTCCCGTTCAAGAGGCTCTCCCGCCCTCAGAGTTCTCTCAGGCCCCAGTTTAGTGTTAGAGGATAGCGCCTTTCCCCACTCGCTCTGTCTGAGTTCGCGAGAGGAGCAGGCGATTCCTCGGACAAGGTTGCATGGCTGCGGGGATATCAAGATATGAAAAGTGCCGGGTTCCGATTTCTATCGGGAATTTTCGCGCCTCAGCGCTGTGGACCTTCGTTTCGCTTGTTGTTCTCCTGCTGTTCTTCCCAGTCCCTTCGTGTTTTGCCCAATCCGTAGAGCAAAAGAAGGTCCTGCTTTTGTCCCAGGAGGACCTAAGTTGGCCGATCTTCCGGGTAATTGACGAAAATGTCCGGGCCGCACTGCACAGCGGTTTGCCGGGAGGAGTGCTCATTTATAGCGAGCACATGGATGTCTTCCATTTTCCGGACCGAGTCTCCCAAGCACAAAAGAAAGCGTGGATTCAGAGAAAGTACGCGAACTCAAAGCTCGATCTGATCGTTGGAGTTGGCGACGTCCCCACCGACATATTTCCAAACGTTCCCCTTGTCTATTTAAGTGTTCAGCCGCAAGAGAATCCACCCATTCGCGTTAGCGCGCATAAGGATGCTGCCAGCGTTTGGGCTGTACTCGGCGCTGGTAAAACCGTCGAATTCGCTCAGCGATTACAGCCCAAGCTGCGTCAGGTAGCAGTGATCGTAGGCACTTCACCAACCGAAGGCGTCCTGCTGGATCAAGTTCGCCAGCAACTTGCGCATGTTTCCCCACAATTGCAAGTCACCTACCTAACAAACCTGCAATTTTCCGAAATATTGAAAAGAGTCGGGGCACTGAATCCAGAGAGTGCCGTGCTTTTCGTGGCTTTTACGCGTGACGCGGATGGACGGCCATTCATTGCGGCCGAAGCCATACGCAAAATCGCCGCTGTTTCCGAAGCCCCTGTGTATGCCGTATTCGACGCAGCCATTGGGTCTGGCGCCGTCGGAGGCTATGTTACGAGATTCGGCGAAATGGGCAAGCAAGCAGGTGGGATAGGGCTTCAGTTTATTGCCGGTGAACATCCCGGCGACGCCATGGCGCGAAATGATTATCTTCTTGATTGGCGCCAACTACAGCGCTGGCAAATACCCGAGTCTTTGCTCCCTGCCGGCACCATCTTGATCAATCGCCAGCCCACGGTCTGGGAGCTCTACTATCGTTATATCCTTGGCGCCATTCTTGCTCTCCTGGTCCAAACCCTGCTCATCCTGGGATTGTTGTGGCAGAGGGCAAGAAAGAAGAAATTTCAGAAGCGCCTGCTGGACCAGATAGCCTTTCAGAGAATGCTCGCGGATCTCTCCACGACCTTCATATCTCTGCCAGAGGAGCAGATCGGTGCGACCATCGAGAAGAGCCTCGGCCGGATTGCGAACTATCTCAAGCTCGACCGCATTACTCTTTTCGAGTACTTACCCGGACCTGCAGAATTTCGCGTGGCTTTGTTCTGGCGTAACGACGAAGTTCCGCCTGCCCCAACCGTGATTCAGGCTGATAACTTACCGTGGACAGCGAAGTTCCTTCGGCACGGTGAAATGGTACTCATTCACGGCCCGGAGGGCTTTCCAGAAGAGGCGGCCGCGGAAAAGCAGCAGTTTGAAAAATATGGCGTGTGTTCGGTCGCCATCATTCCTATGAAGGCGGGCGATCAGATGTTTGGCGCCATCTCGTTTGCCACTGTCAATCGTCGCGTTTCCTGGACCGAGGAACTGGTGGGACACGTCAAGCTATTGGCTGAGATTTTCTCCAATGCCTTGATGCGCAGAGTGGCACAGGAGGCGAAATTTAAGCACTCTGCGATCGTGGAATCCTCCGACGACGCAATCGTCTACAAGAATCTGGATGGAACCATCTTGAGTTGGAATGCGGGAGCCGAACGTTTATTTGAATTTTCAGAAGCGGAGATCGTTGGTCAATCTATCACCGTCATCATTCCAGAGGAACTGCGTGAGGAGGAAAATAGAATTTTGCAGCGCTTAAGCGCCGGAGAGCGCATTGAGCACTATGAGACTGTTCGCGTTGCAAAGAGCGGGAAGAAACTGGATGTCTCGTTGACAATATCTCCTGTCAGAGATTCAGCGGGAAAAGTAGTGGCCGCGTCCAAAATCGCCCGTGACATTACCGAGAAAAAACGGGCTGAGCAGGCTCTGCGCAAAAGTGAGGAGCGCTTCCGGCTCTTTATGGACCATAGCCCGGCAGTTGCCTGGATGAAGGATGAATTGGGCCGATACATCTATCTGAGCGAGAGTTACCTTGGACAGCTGGGCATTCGTCCGGAAGAACGCCTGGGCAAAACGGACTTGGAAGTGTACCCAAGCGCGGTCGCCGAAGAACTGCGTAAAAATGACCAAGCCGCCCTGGCTGGCGGCTACCCGATCGAAGTTACCGAGGAATCGATTGGTCTTGGCGGGAAACCTGTCACCTGGTTGGCTTATAAATTTCCTTTCCAGGACACCTCCGGTCGGACCTTCGTGGCGGGTATTGCCATAGACATCACTCACCGGAAGAAGTCAGAGGAGATTCTCCACAATTTGACCGGCCGACTGATTTCCGCCCAGGAGGAAGAACGAGCCCGCATTGCCAGGGAACTTCATGATGACTTTAGCCAACGACTCGCACTTTTCGGAATCGGACTCGGACGGCTCTGGAATAGCCTCCCGCCTAGCGAAGCAGAGGCACGTGAGAAGATCCTGGATATGCTGAAAGGAGCAAAGGAAATCTCCAGTGACTTGCACTCTCTCTCGCATCAACTGCATTCCAGTAAACTGGAACATGTTGGCCTCGGATCGGCGCTTGGCGGTCTGTGCAAGGAGATCGGCCTAAAACACGAAATCGACGTTCGCTTCGCCGAAATAGACGTTCCTTCCCAGATCCCGAAGGACGTGTCCCTCTGTCTTTTCCGAGTGGCCCAGGAAGCCCTGAACAACGTGGTCAAACACAGCCAAAGTAGTAGTGCGCAAGTTGAACTCAGGGGCAAGACCGGCAGTGTGACTGTTCGAATCAGCGATGCGGGACAAGGCTTCGATCCGTGTCTCGAGAATCGCTCCGCGGGCATCGGCTTGGCCGGCATGCGCGAAAGGCTGCGGCTTGTCAACGGCCAACTCGTAGTTACCTCCCAACCCAAACGGGGGACTGAAATTCTAGCCGAGGTGCCGCTGGCAAGCCTCGAAGAAGTGGAAAAAAGGAAAGCCCGGGGTGTTGCGGGGTAGAGAGATGAGACGCACACGAGTATTACTGGCCGATGACCACAAAATGTTGGTGGATGCCCTAATAGGGGTGTTAGAGCCCCGCTTTGAGGTGGTGGGCACAGTCTGTGACGGCCGCTCTCTTGTAGAGGCCGCTGCAAAATTGCTCCCTGACGTCGTGGTCGTGGATGTAGCCATGCCAGAATTGAACGGGCTGGATGCCGCGCGTCAAATTAAGCGTAGACTCCCCGAAGTGAAAATCATCTTCATGACTATGAACGAAGAGCCTGACTTGGTCGGCGAAGCGTTTCGTGCGGGAGCTTCCGGATTCTTGTTGAAGCAGGCCGCGGCATTTGAGTTGACACAGGCCATCGAAAAAGCCATAAAAGGCAGCTCCTACGTCACACCCAGAGCCGCGGAGGGTCAGGCCCATATCGATCTCCGGGAGCCTCGCGCTCGAGATCGTGCACCAGAGCCAACACCCCGGCAGCGGGAAGTGATTCAGTTGCTGGCGGAGGGGCGCTCGATGAAGGAAATTGCGTCTATTCTGAAGATTACGAAGCGAACCGTAGCCGCGCACAAGTATGCGGTCATGGAAGAATTGCAGCTGAAAACGAACGCTGACCTTATTCAGTACGCCATCAAACATCACCTTATATCGATCTAATCCTCTTCGCTCGCATCGTCGCATTGTAATTACTACCAATAGCCAACCGCATAAATTTAGTGCAGCCTGAGAGTCGAAATTGGCAGTACCGGAAAACATAAGCTACCGGAGGCAGGCGGATTTGGAACTCCATCTTGTTTTCGTCGCAGTCAGGTTACTGGCATAAAGAAGCAGCACCGAGGTGAGCTTTGAAGACTGGCAGGCGAGTTGTGCTCGCGGACGACCTCGCTTCTGTGCTGAACACAGTAGCCAAACTGTTGGACTCTTCATTCGAAATAGTAGGCATGGCCTCGGATGGAAATAATGCGTTAAAACTCATTCTGACCCAGAAGCCCGATGTCGCCGTCCTGGATATCTCCATGCCCGGCATGAGCGGAATTGAAGTTGCCCGTGAACTCAAAAGTCGCGGCGCCCGAGTTAAAATCGTATTCCTAACTGTCCACGAAGACCAGGACATCCTCGCGACCTGCCTTGCAGCAGGGGGCCTCGGCTACGTTGTGAAAGTGCTTATGGAAACCGACCTGATTCCGGCAATACACGAAGCCCTGGCTGACCGGGTGTTCGTTTCACGTTTCCCCACCCTGCCTGACCCTGTGCATGGCAATGGAAAATAGGGCGCTGCCTCTTTGCTTCGTTTTGCCAGTCCAATCCAACTATGGCAGCGTCCGTTGGCATCACTTTGCGGAGTGGGATTGTTCCAGCGTGAGCTTATAGGCGACGTAGTATTTGAAGATATTGCTGACATACTGAACGGTTTCTTGTCCGACGGTCTTGGCCACCACGAGTTCGACGTTCCCAAACCATTGATTGGGGTCCAGCCCTTCCGCGCTTGCTTGCTTCCGCAGGCGGGCAATCCGGTTGGGTCCGGCGTTGTAAGAGGCAAAAACCATGAGGGTCTTGTTCAGCGGGTCAAGCTTGGGATCATTAAAATAGGTGTCCGCAATGTTGCGCAGTATTTTCGCGCCAGCCTCGATGTTGTACTGGGCGACGTCCACATTGGGAATGTTGATTGGCGGTGCAGCAGCGTTTTTCGGAATCACTTGCATAATGCCCACCGCACCGCTGGGATTCTTTCGGCTCTGATCCAGAAGCGATTCCTGATACCCCTGCGCAACTAACATGAGGTAATCAAAGTCGTACTGCGCCGCGTACTTTTGAAAGTAGCGCACGTAAGCCTGAAACTTGGCCATCTCTTCCGTTGAAGTGGAGTCCTTTACCCATTTCGTATTTTGGGCATAGCGGCGCACCAGAGTATTGCCAAACGAAGTGCCCATAGCGTGATCCTTAAGGAACTCATCGAGGAGCTCGCGGAGCTTGGGACTGTCCTTGCGAGTTGCCCAAGCCAGTTGACCTTCGTCCTTGACGACAATATCGGGATGAACTCTCAAGTGAGTGAATATTTGCGACCAGAAGTTTGCGCGGATGGTTATGGATACCGTTGCGGGAATCAGTCCGGCGTTCACCATCTCCAACAAATCCTCATCGTTCAAATTCGGATCTGCCGCTATAAGCACGATGGGTGCCTTGCCCGCTTTTTGGAGCGACTCGTTCAGAAGTTTTAGATTCTCGTAATACACGGTCAGAGGATTGGCATAGACTTCTTTCCCGCTTAAGTCTTCGAGAGTATTCACCTGCGGCAATTTAGGGCCGGTGACGATCACTTGCTTCACGTTGGAATCAATCGGAGTTGTGAACAGCGCAATTTGCTCGCGTTCCGGCGTGACGATCAACGGGAATCCGATGACGTCGCCCATCCCCAGCATGAGGGCTTGTTCCAGTTGATCGAGCCTGACGGGAAGGAATGTGACACTTATCTTTAAGCTCCCGGATTTGTATTTGGTATTTACAAAACGCTGAAACTCATCGAACGCCTCGTAATAAATGCCGTGAGGCTGGCCCTTGTCGTAGAAAAAGCCAGAGCGGCTGGGCACAACCAGGACGCGAATCTGGCGTCTCTTCAGCATTCCATCCAGATCGCCGACTCGCCGCTCAAAAGTCGTGGGAAGTTCCAGCCTGGGGGCGGATTGTCTGGCCTGGGTCCCGGAAGCGTTGGAGGCTGCCTGCGGGACGGTCCGAGGCTCAAGAGTTGCGCTCAAGCTAGCAAATGCGATTGAAGCCAAAAAGAGGACAACTAGAAGTGTTCTGCTTTGTCTGACGCTTGCAAAAGGCATTGGTACCTCCGGTCAGACGGTGGGGCGGGTCTCCGCCATCGATTCCGGCAGTGCTGGCGACTGGACATCCCAGACTACACCAGAATTATGTCATCCCCCATTTTCACCAATTGGTACTTTTGACAATTCCGTCTGTCTGCTGTTTGGAGCATGGTTGCTGGCGTAGATTGTGTCCGCTTAACAACCCTCTTAATTTCCAAAGGATTCGCGGGCGCTCAAAACTCGTGTAGGAGGTAAACGACGGTGAGCTGTCGAATTGGGTTCTGGGTCCGAATTGTTGCGATCATTCTTTTGGCAAGTGCGGCGCCTGCGTTTGCGCAGTTGAAGCCGCAATGGATGCCCGGCCAAATGGGACTGAACGCGGGAATTCTGCCTTCCCCAGGATTCACCTACGTCAACCTTGACGTAAACTACGACGCTGGCACGTTTAACGGGCCGAATGGGAAAGCAACTTCTGCCACCGGCAATTACAACGTCTGGGCCGTCGAAAATTTGTTTTTTTTCGTGCCCGACACCAAATTTCTGCACGGAAACATCGGCTTCTACATTATGTTTCCCACTCCCGCAACCGGCTCGTTGGTTGCGGATATCAACCCCGTAGGCCCGATCAATCTAGGAGCCGCCGGAGGCGGCTCCGGCCTCGCCGATCTCTGGGTCCAGCCCTTCACCGTTGGCTGGCATCTGAAGCGCTGGGACCTCGTGGTTGGAGACGCATTCATGATCCCGACCGGGCGATATTCTCCCGGTGCCTCAGATAACGTTGGGTCTGGCTACTTCGGCAACCATCTGCAGTCCGCGGCCACGTATTACATTACGAAGAACAAAGGTACGAGTGCCAACATCTTCACGGATTGGGAAGTTCATGGGACGCGCCAGGGAACGAACAACACCACCAAGTCTCCCGGGCAGGCGTTCACCGATGAATGGGGACTTGGCCAGATTCTTCCCCTGAAAAAAGACCTCAGCAAGCTCCTGCAAGTGGGAGTGGTTGGCTACGACCAGTGGCAGATCACCGACAATGGCGGAACCATCCCGAACCCGCTGCCACTCGGCCCGCCAGCACTGCCTGCCAAAGCTATCCCTTATTACTCGGTCCACGCGGTCGGCGGGCAACTCAACTACATTCTTCCCAAGAAGAACTTCAGCCTGTTTTTTAAGGGGTATCACGAGTACTCGGCGTCTTTTCACACGATAGG
>Ga0335071_10003940_pt1 | contig 15567 bp, 12 predicted proteins | sample Lox_Sample_15_FD_206724 | JGI IMG/M metagenome (GOLD analysis project Ga0335071, IMG submission 206724) | Soil microbial communities from Loxahatchee National Wildlife Refuge, Florida, United States - Lox_Sample_1.5 | ecosystem: Environmental > Terrestrial > Soil > Wetlands | place: USA... | reverse complement strand
GTCCGCAACCGGAAACATCAGGTTGAGCGCTTCGTCGTAGTCGCCCGTTCTGTCGACGACTGTTATGCGGCGGAGGCAAAGCTAAGAGAAAGGGAGCGGGAACTACAACTCCTGCTTGATTCCACGGCGGAAGGCATTTATGGCATCGATACGGAAGGGAAGTGCACCTTCTGCAACAAGGCCTGCCTGAGACTTCTTGGCTACGCAGATTTCGCTCAGCTTCTCGGAAAACAGATTCGCGAACAGATATGTCCCGAATTTGCCCACCCCATCGGTCCGAGCGATGCTTGTTCGGCCCTCGGAGACGTGACCCGGCCCGATGCCGTGCATGCCGAAAATGGTGCCTTTCGCCGCGCCGATGGCACGCTGCTCCCCGTCGAGTTCTGGTCCTATCCCATGTGCAGCGATGGCCGGGTGATTGGCCGCGTGGTGGCCTTCGTCAACATTGCCGAGCGCAAAGCCGCCGAAGCCCTTCTGCGTGAGGCCCATCGCGAAGCTGAATTGTTCATCGATGCCGTACCTTCCATCCTGATCGGGCTGGACGCGAAAGGTTGCATTCGTCGTTGGAATACTGCGGCGTCCCGCACCTTTGGCCTGAGCCTCGCCGAAGTTTCGGGAAAGCCGCTTTCCTCCTGCGGCATCAAGTGGCTTTCTCCGCTCTCCCATTTTCCGGCCGCTCTTCTCGACCAGTCCAAGGCTCCCAAAAAATGGGATGCGATTGCGTTTGAGTCCAAAGGCGCCCGCCGGCTTCTCGGGCTCAAGGCCACGTGGATCACTCTTCCCCAAAGTGGGCACGGAGAGCTTCTAGTCGTCGGCGCCGACATTACCGACCGCAAGCGCGCGCAGGACGAACTGGGTTGGAAAACAGCCCTTCTGGAAGCGCAAGTCCGCGCCAGCATTGACGGCATTCTCGTCGTCGATGAGCACGGAAAGGTTGTACTCCGCAACGAGCGACTGGCAGACCTCTTTGGCGTTCCAGACTCTCTGCGCGTTACCGACGAAGACAACGTGCTGCTGCAATACGTGCAGCACCAGGTCGAGAATCCTGATGAATTTCTCGAGAAGGTCAAGTATCTGTACCTTCACAAGCACGAGACCAGCCGCGACGAGATTCACCTCAAGAACGGAACTGTGCTCGATCGCTATTCTTCCGCCGTGTTCGGGAAGGACAGCGAATACTACGGCAGAATTTGGACCTTCCGCGACATCACCCAGCGCAAGCAAAACGAAGCTTCCCTACGCCAGTTGTCGGTCGCCGTCGAACAGAGTCCGGTTTCGGTGGTCATCACCGACCTCAAGGGCAACATTACCTACGTCAATCGCCGTTTCAGCGAATGCACCGGGTACTCCGCGGAGGAAGCCATTGGGCAGAATCCCCGCATCCTGAAGTCCGATTACACCTCTCCTCAGGAATACAAGCAGCTTTGGGACACAATCAACCGTGGCCAGGAATGGCGCGGAGAACTCCGCAACAAGAAGAAGAATGGTGATCTCTATTGGGAGTCGGTGGTCATCAGTCCCATCCGCAATAGTTCCGGCCAGACCTCTCACTTCCTCGCCGTCAAGGAAGATATCACCGAGAAAAAGATCACGGAAGCCCATTCCCGCCAGGCACAGAAACTGGAAGCCATCGGCCAACTGGCGGCCGGCATCGCCCATGAAATCAATACGCCGATTCAGTTTGTGGGCGACAATGCCCGGTTCGTTAAGGAGTCCTGGAACGCGCTCGATCCCGCCTTCGCTTTGCTCCAGAAAACGGATGACGCAGGCAGCGCGTCAGCATTGCTCGCGAGAGTGCGCCAGATTCTGAACGATTGCGATGCCGCCTACCTGCAGACCGAAGTGCCTCGGGCGCTGGATCAGTCTTTGGAAGGGATTGCCCGGGTCGCAAAAATTGTCCGGGCCATGAAGGAATTTTCCCATCCCGGTTCCGACGAGAAACAGCTTGCCGATATCAATAAAGCTGTCCTCACCACCCTCACCGTCGCCCGCAACGAATGGAAGTACGTTGCCGAAGTCGAGACCGTTCTTGCGCCCGATATGGAATTGGTCCCCTGCCACCTGGGCGAACTCAATCAGGTCTTCCTCAACCTGCTCATCAATTCCGCGCACGCCATCGCTGAAGTCGTGGGCGATGCGTCGAAGGGAAAAGGGAAAATCACCATTCGCACCACCCAGGACAAAGACTGCACCATCATTTCTGTCGCCGATACTGGACGCGGCATTCCCCCCGAAATTCAGTCCAAGGTATTCGATCCCTTCTTCACCACCAAGGGTGTGGGACGGGGCACGGGCCAGGGCCTATCCCTCGCACATAACTCCATTGTCAAGAAACACAAAGGTCGAATCTGGTTCGAGACGGAGACCGGCAAAGGCACCACATTTTTTATCCAGCTTCCGCGGGCTCCGGGGATGTCGTAAATGCCAAAACGCATTTTGTTCGTCGATGACGATCCGATGGTGCTCTCCGGCCTGCAACGCAGCTTGCGCTCCATGCGCGCCGAGTGGGACATGGTCTTTGTCAACGGAGGTCACGAGGCTCTGCACGAGATGGAGCAGAAGCTCTTCGACATTATCGTTACCGACATGCGCATGCCCGTCATGACCGGGGCGCAATTGCTCGAAGAAGTGAAACGCCGGTTTCCCCACTGCTTCCGCATCATTCTCTCGGGTCAGGCCGACCAGCAGGCCATTCTCCGTTCCGTCGACCCCACCCACCAGTTCCTGGCCAAGCCCTGTGATACCGCCGAGCTGAAAACTCGCCTGCAACGCGCCTTCGCCGTTGGCGAACTGCTGCACAACGAGGAGTTGCGCGCCGTGGTCTCACAAATGGAAGCCATCCCCAGCCTTCCCAAGCTGTATCTGGAAGTCACCAGCGAATTGCAGAAAGGCGAGCCTTCGATTCCTCGCATTGCTGAACTGGTCTCGCAAGATATGGCGATGACGGCCAAAGTTCTGCAATTGGTCAATTCCGCCTTCTTCGGCTTGCGCTGCCAGGTTTCGAGCGCCATGCAGGCCATCCAGATGCTCGGCCTCGATACGTTGCGCGCCCTCGTGCTCTCCACTCACGTGTTCGAAAAATTCCGCTCCAGCTCCTTGGGCGAGGCCGAAATGAGTTATCTGTGGAAGCACAGCCTCGTCGTCGCCAGCTTTGCCAAGAAGATTGCCGCGTTGGAGAACGCCGACCGGCAGACCATGGATGCCTGTTTTACCTCCGGCCTACTGCACGATTCCGGCAAGCTGATTCTCTCTTCTGCCCTGAGACAACGTTACAACACAGTGCTCGCACTGGTGCGCGAAGGCGGATACACCCTGTTCGCTGCGGAAAAGCAGGTATTGGGCTGCAGTCACGCCGAAGTCGCCGCCTACCTGCTGGGCCTGTGGGGATTGCCGCAGGCCGTCGTCGAAGGAGTCGCGTGGCATCACGAACCGTCGCGCACCCGCTGTAATAGCTTCTCCACCGTCATTGCCACGCACGTGGCCAGCATTTACCACGAGCAAAAAGATGCCTTCTGGATGCAGGATCATACTTCAATCGATACCGCCGCGCTGGAACGATGTGGTTGCGTCGAGCGCGAAGAGGTTTGGCGCACGGTGACGGAGCAACCCATCGAAACCTGGAACGTTCTCTAGTCTCGCTAAAGCAAGGTCCCGCTTCCGCCGATGACTGAACAGTACGCATGCGATCGTTCGCAATCCGCGTACCTGGAGACGATCATGCGCGAGCGAATCCTGCTGGTTGATGACGACCGCAGCGTCCTGGATGGATACCGGCGCAGCCTCAGCCACGAGTTCCTGATCGAAACCGCCGTTGGCGGAGAAGAAGCCCTTTCGTTAATTACCAGCAGTGGCCCTTACGGTGTCGTGGTGTCCGACATGCGCATGCCCGGGATGGGTGGCATTCAACTGCTCAGCTCCATCAAAACATCTTCACCCGACACGATTCGCATCATCCTGTCCGGGAACGCCGACATGGAAAGCGCCATCGAAGCCATCAACGAAGGCAGCATTTTCCGTTTCCTGCTGAAGCCGTGCTCCCGCGAATCCATGGCTAAGACCCTGACCGCGGCCCTGGTTCAATATCGTCTGGTCACCGCCGAAAAGGACCTTCTGGAGCAAACTCTCCGCGGAACCATCGAGGTTCTCACCGAAGTCCTCAGCCTCGTGAATCCCGCAGCGTTCGGCCGCGCCCAACGGGCGCGCCGCTACATTCGCCACATTGCTCGCTCCATGAAATTGGAAAACGCCTGGCAATACGAAGTCGCCGCTATGCTCTCGCAACTCGGTTGTGTCACGCTGGCTCCGGAAACCATCGACGCGGTCTATCAAGGCGAACCGCTATCGCCTCACGAACAAACCCAATATGCAGCTCACCCCAGCGTAGCCTACGACCTCCTGTCGAAAATTCCACGACTGGAGCCGGTAGCCTGGATGATTGAACATCAGAACAATGCCGCCTCAGCGGACGGCAACGCAGACACCGATATCAAGCGCGGAGCCGAGATTCTTCGGCTCGTCCTCGCCTACGAGGAAGCCATTCATAAGGGCAGCTCACGCACGGAGGCAGCTCATCAGCTCGCCCGTTTGAACCCCAACTTCAGTCGGGCGTTTTTCGACGCGCTGGTGTCTCTCGATCCCAACGCGGAAGATGGCGAGATCAAGAAATGCGCCATCGACGAACTTACTCCCGGCATGATTATCCAGGACGAGGTTCGCGGGCCGGGCGGAACCCTGATCGTCTCCAAGGGACAAGAAGTCACTTCCGCCGTCATCTTCAAGCTGAAGAATCTCCAGGCGCGGCGAGTTACCGTCGGAAAAATCACCGTGTCGCTTCCTGATACGGAAAGCTCTTTGGCCAAATCTGCATCGCAGCGCAGCTGAAGCGGACGCTTTCGGCAAGCACGCAATCCTAGTCGCCCAAGACTGTCACCACCAAAGGCCGGCGGCGAAACGAAGCAAGCCGCGCAGCGGCGAATGAAGCGTTATCAGGCCGAACTAGCTATTCTTCAGCCCATTCGGTACCAGCGGTAACGCCCGTAACCGCACGCCGGTCGCATCAAAAATCGCATTCGCGATCGCCGGTGCCAACCCCACCATCGGACACTCTCCCGCCCCCACCGACGGAATATCTTTCCGATCCAACAAGACCGTTTCTAACGACGGCACATCGGCAAATCGCGGTACGCGATACTCCGACATCCGCCCGTTCAAAATCTTGCCATTCTCAAACTCGATGGCCTCGAACAATGCGCCCCCGAGCCCTTGCACGTTCGATCCCTCAATCTGATTGCGCAGGTTGTCAGGATTCACAATCGCTCCACACTCAAACGCCGACACCACGCGCACCACCTTTACCTCGCTCGATTTGCGATCCACCTTAACCTCGGCGAAGGTCGCGATGTTCCCGAGCTTTTCGTATCCACCGCCCATGCCAAAGCCTTGTCCTTCGCTCTTGCTGGTGCCCCATCCAAACTTTTTTGCCGCGGCCTGGAACACCGCCCGCAACCGTTCGTCTTTCAAATTCTTCAGCCGAAACTCCAACGAATCCATCTTCAGCACGTGCGCCAGTTCATCCATGTGCGACTCGCGTGCAAAATGATTCGCGGTCGCCGCCAACGCCCGGTACGATCCCTGCCGCAACGGCGAATTCACTGGATGAAACACGATTCGCTGGTTCGGCACTTCGTAATACGTGCGAATCCCCGCCGATCCGGAGTTGTAGTTGTGAAACTCCCACGCGGTGATTGTGCCGTCATGCTTCACCCCGCTCATCACATCAATCACCCCCGCCGGACGAAAGTAAGCCCAGGTAAATTCTTCCTCCCGCGACCACGTTACTTTCACCGGACGCTTCGCCGCCCTCGCCAGCCGTGCCGCTTCTATCGCCGTCTCGCCGGTATGCTTGCCACCATACGCAGACCCGGTATCGGGCATCAGCACCCGTATCTTGTCTTCGGGAATCCGAAAGGCTTCCGCCAATTGCCCGCGCACTCCGAAGGGCCGCTGCGTCCCCGTCCACACCGTGAGATTGTCTCCGTCCCACTTCGCCACCGCCGCCCGCGGCTCCAAAGGCACATGCGCGATGTACGACACCGTGTAGGTCTGCTGCAATTTGTGATCGGCCGCAGCCATCGCCTGATCTACGGACCCGACGTCATATCGATCGCCGTCCCCCGTTGGATCTTTGCCCTCAGTTGTATTTTTCCGGAGGTAGTCGAACAACTCCTTATTCGAAACCTGCGGATCCGCTTTCCACTCGGCATGCACCGCCGCCGCGGCGGCTCGCGCTTGTTCCGACGTCGCCGCCGCCACTCCCACAAAACTGCCGTCATGCACCACCACTGCGCCCATCGCCTCAGGCTTCGCCGTGTCGATCGATACCAGCGCCGCGTTGAACGCGTCCGGCCGCACCACTATGCCATAGAGCATGTCGGGCAATTTCTGGTCGTAAGGATAACGATGCTTGCCTGTAACGAAGTCGCGTCCATCGACCTTGGCAGCTGACTCTCCCGCAACCTTCCACTTCGCCGCCGGAATCAACGCAACATCCGATGCGACCGTCTTGGTAAGCTGCTGTCCCTTGATCAGTGCGCCGTACTCCACAGACCGGTTGCCTTGCGTGTCCGTCACTTTCCCATCGGCAGCGCGCAAGCGTGCACGATCCACGCTCCACTGCGTCGCCGCTAGTCCAATCAGAGTCTCCCGCGCTGCCGCCGCCACCTTGCGCAACTGCAGATTCATCGTCGGCGTCGTCCGGCTCCCGAACGTCCCCATATCAAAGGGCGTTAGCTGCGTATCGCCCATCACCATCTCGATCTTCGCGATCGCCACATGCAGTTCTTCCGACACCGCCTGGCTCAGCGATGTGCGGATGTTCTGTCCCACCTCGACTTTGCCGGTGTACACCGTAACCTTGCCGTCTTCGCCGATATGCAGCCACGCGTCGATTTCCGTGGGCAGGGATTCGCCGCGACGCCGAGCACCTCCGCCAGATTCCTGCGCCGCGGATGCAGTCTTCAGCACCGACACAACCATTACACCCGCGCCCAAAAACTTGAAAAACTCCCGCCGATCCAGATCAAACCGATAAGGAGCCTTGGCAGAAAGCTCATAGCGCTCCGGTTCAAGTATGAAGCCTGAAGCAATTTCCTTATTCATCGCCCCGCCCCTTTCCCGGCCGCCGCCGATCCCATCACCTTCGCCGCCTTCTGAATCGCGCTCACGATCCGCGGATAGGTCCCGCACCGGCAAATATTGCCATTCATGAAATTCACAATGTCGCTTTCCTCCGGCTGCGGAGTCTTCTTCAGCAGCGCCACCGCAGACATAATCATTCCCGACGTGCAGTACCCACACTGCATCGCTCCAGCTTCCAGAAACGCCTCCTGCACCGGATGCAATTGCTCTCCGGAAGCCAGCCCCTCAATCGTCGTGAGCTGTTTTCCCAACACCGTTGCCACTCGCGTAATGCACGAGCGTTGCGCTCGTCCATCAATCAGCACAGTGCAGGCGCCACAAGCGCCTTCGCCGCAGCCGTACTTGCTGCCCGTCAGGTCAAGGTATTCGCGCAAAACCGTAAGCAAACTTGTCTGAGGATCGACGTCCACGGTATATGGACGCCCATTGATATCGAGCCGCATCGAGGCCATGTCGACTCCAAAAGATGAGGATGTGAGCGGAGAGACTTACTCAAATCATATACCCGCCGCGGGATCGCCCCGCGCAGAGCTCCACATGCGAAATGCTACAGTTGCCTTGGATGCAGTCAGAATCTCATCCGGTCATTCTCTACGACGGTGTCTGCGGACTCTGCAACCGCGTCGTGCGATTCGTCCTGCGCCACGACAGAAATGCGACCTTCCGCTTCGCCACCATGCAGAGTCCCCTTAGCCAGCAAGCGCTGGCCCGCCATAACAAAAGTGCCGACGAATTCGATACTGTCTGCGTTGTTCTCGACCTGGCCCAGCCCACCGAGCGCCTGCTCATCCGCTCCGACGCCACGCAATTCATCTTCAAGCAACTGGGAGGCATCTGGCGCTTCTTTGCGATCGTAGCCAGCCTGATCCCGCGTCCCGTGCGCGATTGGGCCTATCGCCTCGTAGCCCGGCGTCGCTACCGTCTCTTCGGCCGTTACGGAACCTGCCCACTTCCTGACCCGAAAGTTCGCGATCGATTTCTCGATCAGTAGCCTCGACTCTCACTCCGGAATCTGAATCGCGCCATTCTCGGCGATCACAAAGAATGGATTCCACGCCACTTCCCACAGGAACCCGTCTGGATCGGCAAAGTATCCTGAATAGCCTCCCCAGAACGCGTCCTCCGCCGGCTTGACGACAGTTGCCCCGGCGCTCTTCGCCTCGGCCAGAACGGCGTCCACCTCGCCTTTACTTCTACCGTTGTAAGCGAGCGTGAATCCTCGGAAACCCTCCCCAGCCGGAGAGACGCGTGCATCCTTGGCCAATTCATCTCGGGGATAAAGCGCAAGAGCCATGCCTCCAGCCTGGAAAAATGCAATGCCTTCCGATTGCTTCATCGACCGTCGCCATCCCAGGCGTTCGTAGAAGTCGCGGCTGCGTTTCAAATCCCGCACACCGAGAGTCACAAGGCTCACACGCTGATCCATCGCATCCTCCTCTCCTTATATATCGCCTCAAATGGCCCAAAGGCTACTTCGTGCCGGTGGAGTGATTCCGATCACATCCGGCCTTTCCGGCTGTAGAATAAACTTCGCAAATTCCGTGCGCCTTTTCACGGCTCGCTGGACAATTACTCCGCGTCGAGAGGTCCTTATCATGGCCGATAAAGCTGTTGCCGATCCCCAAGTCAATATCGATTCCATCCTGCAAGAGCAGCGCAAGTTCGAGCCACCGGCGGAATTCAGCCAGAACGCGCACGTGAAGAGCCTCGCAGAGTACGACCGCCTCTACAACGAGTCCGTCGAGAACCCCGACAAGTTCTGGTCAGCCGTCGCCAACGAACTGCACTGGTTCAAGAAGTGGGACAAGGTTCTCGAGTGGAATTGCCCATGGGCTAAATGGTTCGTGGGCGGCGAAATCAATTTGTCGTACAACTGCCTCGATCGCCACGTCGCCACTCATCGCAAGAACAAGGCCGCCATCATCTGGGAGAGCGAGCCTGGCGAGATTCGCGTCCTTACCTATCAGCAGCTGCATCGCGAAGTCCAGAAGTTCGCCAACGTCTTGAAGTCCCTCGGCGTCCGCAAGGGAGATCGCGTTGCCATCTACATGGGCATGACGCCCGAGTTGCCCGTTGCCATGCTGGCCTGCGCCCGCATCGGAGCTACGCATACCGTCGTCTTCGGCGGATTCTCCTCCAACGCGCTCATCGATCGCATCCACGATTCGCAGGCTTCGGCCGTCATCACGCAAGACGGTTCATACCGTCGCGGCGCAGAAGTGAAATTATTCCCAGCCGTGGAAGAAGCCCTGAAGTCCTGCCCGAGCGTGAAGCATGTGGTTGTCTACAAGCGGACCGGCACTCCCATCAACATGCAGGCCGGCCGCGATCACTGGTGGCATGAGCTGATGGCCAAGGCCTCAGACGTTTGTCCCGCCGAGCCCCTCGACGCTGAGCACCCTCTCTATATCCTCTATACCTCCGGTACTACCGGAAAGCCCAAAGGCGTTGTACATACAACCGGTGGATACTCAGTCGGCACGTACCTCACCACCAAGCTCGTGTTTGACCTCAAAGAAGAGGACACGTACTGGTGTACCGCCGATATCGGATGGGTCACCGGCCACAGCTACATCGTCTACGGCCCACTACAAAACGGTGCCACCAGCCTGATGTACGAGGGCGCTCCCAATTTCCCCGAGCCCGACCGCTTCTGGTCGATCATCGCCCGCCACAAGGTCAACGTCTTCTACACCGCTCCTACCGCTATCCGAACCTTTATCAAGTGGGGCGACGAGTGGCCCAAGAAGCACGACATGTCGAGCCTGCGCCTGCTCGGCACCGTCGGCGAACCCATCAACCCCGAAGCCTGGATGTGGTATCGCGACACCATCGGCGGCAATCGCTGCCCCATCGTCGATACTTGGTGGCAAACCGAGACCGGACACATCATGCTCAGTCCGATCCCCGGTGCCATCGCCACCAAGCCTGGCTCCGCCACCCGCCCGTTCTTCGGCGTCGTTCCCGAGATCGTCACCATGGACGGCAATCCCGTCCCCGACGGCTCTGGTGGGTACCTCATCCTCCGGCGTCCCTGGCCCGGCATGTTGCGCACGGTCTACGGCGATCCCGACCGTTACGTGAAAAATTACTGGTCGCAGATTCCGGGCGTGTACTTCACCGGAGACGGCGCGCGCAAAGATAAAGATGGCTACTTCTGGATCATGGGCCGCGTCGACGACGTTCTCAACGTCAGCGGACACCGTCTCAGCACCATGGAAGTGGAATCCGCACTGGTTGCACATGAAGCGGTCGCGGAAGCCGCGGTAGTCGGCCGCCCCGACGACCTCAAAGGCCAGGCCATCTCGGCGTTCGTTACGCTCGAGCAGGGAAGACAACCCACGGCCGAACTGAAAGAGGAGTTGCGCAAGTGGGTGGCAAAAGAAATCGGAGCGCTGGCCAAGCCCGATGACATCCGCTTCACCGAGACGCTTCCCAAAACACGCAGCGGCAAAATTATGCGCCGCCTGCTGCGCGAACTGGCCACCAACGGCGAAGTCAAAGGCGATACCACCACGCTGGAAGATTTCGGCGTGATCGCAAGACTAAAAGAACAGGACGAAGTCTAAATTCCTCAATCACAACGGGTGCCCCACTTCTGCCCGATTTTGGCAGACGTGGGGCTTTTTGTTTGCGGCCCAAAAGTCCCGCCTCATCACCCACACGATGGGCGTCATCCCGAACGACCGCGCATTCACCAGCGGGCGGAGGGATCTCCCCAGCGACTGTTCTGTGAGCGTGAAAACTGCGGGGTTCATAAGCAGCTCCAAACTGCCTCGGTTGATACAATCGTCCTCCACTAAGGAGTTGCCCGGTGTCACGTCGCCGACTTGCAGTCTCTGCCGCTCTGTACTTCATCGCTTTGGCGGCGAGTTTCGCTCATTCTGCGCAACCCACCCCAGCGCATCTCACCTCCGAACAAGACCACCAGCGCCTGATGGACCTTCTCGGGATCAAGTCCCTGCGCCGCGGCCCCGACGGCGACCCGAAATCTCCCAATGCCGCGAACTTCGACGAATCCAAAGTCCCGCCTTACACTCTCCCCGACCCGCTCACGCTGAAAAACGGCCAGCGCGTCATCGATGCAAAAGTATGGTGGCAGCAACGCCGTCCTGAAATCGTCGAAGATTTCGACCGTGAAATTTACGGACGCGTGCCCGCCAACACTCCGAAAGTGAATTGGGAACTCGTCAGCACTACAAAAGAAACCGTCGGCAACACACCCGCAATTACGAAGAAGTTGCTGGGCCACGTCGACAACTCCTCATATCCCGCCATCCCCGTCGACATTCAACTGACCGTCACCACTCCAGCCAATGCCGCTGGCCCGGTTCCGCTGATGATGGAGTTCGGCCTCGCTCCTGAAGTGTTCGCCAGCATCCGCAAGCGCTTCACCGACGCCCAATGGGCCGCCTACAACGGTGACACTCCTCCCTGGCAGCAGCTCGTTCTCGCCAAGGGATGGGGCTTTGCCATCCTGATTCCCACCACAGTCCAGGCTGACAATGGAGAAGGTCTCACGCAGGGCATCATCGGCCTGATGAATCACGGCCAGCCACGTCATCTGGAAGGTTGGGGCGCTCTGCGCGCATGGGCCTGGGGAGCCAGCCGCGCACTCGATTATCTCGAGACAGATAAAGCTGTCGATGCCGGGCGCATCGGCATCGAAGGCCTCTCCCGCTACGGCAAAGCCGCCTTGGTCACGATGGCCTACGATCCGCGCTTTGCCATAGCCTTCATCGGCTCCTCGGGCGAGGGCGGAGCCAAAATTCTCCGCCGTCAATTCGGCGAACAAGTCGAGAACGTCGCCTCCACTTCCGAGTACCACTGGATGGCTGGCAACTTCCTCAAATACGCTGGCCCGCTCACTCCCAGCGACTTGCCTGTAGATGCGCACGAACTGATCGCCCTGTGCGCGCCGCGGCCTGTATTCATCAGCAGCGGTTCGCAGCAGGTGGAAGGCGGCTGGGTCGACGCCAAAGGGATGTTCCTCGGCGCCGTCAATGCAGGCCCTGTCTATCGCCTGCTGGATAAGAATGATCTCGGAACGACAGAGATGCCACCGATGGAAACCGCGCTGATAGAAGGCGACATCGCCTTCCGCCAGCATCGCTTCGGACACACCACAGGCCCCAACTGGCCGACATTCCTGCAGTTTGCCGGGCGATATTTCGGAGCGTCTCCCGCGACGGCATCTCCCGCCGAAAAACACTAGCAGCCTGATGGCGAAATCGTGCGGTATCCCGTTACCGCTCCCCAGTCGAACTGGGAGTTACTTGGCAGAGTCTTTCGCAGCCGCTGAATGCGGCGACAAATCCTTGAAAGCCGAGTTCTTTTTTAGACGCTCCGGGAAACTCTTTTCGTACGACGCCAGCCCCGGACAGATTACGTGATGCATTCCGCTGAATCCAAAGTCGTGCATCTCCTTCATCGCTTCTTCCGCCGACCATCGCTGTTCGGCCATCCGATACGAAGCCACAGCCATCCCCGTGCGGTCGTCGCCCAATCGGCAATGCACAAAAACTTTCTTGCCGGGATTCTCTTCGATCACTTTCAGGAATTTCGCCAATGCCTCATCACTCGGAAACGGGCAGTGCCACGGTATGTGGTGATATTCCATTCCCAATTGCGTCACTGCCTCTTTTTCGTCGTCACGATCGCCGCTGCGCATATCCACCACGATCGCGATCCCCATCTTCTTTAGTGCTGCGAGACCCTCTGCGTTTGGCTGTCCTCCGCGAAACAAAGTCGGGGTCACCTCGCCAAACTTCACAATCTTTTTCGTCGGCAGCAGGATGGTTTCGTCCTCACGCTCGGTGGCTTCTTCGCTGTTCTTCTTCTGCGATTGCGGGCCACCAGCCCACGCCATCACGGCAAGAATGAAGAAAAGAGGGACCGCGAACAGCCGTGACCAGGAGAAATGTTTCATCTTAGTTGGATGCTACAGGAAAGAAGAATGACGTAGCGACCTGTGCGTCGCCTTATTCGCCACTACCCATCATGATGATCGCCGAGGTCGGCGCAGACGAGCCACCTTCATTCTCCACCGTGATCGCGAACGCCTTCGCCTCTACGCCCGCCGGCAGCGGCGGGTTCACCACCGTCGCGCTTCCATGCGCATCCGGCTTAAACACACCCGCGGCAATCGGCGCGCCCTGCACCGGGATCAGCCACAACTCGTACGCCTTTTGCGGAGGAACAGGCGGCAGGTTGTTCGCCACAAACACCAGGCTGTTGCGCTTCCGCAGATAGAATGCCTTCCCCTGCGGCTGAGCCGGAGTCTTCACCGAAACCAGCGTGACGCGTTGGGACTCGGGCTCGATGATCGGAGCAGCGATCCGTCTTAGGTCGTCGAGCTCGCGCGCGCTCCGCACTGCTTCGGAATTCGCCGCCGCCAACCCAGACCTCAGCACCACATTCTCTTTCCACAACGAAGCCGCAAACACAATCACCGCCGCGGTCGCCGCCCAACCCATCCAGGGCCACCAACTACGTCGATCTTTCACAGGAGAGGGCGCCCCATCCGTGCGCGCCGTTTGCGAAAGGGTGAGATCGACGGCCCCCTCCTTCGCCGCCGCATCGATCAGCCGCTGCTTAGCCCGCAACGGAGGCCTCGTCCCCACGGTCGACAAAGCCAGCAACGCCCCGTCGCCACGCAACTGTTCCAACTCCAAACGGCACTCGGCACACGTAGCCAAATGCTTCTCCAGATGCGTACGCTCGTCTCCCGTCAGCGCATCGAGAGCATACAGCGCGAGATCTTCACCGAATTGTTCGTGTGCAGCCATCTAACAAATCTTGTCATCCTGAGCAGCGCGCATTTTGCACTGCGAAGGACCTAAGCGATCCGCGCGGAGCGTCTTGAGCCCGCCCTGAGCAGCCCCGAGAAGCGAGGGGCGTCGAACGGGCGATGTTTGCGACGCCTAAATCGCGCGTTTGGATCGCTTCCTTATTCATGTCCCAAACGCTTTCCGCAATGTAATCAACCCACTCCGAATCCGAGTCTTAATCGTGCCCAACGGCTCGCCCGTTTTCTCCGCAATCTCGGTATGACTCAATCCCTCAAAGTACGCCATCTCGAGCGCAGTCCGTTGCGCCGAAGGCATCTCTCCTAATACGCCGCGCACCTTCCGCGCCGCGCGCGATCGGTCGGCCTCACTCGCCAAATCCGGAGACACCGACACCACCACATCTTCAATGTCGGTCTCCGGCTTTCGCCGCCGCAACGCGTCAATGGACCGGTTCCGAGCGATCACCGCCAGCCACGCGCCCAGGCTCCCGCGCGCCGCATCGAACGCCGAGGGATTTTTCCACAACTGCAGAAACACTTCCTGCAATACATCTTCCGCCGCCCCAGTATCTCCCAACACGCGCAACGCCACCGCGTACACGACCGGCGAATAGCGGTCGTAGAGCTCCGCCAGCGCTCTCTGGTCCCCCGATTTCATGGCCGTCACGGTGGCCAGGTCGGGCGATATTCCTTGTCGTTCTGGACTCGACAAACGTTGCGCTCTTCTTTATTTGATTGAGATACGTACCGAACGCCCAGTTCAGATGGCCCCAGTCCCGCCCACAATGTTCCAGGAGTGGTTACTTCCGTGCCATCGGCTCAAGCCGAAAAACCATAACAGTAATCCCGAGAAGCGAGCAAGCGCGCGGAAAAAGTTGGACGGTATATCAAGGAGATGATCCCAACCTGGATTTGTCATCCTGAGCGTAGCGGCGCCGAGCGAAGCGCAGCCGGCGTGGAGTCGAAGGATTCCTACTCGCTTGCACCACATCGTGAGGCTGGCGCGCTATCCATCGTTCGCACGCTGGCCCTGAAAGAGTGGAGGGTAACGTTCTAATATTCTTGAAAGGCCGAACCAACTACTGGCTCAACCGAATCGCCAACTGCCGCTCCGGCTGCGTCATCTCGCCCCAAAGCTTCTGCAAGTCATTCTGCACCGACTGATTATCCGGCTCCTTGTGCAGCGCCTTCGCAAACCACCGATACGACGTAGGCAAATCGTGCGGCGCACACAATCCCGCAGAATACAGCGCTCCCATCTGGATCATCGCCTTCGTATCGCCCCTGTCCGCCGCAGGCTTTAGCAGACGCATGCCGCGATCGCAATCCTGCGCCGCGCCTTTTCCATAAATATATTTCTGCGCCTGTGCAACAACATCCACGGGCGCCGCCGGACTAGGTTTCGGCGCCGCGACCGCACCCTTAGGTTTCGCTACCGGCGCTTCGTTATCGTCCGAGGATTTGTCCTCGTCAGAACTACCAGCCGCGGCGTCCTTCGCAGCAGTCGCATCCTTTGCGGCAGCGGCATCCTTCGCTGAGTCTTTGGCCGGTGGCGCTGTAGCGGCCGGTGGCGCGCCCGT
>Ga0335071_10003939_pt1 | contig 15568 bp, 12 predicted proteins | sample Lox_Sample_15_FD_206724 | JGI IMG/M metagenome (GOLD analysis project Ga0335071, IMG submission 206724) | Soil microbial communities from Loxahatchee National Wildlife Refuge, Florida, United States - Lox_Sample_1.5 | ecosystem: Environmental > Terrestrial > Soil > Wetlands | place: USA... | reverse complement strand
AGACGGCCTACGACAAGGCGCTCAGGGCGTTCGCGGCCTATGCGCGTCATCTCGATCCGGCGCCCGAGATCGTGCGCATCCCGTTCGAGGGCAAGGAGATCGTCGGCCTGCTGCGCCTGCCCAAGGCCGCGAAAGCCGCGCCGCTCGTCCTCACGATCGCGGGGCTCGACAGCCGCAAGGAAGAGGCGATCGAGCGATCGAGCGTCTATCTCGATCGCGGCATCGCCACGTTCGCGTTCGACCTGCCCGGCACCGGAGAGATGCCGGTCAAGGGCGACGTCGATTCCGAACGCGTATTCTCGCGCGCCCTCGACTACGTGGCGAGCCGGCCGGAGATCGACGCGAAGCGCGTCGCGGTGCAGAGCAACAGCTGGGGCGGCTACTGGGCAGCCAAGCTCGCGATCGTCGAGCGCGCGCGTCTCAAGGCGGTGGTGGTGCAGGGCGGCCCGATCCACGCCTATTTCCAGCCCGAGTGGCAGTTGAAGGCGCTCGGCACGCGCGAATACCTGTTCGATCTCTTCCCGGCCCGCGCCTCGGTCTACGGCGTGACCTCGCTCGAGGACTTCATGGCCTTCGGGCCGAAGATGTCGCTCAAGTCGCAGGGACTGATCGACAAGCCCGCCGCCCCCATGCTGCTGGTCAACGGCCTAAACGACACCCAGGTGCCTATCGCCGACCTCGACCTGATGCTGCACTCGGGCACGTCGCCCAAGGAAGCCTGGCTCAACCCTGCCGGCGGCCACATGGGCCGCTCACCGGACTGGCCGGACGGAAAAATCTTCCGCGAGGTGATCGCCCCGTGGATCGCGCGCCACCTCGCGGCAGCGGAGTAGCGGAATGACCGGCCCCCGGATCGGCCTCTTCCTCTTTCCCAACGTCACCCAGCTCGACCTCGCCGGGCCCTACGAGGTGTTCTCGCGCGTGCCCGGCGCGGCGGTGCATCTCCTGTGGAAGGACACCGAGCCGGTGCGGTCGGAATGGGGCCTGGAGCTCAGGCCCGACACGCCATTCGACGCCTGCCCGGCCCTCGACGTGCTGTGCATTCCGGGCGGGCCGGGCGCGTTCGAACTCATGGGCGATGCGTCCGTGCTCGGCGCGGTCAAGTCGATCGCTGCGCGCTCGCGCTTCGTCACCTCGGTGTGCACCGGCGCCTTCGTGCTCGGCGCCGCCGGCCTGCTCAGGGGAAAACGCGCCACGACGCACTGGGCGTCGCGCGATCTTCTGGCGTCGTTCGGCGCGATCCTGGCGGACGGCCGGGTCGTGGTCGACCGCAATCTGATGACCAGCGGCGGCGTCACCGCCGGCATCGACATCGCGCTGCACATCGCAAGCGCGCTCGTCGGCGACGAGCAGGCGAAGGTCATCCAGCTCGCCATGGAATACGATCCCGCCCCGCCATTCGGGTGCGGCAATCCGCGCGACGCCGGGCCCGCCGTCGTCGACCGCCTGCGCGAACGCATCGCCGGGCGGCAGGAGATGCGCGCCGCGCTGGTGCGCGAGGCGGCCGCGCGGCTCGCGCGCCCGTAGTCGCGCCTACTTCACCCCGGCCCGCGCGGTCTCGCCCGCGACCGCAATGAAATGCACCAGCGTCGCCGAGCGATCGTCGCTGCGGTAGGCAAGCCCGATCGGCGCCTGCGGGGCGATGCCGGCGATCGGCCGGCAGGCGACGCCCTGCGGATAGATGCGGCTGAACGAGCGCGGCACGATCGAGACGCCGAAGCCGGCTTCGATCATCGGCATGATCGAGAGGAGATCGGCGGCCTCCTCCTCGACCCGCGGGCTGAATCCCGCCGCGTGGCACGCCGCGATGATCATATCGTAGAAGCCGCGGCTGAACTCGCGGGGAAACAGCACGAAAGTCTCGCCGGCGAGGTCGGCGAGCGGACACGGTCCCGGCTGGTTGAGCGCGTGGCCGGCCGGCACGGCAACGACGAGGTCTTCGTCGACGAAGTGGCGCAGATGCAGCCGGGCGTCCTCCTCGATCGGCGGCCACACGAAGGCGACGTCGATCTGACCGGCGAGGAGGCCGGCCACCAGCGCCCCCGTGGTGTTGTACTCCGACGCGAGCGACACGTCGGGATGCGACTTGCGGAACGAATGGATGGCGGCCGGAACGGCCGGGCTGAAGTAGGTGGCGCCCGCGAAGCCGACCCGGATGCGGCCGCTGTCGCCGCGCGCGCGGCGCCGGGCGTCGGCGACGGCGCGGTCGAGGTGCGCCAGGATGGCGCGCGCCTCGACCACGAACAGCGCGCCCGCCTCGGTCAACTCGACGCCGCGGGAGAGCCGGCGGAACAGCTTGGTGCCGATGTCCTGTTCGAGCTGGCGGATCTGCATGCTCAGCGGCGGCTGGCGGATGTGCAACTGCTCGGCCGCGCGCGTGAAATGCAGGGTTTCGGCGACCGTGACGAAATAGCGAAGCTGACGGAGGTCCATGTTATTCCGTTCCGCGTATCGAATGTGCTTGCGACATATATTGAACCCGCAGCCGGGCAAAGGCCATCGCTATCGGGGCCGCTAGGCGTTGCAACCGATTCGGCGGTGGCTCGGAGGTATCGGGCGCTCGCATATGCACCCGAATACCCGCGGATTCGATCCGGCGCGCCGGCGCGATTGGGACCCCGGGGAGGACCCCAGGAGGATCTACCGATCCGGCGGCCACTGCGGCGCAAACGCGCGGTGCCCACTGTTATCCGGCTTCGGCTATCGAGATCGCACGCCGTCCGTATTGGACGCGGTGGCAGCGGGCGCCCACGTTGACATCAGGCCCATGCGCCCCGTCCTCGGCAAGACGGCCGCGGGCCGCGCCGCATGGCCTGAAGGTCCGCGCGACGTGCGCGGGCCAGCCTGCACGGGGAGTTCATCATGGCTGCTGCACTCGAGGAGGCCGTCCGCAGGGTGCTGGACCACGGCCGCAGCTACAACGGACACGTCGAGATTTCCGTCGCCGACTACCACGCACTCGCCGGCACCTACAAGGCGGCGAACGGAGTCGGCCGACGCAAGGTCGGCGAGGTCACCCAGGCCGCCAAGGTCGCCATTCCACCCTCCCCGGCGCAGCGCGATCCCGCCTACGAACGGGAGATGCGCCGGCTGTTCGACAATGCCGAGCTCAACCCGTGAGCCGGGCCGGCCGCATCATGCGAAATGACGGAGACGCGATATGACACACGCATCCTACAAGCTGACGATCGCCCACCCGCATGCGATCGGCGAGGTGCCGATGCTGCTCTGGGCGCTGGCGGCCGCGACCGTGCTGGCCGCGGTGTCGCTCATGCTGTCGTCGGTCGATCCGGCCGTCCAGCCGTTCATGTCGTACATCACGACGTGAGCGGGGAAACGATGCTCCGCCCGGCGCGCTGGCCTACTTCGCCAGCGCCGCGGTGCGGTCGAAGGCGCTCGGAAACCCCTTCAGTGAGATCGTGAACGGGGTCTCCTTGCCGCCGTCGGCGATGGTCTTGATCTTGAGCTGGCTTCCCTTGCGCAGCGCCGCCAGCGTGCGGGCATCGAACGACACGGGAACCAGGCATCCGGCCGGAATGCAAGTGCGGAATTTCTGCGGCGAGCCGGTCGGGCCGTCGTCAATCTGGAAGCTTGCACCCTGATCGAGCGCGAGCCCGAACGGCAGGACCAGCATTCCCGACACGCCGTTGCCTTCCGGCTTGAGCTCGATGGCGAGCACGCGCTGGCGCGAATTGCTGTCGGTCTGCTCTTGCGAAAACGCGCACAGTTTGACGTTGCGCCCGGCCTGGTTCTGGACGGCGCACGTCACCACCCAGTCGCCGTGGCTTTCCCGCAAGGAGCTCGCGCCCCCGGGCAGTCCGGACTCCTGCGCGTTGGCTGAGGCCGCCGCGAGCACGACCGCGCCCGAAAGGGCGACGGCAAAGGGCAAACATCGAGCGTGGGGCATCGTCCGTTTCCGACCCGACAGAGGTCCCCATGAGATACCGCCTGGGCCTCCGATTGGTCAAATGGTCAGAACGCGGTGTCCGCGAACATGCTTAAGGGGCCGGGCGGCCCAAGATGATGGAATCAGGCACGCTGGATCATGCCTGATGAAATAAATTCCGGTGAACAAGGCGGGACGCTTTCCGCGAACCGCCTTACGCCGACGAGGCAGCGGCGAGCTCGAGCCCCGGCCTTCTGTCGGCGATGAGCGCGCGATAGACCGACAGATAGTCCTGCGCCATGCGGCGCGCCGTGAAGCGCTCCTCGAAGCGCCGGCGCACGCGCGGCCGGGTCAGACGCGGCAGCCTCTCGACCGCGGCGACCGCGCCGTCCTCGTCCTTGACGACGAAGCCGGTCACCCCGTCGTCCACCACCTCGGGGATGGACCCGCGATCGAAGGCGATCACCGGCGTGCCGCAGGCCATCGCCTCGATCATGACGAGGCCGAACGGCTCCGGCCAGTCGACCGGAACGAGGAGCGCGTACGCCCCGCTCAAGAATTCGGACTTCTCGCCATCCGATATCTCGCCGATGAATTCCACTCCCGGCGAGGCGACCAGCGGCTTGATCTCGGTTTCGAAATAGGCCTCGTCGACCCGGTCGACCTTGGCGGCGATCTTGAGCGGCAGGCCGCATCGCTCCGCGATGCGGATCGCTCGGTCGAATCCCTTCTCGGGCGAAATGCGGCCGAGCGCCGCCAGATAGCCCGGCGGGCGCGGCAGCGGCAGCAGCGCGTTCGCGGGCAGCCCGTGATGAATGGTGCGCACCCAGTTGGCGTGCAGCAGTGGCCTGCGCTGCGCGTTGGAGATCGACACGACCGGGATCGACGAAAAGGCGCGGAAGACCGGCTGGTGCTCGGGCAGATCGAGCCGGCCGTGCAGGGTCGTGACGAACGGCGTCGCCTGGCGCGAGAACAGCGAGAACGGATGATAGTCGAGATGGAAATGCATAATGTCGAACTCGTGTGCGTGCCGGCACACGATCTCGAGGGCGAGCGCATGCAGCGCAGAAGGATCGCGCACGCAGCCGTCGAGCCGCAGCGAGCGCGGCCAGACCGGCCGCAGCGTCGCCGCGGTGGTCGAATCGCCGCTCGCGAACAGCGTGACCTTGTGTCCGAGCGCGACCAGTTCCTCGGTCAGCCATGAAATGACGCGTTCGGTGCCCCCGTAGCGACGCGGCGGGATCGATTCAGTCAACGGCGCTATCTGCGCAATCCGCATGGTGCGATTTGCCTTTCTGCTCTGCACTCACGAAACGATGCAGTTTTTTACGGTCCGCCATGCCGCCCGCGAATACCCAGTTGCATAAACGTCGGACCGCATACGTCGTTCCCGCCGAAACTCCCCGGGGGGTTGCGCGTTTGCACCGCGTATCCGGGACTGCGCAGCGCAGTCACTGTCGGACAGCCGACGAAAAACATCCAGCACGGGGTCAAGCCGTCCGATGGACGACATCTGCAGGTACGCAAAAAAGCCGATCAGCTTCCTGTTCCGCTACGTGCGCGGACGCGCCGCCGCTCATGCCTTCATTCTGGGCACCGTCGCGGCGGCGGTGATCTGCTCCGTCACCACCCAGTACGGCGTGAAGAACCTGGTCGACACTCTCGGCCGCGACGCGCGCGAGAGTGCTGCGATCTGGCTCGGCTTCGCGTTCCTGGTCGTGCTGATCGCCGCCGACAATCTCTTGTGGCGCCTCGCCAGCTGGACGGCTAATTCCACCTTCGTCGGCGTGACCGGCGACCTGCGGCGCGACCTGTTCCGCCACCTGACCGGTCACGCACCGAGCTATTTCGCCGACCGTCTGCCCGGCATGTTGACGAGCCGCATCACCGCGACGTCGAATGCGGTCTACACCATCGAGAACATGTGCGTGTGGAACGTGCTGCCGCCGTGCGCCGCCACGCTGGGCGCGATCGCCTTCGTGGCAAGCGTCGACTGGATGATGGCAGCGGGGCTCGTCGTCGTCGCCGGCGTGGTCGTCGTCGCCATGTTCCGTCTCGCCGCCGCCGGCCGCGACCTCCACCATGATTTCGCCGACAAGGCCGCCGCGGTCGACGGCGAGATGGTCGACGTGATCGGCAACATGCCGCTGGTGCTCTCGTTCGGGGGCATCGGCCGCGAGCACCGCCGGTTCGAGGCGACCGTCGAGCGCGAGATGACGTCGCGGCGCACGAGCCTGCGGTATCTCGAGAAGATTCGCCTGCTCCACGCCGTGATCACCGTTGTGCTGACCATCGCGCTGCTCGGCTGGGCGCTCATGCTGTGGCAGCACGGCGAGGCCACAACCGGCCAGGTGGTGCTGGTCGGCACGCTCGGGCTGTCGATCCTGCATGCGACACGCGATCTCGCGGTCGCGCTGGTCGACGTCACCCAGCACATGGCGCGCCTGTCCGAGGCGCTCGCCACCGTGCTGGTGCCGCATGCGCTGCGCGACCATCCGGAGGCGTCCTCGCTGGTGCGCAACGGCGCGCATGTCGCGTTCGAGGACGTGTCGTTCGCCTACCCGGATGGACGGCCCGTCTTCAAGAAGCTCCGGCTCACGGTGGAGCCCGGCCAGCGCGTCGGCCTGGTCGGCCGCTCGGGCGCCGGCAAGTCGACCCTGTTCGCCCTGCTCCAGCGCTTCTACGACGTGCACGGCGGGCACGTCCTGATCGACGGCCAGGAGATCGCGCGCGTCACCCAGGATAGCCTGCGCGCCGCGATCGCGGTCGTGCCGCAGGACATCTCGCTGTTCCACCGCACCGTGCGCGAGAACATCCGCTATGGCCGCCCCGAGGCCACCGGCGAGGAGGTGTGGCGGGCGGCGGTCGCGGCGCGCTGCGTCGATTTCATCCAGGAATTGCCGCAGGGCTTCGACACCGTCGTGGGCGACCGCGGCGTCAAGCTGTCAGGCGGCCAGCGCCAGCGCATCGCCATCGCGCGCGCCTTCCTCAAGGACGCGCCGATCCTGCTGCTCGACGAGGCGACCTCCGCGCTCGACGTCGAATCGGAAGACGCGATCCGCGAAGCGCTCGGGAAGCTGATGCGCGGGCGCACGGTGCTCGCCATCGCGCACCGCCTCTCCACGCTGTCGACGTTCGACCGCATCGTCGTGATGCAGGCGGGCACAATCGCGCAGGACGGCGCACCCGGCAAGTTGATGATGAACCCCGGCCTCTACCGCGAGCTGATCGAGGGCGAGCTGAACCGGCTGGCCCCACGCGCGGCGTGATCCCGCGGGCGCACCGCCGGTGCATGCGGCCCCTGGATTGCTTCGGCCGCAGGAGCGGCCTTACAATGACGGTCTCGGGCGTCATTGCGAGCCCCCGGGTCCGCGCCACGCGCGGCCCGATGGTAAAGTCCACGAAGCAATCCAGGGGTCGCGTGCTCCCAGCCCGCCGCTCAAGCTGCGTTCGTCTCGTACTCGCTCATCGGCGGGCAGGCGCACACGATGTTGCGGTCGCCGTACTCGTTGTCGACGCGATTGACCGGGCTCCAGTACTTGTCCATCGCCGCAACGCCGTTCGGGAAGCAGCCCGCCTGGCGGCTGTAGGCCCGCTTCCAGTTGTCGTCGGCGATGTCGAGCACGGTGTGGGGGGCGTGCCGCAGCGGGCTGTCGGCGGCCGACAGGCGGCCGCGCGCGACATCCTCGATCTCGCGCCGGATCGCGATCATGGCGTCGGCGAAGCGGTCGAGCTCGTGTTTCGATTCCGATTCTGTCGGCTCGATCATCAGCGTGCCGGGCACCGGGAAGCTCATGGTCGGGGCATGGAAGCCGTAGTCGATCAGCCGCTTCGCGATGTCCTCGACGGTGACGCCGCACTCGTCCTTGAAACGGCGCGGATCGACGATGCACTCGTGCGCGACGCGGTCCTTGCGGTTGCGGTAGAGCACCGGGAAATAGGGCTCGAGCCGCGTCGCGATATAGTTGGCGTTGAGGATCGCGACCTCGGTCGCCCGCTTCAAGCCCTCGCTGCCCATCAGCAGCAGGTAGGTGAAGGAGATCGGCAGGATCGACGCCGAGCCGAACGGCGCCGCCGCGACCGGGCCGACCGGCGATGCACCGCCGTCGAGCGCCGGATGTCCCGGAACATACGGCGCGAGATGCGCCTTGACCCCCATGGCGCCGGCGCCTGGACCGCCGCCGCCGTGCGGGATGCAGAAGGTCTTGTGCAGGTTGAGATGGGAGACGTCGCCACCGTAGGCGCCGAGCTGCGCCACGCCGACCTGGGCGTTGAGGTTGGCGCCGTCGATATAGACCTGGCCGCCGTGGCGGTGCACGAGTTCACACAGCTCGCGGATGTTCTCCTCGAACACGCCGTGGGTCGACGGGTAGGTTATCATCGCCGCCGCGAGCCTGTCGGCGTGCTGCGCCGCCTTGGCGGCGAGGTCCGCCATGTCGACGTTGCCGCGCTCGTCGCATTTCACCACCACGACCGCGAGCCCCGCCATCGCGGCGGAGGCCGGGTTGGTGCCGTGCGCCGAGGAGGGAATGAGGCAGACGTCGCGGTGCCCCTGTCCGCGCGCCGCGTGCCAGGCACGGATCGCCAGCAGCCCGGCGTACTCGCCCTGTGCGCCCGAGTTGGGCTGCAGCGAGAAGGCGTCGTAGCCGGTGATCCGGCACAGCGCCGTTGAAAGCCGCTCGAACAGCTCGTGGTAGCCCTCGGCTTGGTCGCGCGGCGCGAACGGATGCAGCGCGGCGAACTCCCGCCAGGTGAGCGGGATCATCTCGGCCGCGGCGTTGAGCTTCATGGTGCAGGAGCCGAGCGGGATCATGGCGCGGTCGAGCGCGAGGTCGCGGTCGGCGAGCTTGCGCATGTAGCGCATCAGCTCGGTCTCGGAGCGGTAGCGGTGGAACACGGGGTGCTGCAGATAGGCCGACGTGCGCCGCAGATCCCGCGGCAGGCTGCCGAGGTCGCCCTTGCCGACGTCGGTCACCCTCATGTTTCCGCCGAACACCGTCCATACGGCCTCGATGGTCGCCGCGGTCGTGGTCTCGTCGAGGCTGATGCCCAGATGCCCAGTCCCGGCCACGCGCAGGTTGATGCCGCGCGCGATCGCGCGGGCGAGCAGGTCCTGCTGCTTGCCCCCGACCGGCACCGTCAGCGTGTCGAAGAAAGTGTCGTTTACCGGCCGGTAGCCGAGCCGGTCGAGGCCGGCCGCCAGGATCGCGGCCTTGGCGTGGATCTCGCGGGCGATCTGCTGCAGCCCCTCGGGGCCGTGGTGGATCGCATACATCGCGGCAACGACGGCGAGCAGCGCCTGCGAGGTGCAGATGTTGGAGGTCGCCTTCTCGCGCCGGATGTGCTGCTCGCGCGTCTGCAGGGTGAGCCGGTAGGCGCGGTTGCCGCGCGCGTCGACCGAGACGCCGACGAGGCGGCCGGGCATCGACCGCTTGATTGCGTCGCGGCACGCCATGTAGCCGGCGTGCGGACCGCCGTAGCCCATCGGGATGCCGAAGCGCTGCGCCGAGCCGATCGCGACGTCGGCGCCGAGCTCGCCCGGCGGGGCGAGGAGTGTCAGCGCGAGCAGGTCGGCGGCAACGATGGCGATCGCGCCTTTCTGCCTGGCGGCGGCGATGGCGCCTCGCAGGTCGCGCACGCGCCCGGTCGTGTCGGGATACTGGAACAGGGCGCCGAACACCGTGCCCGGCACGAGGTCCTTGTCGGGGTCGCCGACGACGAGCTGCCAGCCGAGCGGCGCTGCGCGGGTCTTGAGGAGCGCCAGCGTCTGCGGATGGACGTTCGCGTCGACGAAGAACGCTGTCGCGCGCGACTTGCACGCGCGCCGCGCGATCGCCATGGCTTCCGCCGCCGCGGTCGACTCGTCGAGCAGCGACGCGTTGGCGATGTCGAGCCCGGTCAGGTCCGCGATCATGGTCTGGAAGTTGAGCATGGCCTCCAGACGGCCCTGGCTGATCTCGGGCTGGTAGGGCGTATATGGCGTGTACCAGGCCGGATTCTCAATGATGTTGCGCAGGATCACCGCCGGCAGGATCGTGTCGTAATAGCCCTGCCCGATCAGCGAGGTGAATACGCGGTTCTTCGCCGCGATGCGGTGCATCTCGGCGAGCGCCTGCGTCTCGGTCATGCCGGGCCCGAGCGCGAGCGGCACGTCCTGGCGGATCGAGGCCGGCATCGTCTCGTCGAGCAGCGCCTCGAGCGAGGCGGCCTTGACGGTCTTGAGCATCGCCTCGATGTCGCGCACGGAGGGTCCGATGTGCCGGCTCGTGAACGCGCTTTCCGGCGCGTCCTGCGGCGTCGGGATCGACATGTTCATCAGTGGCCCTCGTCTTCCGCGAATTTCCGGTAGGCCGCCTCGTCCATCAGGCCGGCGAGGTCGCCTTCGCCGGCGATGCGCAGCTTGAACAGCCAGGCGGAGCTTTCGGCGGCGGAATTGAGCCGCGTCGGCTCGGCGGCGACCGCGTCGTTCACCTCGACGACCTCGCCGCCCACCGGGGTGTAGACGTCGGAGGCCGCCTTGACGCTCTCGACGACTGCCGTCGCCTCGCCCTTCTCGACCTTGCGGCCGACCTGCGGCAGCTCGACATAGACGAGCTCGCCGAGCTGCGCCTGGGCGTGGTCGGTGATCCCCACGGTAGCGATGCCGCCGGCGTGGTCGATCCATTCGTGATCCTGGGTGAAATACCGCGGCATGGTTCTTCTCCGATCAGCGCTTGAAGCGGTTGGGAACGACAGGAAGGGCGGCGACATCGACCGGCAGGCGCTGGCCGCGCACCTCGGCGTACATGCGGGTGCCGGGCGCCGCGAGCGCCGGCGGCACGTAACCCATGGCGACCGGGGCGGCGAGCGATGGCCCGTAGCCGCCGGAGGTGACGACGCCGACGGGCGTCGCGTCGGATTCGGACGCAAACAGCGCGGCCCCGTCGCGCACCGGCGCGCGGCCGGCGGGCTTGAGCGCGACCCGCAGCCGCGCCGGCCCGTCGCGCAGTTCGCGCTGCACCCGATCGGCGCCGAAAAAGCCGCCCTCGACCCGCCGCCGCTGCTGGATCGACCAGGCGAGGTTGGCCTCGACCGGCGACGTCGTGGCGTCGAGGTCGTGGCCGTAGAGGCAGAGCCCGGCCTCGAGCCGCAGCGAATCGCGCGCGCCGAGCCCGATCGGGAGGACCCGCGCGTCGCCGGCGAGCCTGGTCCAGACGTCGAGCGCGTGCTCGCCCGGGACCGCGATCTCGAAGCCGTCCTCGCCGGTGTAGCCCGAGCGGGAGATGTTCACCACCACGTTGCCGAACGGGCCGCTCGTGACCTGCATGAACCTGAGCTCCGCGACCTTCGGAACGAAGGTCGCCAACACGGTCTCGGCCTCCGGCCCCTGCAGGGCGAACAGCGCGACGTCGTCGCGGACCTCGAGCGTCACGCCCTTCCCCAGGCGCTCGCGCATGTAGGCGTAGTCGGCATCCTTGCAGCCGGCATTGACCACGAGGCCGAGCTCGCCCGCGCGGGAGCGCGGCCGGAACACCATCAGGTCGTCGCGGATGCCGCCCGCGTCGTTGGTGAACTGGGAGTAGCGCTGCTGGCCTTCCTTGAGGCCGAGGATGTCGGCCGGAACCAGCCGCTCGAACGCCGCCGCGACGGTTTCCTGGCGGCCGTCGGCGGCGCGCAGCCAGCAGACGCCCATGTGGCTGACATCGAACAACCCGCAGGACTTCCGGGTGTGGAGATGCTCCTGCAGGACACCGGCGCGGTACTGCACCGGCAGTTCGTAGCCGGCGAACGGAACCATCTTGCCGCCGTTGGCGACGTGCCAGGCGTGCACGGGCGTGCGGCGCAGCTTCGAATCGGAGGGAGACGGAGACGTGGCGTTCATAGGGCGACCTCCACCGGCTTGAAACGGACCGGATTCATCGCCCCATCTGTATCGGTGCCTGAGAACGTTATCCCGTCGGCGGGCGCCGGATGACGCCACTTTCCAGATTTTTATCGTCGCTGGTCCTTTTGCCTGAGAGTTTCCGGGGCGGTTGCTCCTTCGGCGCCGCCTCCTCGCGAAGACGGTCTCTCCCAGCGACTCGCAACAGATATCGCAGCCACCGCCCATTGTAAATTGCCCCCGGCCCGTGGGGGATTACCTCTGCGGGACGGGGTGCGAACGGGAGCGCGCCTCCCGCCCGACGCATGCGAACGCCGTCGATCGCGGATCGACGGCGCCCGGCAGCAGTCGGTGAATGGATCACGCGGTGAAGAGCGGCCGCAGCGTGCGGACGTCGTTCAGCTTCTCCAGCGTGTTGATCCGCTCGATCAGCTTCTCGGTCTTGTCGGCCCCCAGGACGGGCACCATCAGGTCGCGCGTCTTGGCGTTGACGCCCTCGGTGTCGAGCGGATTCTCCTTGGTGCCGGGCGGATGCCTGGTGAAATGCGACACCTTGCGGCCGTCCGCCATGGTGACCTCGACGACCGCGCTGCGCGGCGCTTCCGGATCCATCAGGGCCTGATCGCCGACCACCTGCACCTTGGCGCGCTGCGCCATGATCGCCGGATTCTTCATGAGCTCCACGTCATGGCTGTCGACGAACGACACCGCGCCCTTGACCAGCGCGAGGCCGACGAGATGCGGGCAGTTGACGTCGGGCATCGCGCTGTTGCCGACGATGCCGATGGCGTCGGTAGGCAGCTTGACCAGGATGCTCTTGACGTTGTCGGGCGTCAGGCCGTGCTGCTTGCGCAGTCTCAGCACCGCGTCGAGCGGCGACTGGATCGGATAGCCGACCGAGAACGTCTTGATCGCGGTCTCGGTCACCCAGAACCGGCTGCCGAGGCCCTCGACCATCGCCTCGGGATTGGGCTCCCGCGACAGCGCGATGATGAGGTTGTGCGTTCCGTCGAGCACGTCGGCGACGCCGGTCATGCCGGTCTGCACCATGGTGACGGCGGCGACGCCGTTGCGCGCGCCCATGCCGGAGAAATCGAACGCCTTCTCGACGTGATCCTCGTCCTTCACCCAACTCCACAGTCCGGACACCTGCTGGGCCGCATAGGAAATCGCGAAGCGCATGCCCTTTTCGTCGAGCCGCGCCAGCGACGCCGCCGCGCCGAGCGCCCCGAAGGTCGCGCTCGTTCCTTCCGCGCTGCGGTGGGTGCCGCGCACGTGATCCGGCCCGAGCGCCATCAGGAGCCGGCAGGTGAGATCGTATCCGAGCGCCACGGCGCGTACGAACTCCTCGCCGGAGCGCCCCTCCTTCTCGGCCATCGCGAGCGCGGCCGGCACCACGCAACTGCCGGGATGCGCCTTGGTGATCGGCTCGAAATCGTCGGTCTCGTCCGCATGCGCGCACATGCCGTTGGCGAGCGCGGCGTTGACCGCGGTGGTGCGGAAGCTCGCGCCGGTCACCGACGCCTGCTCGACGCCGCCCTGGGCGCGGACATAGGCCACCGCCAGCTCGCCGGGCTTCATCCGGGCGCCCGATACCATCGCGCCGAACGTGTCCAGGATGCGGTGCTTGCAGGCGGTCAGCACCTCCGGCGGCAGCGCGCGGTCGCGTGCCGACACCATGTAGCGGGCGAGCCGCCCGGTGACGTCGGCGCCCGCGGGCGCCGCCACGGCGAAGGGGGAAACGAACGGCAGAGTCGAGAGGGCCGCCGCGGACGCGAGCATGCGGCGGCGTGAAACGGCACGGCTGTGCGACATGAGATTTCCCCGAATACCAGGACGATCGGGGGCACACGACGTTAGCGACGCGGTCGCAGCCGCGTCAAGGACGCCCATCAGGTCCGCTCCGGTGCCGGGCTGCCACGGCGCGGAGCAGTCCGAGCTCGGACAGGAGCCGCTCCATCTCGGTGTTTTCCTGTTCGAGATGAGCGTGCAGCGCCGCGCCCATGAGGCACATCGGCGACCAGCAATAGCGCGCGACCTCCTCCGTCCATTCGCTCTCGGCGGTAACCGCCGCGATGAGGCGCTCCCAGTATGCGATCTGGCCCCGATTCATGCCGGCCGGTCCGGTCACGCCGCGCCAGGCGCCGATCACGCAGTCGAGCGACTGTTCGCGCCATGTCGGCGTGGCGGCGAACGGCCCCGGCAGCCGCTCGGGGGCCGAAATGGCGAGCAGCCGCACGCGGCCGGCCGCGAGTTCGCCGAGCACGCTCGCGGCGGTCACCACGCCGACATCGGACTTGCCGGCGACCACGTCGGCGACGACGTCGAGCGCGGTGTCGAACACGTTGGTGCGCGGCGCGCGGATATCGCCGGCCGCCTGCTTGGCGACCTTCGCGAAAGCGATGTGGTTGATGTTGCCGAGCGCGGTGGACAGCGAGACGGTCACCGCGGCGGGATCGCGCGACAGCCGCGCGACCAGATCTGCGCCGCTCCGCAGGGCCGAGTCCGAGCGCACCGTGAACGCGATGTATTCGGTGATGAGCGTCGCGATCGGCGTGTAGCGGTCGTGATCGAACTTCGCCAGGCCGACCAGGTAGTCGGTCGTGAGATTGGGCGAGCTGATCGACACGACGTGGCCATCGCCGGCGTACTGGTCCATGAACGCCCAGGCGCGGCGGGCGCCGTCGCCCGGCACGTTGACGACGCTCGCCGGCCGCGGCGCAAGGCCGTGCGCCTCGATGACCTTGAGGAGCGCGCGCGCGACCCGGTCGAGCCCGCCGCCCGGCGGCGTTCCGGCGACCAGTTCGAGCGGCCTGGCGGGCGCCCAGTCCGCGTCTTGGTGCGATGTCATGCGGCCTCGCTTTCCAGGCCGGCAGATTAGGGCGCCGCGCGCGCCGTGGCCACCGGTTTGCACCTGCATTCGCCCGCCGCCGCCCGGTGGACGTCGGATGCCGGCGGTTTTCGCGATGCGCACTTGTCACGATGCGGACACGTCGTCGTCGACGGCGCACCAGGAGCCCGCGCGCATCTTGCGGCAGACCGAGTTCCCGATACACTCTACGGCGCGCTCGATCGCGCGGGATGGCGCGTCAGCGAAGCTCGCCGGCGGCCGCGGCAAGGGCGAGGCGCGGATGTCGAGAGCCGCAATCGCTCTAGGCAATTCGAATGCGGGACCAAGGGGGAGCGGATCATGGCCTCGGCGCAGGACGGCAATCAGGGCGTCGTAGGAGGAAACGGCACGGCATCGGAGGCCGTCCGGCACCGCCGATACCTGGTCTACATACTCCTGTTCTGCCTGTCGGTCGTCGCCTACGTCGACCGCATCTCGATCTCGGTCGGCGCCAGGCCCATCGCGACCGAATTCCATCTGTCCCCTGTGGAGACCGGCTATCTGTTGTCGGCGTTCTTCTGGTCTTATCTCGTCTGCCTCGTCCCGATCGGCATGATCGCGGACCGCTTCGGCGCGCGGCGGACGATCGGGCATTGCATCGCCCTTTGGTCGGTGATGACGGCCGCGGGCGGCGTCGTCACCAGCCTGCCGCTGCTGCTGCTGTCGCGGCTCGGAATGGGAATCGGCGAATCCGCGGTCTTTCCCGCCGGCAACCGCGTCCTGCGCGAATGGGCGCCGGCCCGGGAGCGCGGCATCGCTTCGACGATCTTCATCGCCGGCTCCTATGCGGGGCCGGCGTTCGGCGCCGCGCTGCTCGGCTGGATCATCACCGCGGCCGGATGGCGGGCGGGGTTCTACGTCGCCGGCGGCGTCGGCATCGCCTACTGGCTGGCGTGGGTCCTGCTCTACCGCCGCCCCGAAGAGGCGGCCT
>Ga0335071_10003935_pt1 | contig 15574 bp, 16 predicted proteins | sample Lox_Sample_15_FD_206724 | JGI IMG/M metagenome (GOLD analysis project Ga0335071, IMG submission 206724) | Soil microbial communities from Loxahatchee National Wildlife Refuge, Florida, United States - Lox_Sample_1.5 | ecosystem: Environmental > Terrestrial > Soil > Wetlands | place: USA... | reverse complement strand
GACCTTCTCCATCGTCGCCCGGCCGTACCCTCGACCGCGATACTCCCGCTCGAGGTTGATCTCGTAGAGAAACGCCGAGCGCCTAGGTTCCGTGTCGATCTTCAGCCAGACCGTCCCGATCCGTTCCCCGTCTTCCTTGTCCAGGACCTCGTAGAAGTAGTGCCCCGGGGTCGCCACGCCTCTAGGAAGCAGCCTCGCGATGTCGTCCCGTGCTTTGTCCAGCGCCTTTTCCTTGTCGACGTAGCCCGCGTCCGCGATCTCTTCGGAATAGCGGTTCGCTTCTTCTTCGAGGTATTGTGGGAAGCGGCTCTCGTCGAGGGGGCGAAGCACGACTCGGACCATGAAATCCTCAACGGCAAACAGCATTAAGTTCCCTCCGCCGCCTTCCTTGTCGTTCCCATGGACGGAGCGTCAGCGGTGGTCACCAAGGGCCTGCGAAAGAGCTTCGGTGAGGTCGTCGCGGTCGACGGCCTCGACCTGCAGATCGCGAAAGGCACGCTCTATGGACTCGTCGGCCCGAACGGTTCCGGGAAGACGACCGCGATCAAGATCCTCGTTGGCCTCTTGAGACCGGACCAGGGGGAGGCGTCTGTGCTCGGAGAGAAGGTGCCGCTGACCCTCAAGCGGCCGAGCATCGGCTACATGCCGCAGGACATCTCCGTCTACAGCGACCTGACCGTGCACGAGAACTTGGAGTTCTTCGGGGGCCTGTTCACGATGGACAAGGAACGGTTCGTGCGCAGGGAGGCGGAGATCCTCAAGGTGATCGATCTCGAAGGGAGGAGGGACGCGATGGTCTCGACGCTGAGCGGAGGCATGAGGCATCGCGTCTCATTAGCATGCGCGCTGATACACGATCCGCAGGTGCTTTTCCTAGATGAGCCCACAGTGGGCGTCGACCCTGAGCTGAGGGCGGGGTTCTGGGACTTCTTCCGTGAGCTGAAAAGCGAGGGGCGGACGGTCGTGCTCACGACGCACTACATGGACGAGGCGGTGCGCTGCGACGTGGTGGGCATGATGCGCAACGGAAGACTGATCGCCGAGGGCGAGCCACGGAGCCTGATGGTTTCCACCGGCACCGCCAACCTCGAGGACGCGTTCCTGTCATACTCAAGGAGAGGAGCGAAGTGAGCCTCTCCCGCACGCTGGCGGTCACACGCAAGACGTTGAGGTCGCTGCGCCACGATCGCCGGACCGCCGCCTTCCTGGTGCTGATGCCACTGTTCATGATCGCGCTCTTCGGCTACACCTTCGGGGGCGACCTGAAGGACATCAAGGTCTGCGTCGTCAACCTCGACCAGGGACTGAACGGCACCTCGGCCGCGAACGCGGTCGTCGCAGGAATGCGCGGCTCGCCAACGCTGGATATCATAGCCTATTACGGTCCTGGCGCAGCCAACGTCAGCCAGGTGGACGCGACCATCGCGAAGGTGCAGAAGGGTGAAGCATGGGCCACCGTAATCTTCGCGCGGAACTTCACTGCAGACGCCGCGCAGGCGATCTCGGCATTGCAGCACGGATTGCAATCGAATTCCGTCCAAGTGCGCATCGAGGTCGATTCAAGCAATCCCAACATCGCCGACGCGGTCCTCGGAACGGTGACCGGAGTAGTCCAGACCGTCATGGTCCAGAACTATCATCTCATTCCGCCCATCCAGGTGAGCGAGCACCGGGTGTATGGTCAAGGAGCGCAATTCATCGACTTCTTCGCTCCCGGGGTTATGGGCCTGGCGGCGATGATGGTCACGTTCATGCTCTCGATAATCTCGTTCGTGCACGAGCGCTCGACGTTCACCCTCGACCGGGTCCTCACCTCCCCAATTACGGAAGGCGAGTTCGTCGGCGGGTACGCGCTCGCGTTCGGATTGGTGGGCCTGGTTCAGTCGTCGGTGATCCTCGTGACCGCGGTGCTCCTCTTCAACATCCCGATCGTTGGGAGCCCATTCCTCGTTCTGCTGGTCATATTCCTTCTCGCCGTCGGCATGCAGGGGTTGGGCTTCCTTCTATCGTCCCTCGCCAAGAGCGAATTCCAGGCGATCCAGTTCCTGCCGATAATCCTCTTCCCCTCGATCCTCCTCGCAGGGGTCTTCTGGCCGCTGGAATCCGTGCCCGACGTCCTACGTCCGATCTCGAACTTCATTCCGCTGACCTACGCGGTCGACGCCAACCGCTCGATAATGATACGCGGATGGGGGATCGACAACGTTTGGGTTCAGCTGCTAATCCTGGCGCTCTTTGCGTTCGCGATGCTGCTCCTGAGCACGTGGGCGCTGAAGAGAAGGAAGTGATCAGCTAGCAGACTCGATGGCCTGCTTGATCCGCGCGAGCACGAATTCCTTGTCGAGGGTGGAGAGGAAGTATCCGAGCCTCGGACCCTGCTTGCGGTTGATGAAGATCGTGTAGAGCACCTGGAAGCCGCTCTTCGCTCCGATCGCGCACGACTTCGCGCTCTCGTAGACGGTGTCGTGGATCCTGTCCCCGCTCCAATCGAGCGCTTGCAGCGAGGAGTAGATGCAGCGCAGGAAGTTGACGTCCGCCGGCGAAAGCTGGACGGCTGGCATTTCCTCGCAGATCGTGAACTTGACCTCGTCGGGAGCGAAGCTCGAGAGCCAGTAGCGCACGCACTCCGTCCTCTGCTTCAGCAGCTCGACGTCCCTCGGCTCGATCTCAGCGACGTGCTCGGTGCGCTTGAGCACCTCGAGGACCCCCTCGAAATCCGGGACGATCTGGACGACCGAAACGAGATGCCGGTAGGGGATCTGCATGGGCATGTGGTCATGCTGCTGAAGAGGCTGCGCCAGCTCGTACGTGCGCAACAGATCCTTCTCCTTCTCGTCCGCCCCGCCTCCGTAGTACATCTTCTCGACGCGATCATACTCGTCGACCATGTCCAGTATCCCGAGCCCGGAGTCGTAGTCGATGTGCCGGTCGGGGTTGTAGCGGAGAACGGAGTAGTTGAGCACCGGAGCAGGCGTCATGCGAAGCGCATCCACTCCGGTGACGACCACGCCAGTTGACTTGTGCATTTGTCCCTTCCCCTTGAGCTGCACGAACTCGTAGGGGATCGGGAATGGCGGCTCGTTCATGAGGACCTCGCGTGCGAATCGCACGCCGGTGTCATAGGAGCCTCCCGCGGCGGCGTGATCCTTGCCGAACGGCTCGCACGTCACGCCCAGTATCTTCCACTTCGCCGCCCACTCCAGGCGCCATGGGAGCTTGCCGTCGGCCTTGCGAACGTCCGCCTTCGCCTCCTCGCCGCAATGGCAGGTGAATGTGACGTAGGGGAACTCGTAGGAAACAATCTTCCCGTTCGAGAGCCGACCGCACTTCGGACAGAGCGGGGTGTAGGGGAAGAAATCCTCGGGCACTTCTCGACTGGTCACTTCGCGCAAGATCGTCGCGACGGTCTCCCTCTTCTTGATGATCGTGTCGATGGCCTGGGCGAAGTCCCCATGCTCGTAGTGCTTGTGCGTCCAGTGGATCTCCGGGCGAATGCCCAGTTCTTCGATGCTGTCGAGGAACGGGGCGATGAAGTGCTCGGCGTAGCTCACATGCTTTCCGCAAGGGCAAGGTATGTTCGAGATGGGCTTCCCGATCTCCGCCTCATAGCTCTCGGGGAGGAATGGGTAGCGCTTTCTAAGCGGGTCGAATGAATCTACCAGATAGATGAGCTTGACATCGCCTCCCGCCTGCTTGAGCGCCTTGAAGACCGCCTGTGCGGTGATGGCCTCTCTCAGGCTACCCACGTGGATGAAGCCCGACGGGGTGATGCCGGTGGAGATCAGGTGCTTGCCTGGCCTCGCGAGAAGCTCCTTCGCGATGACGTCGGCCCATTGCATGGTAACGGCTGGCCAACAACCATTCATAATATGAATGTTGCTGAATGCAGAATCTACTTCCTGACTACCCTGAAGCCTATGTCCGGGCCGAGCCCCTGGCCGTATCCGAGCTCGATGATGATCATCGCCATGCCTTCGAGGTACCGTGCGTTGCTCAGTCCGCCAGCGTCGAGGGCGTCGAACCCAATCTCCTTCGCCAACTGAATCGCGGTCGCTTTCGCCTTCTTGTCATCCCCGGCGACGAACGCGGCGATCCTCTCCTTGACTACCTCGCCGGTCGTCATGTTCTTCGCGAAGACGTAATTAAAGCACTTCACGACCCTGGCCTTGGGAAGAAGCTTCTGTATCTCTTCGGCAGCGGAAGTCGTGCACGGGAGTGGCGGACCAAATCGTCCGAGAGGGTTCGTCACGTCGATTATGACCTTCCCGCCGACGAAGGTTTCGATCTCCTTCGCCACGCTCGCTGAGGCGCCGTGAGGCACCGCGAAGAATATGACGTCCCCGAACTCGGCTGCCGCCTTGACGTTCTCCGCTGGATCGCGATGGCCGTAGCGAACCTCATGGCCTGCAGCGCTGAGCCCCTTCCCGAGATGAGTCCCTACGTTTCCCTTGCCTAGCATTCCGATCCTCATTTCATCGCCACCTGAGGTTCAAGTCGAGCCCCTGGCTCATAAGGGTTCTGAAGGTTGGACCCGAGACGCACTTTTCGGAAGAAGGCAATGCGTCCTGCAATCATTCTTATAGTAGTACAAACAGATTGGTGGGACCGTGGGAAGCAATATCCAATATGCCAGCAGGCTAGAGAACACAAAAAACATGGTGGAGATCTTCGAGCTCGTCAAGAGAGCCGTCAGGGAGACGACCGGCATGGAGCGCTCCGGATTGATGCTCGGTCTCTCCAATCTAGGCGGAGGTCTGGCCGGGTTCGTCGGTGCGTTCTATCCAGTGGCTACGAACATCATCGTCATGAACACGTTGCCGCTCACGAGGGTGAAGGAGACCGCCCCTCACCTCTACAAGCCGTACGTTTTCCACATCCTGTTGCACGAGTACCTTCACACGCTCGGCATCATCGACGAGGGCGAGACGAGGTCCAAGGCGCTCCAGATCAGCGAAAAGCTGTTCGGCCCGGGACATCCGGCGACCGACATCGCGAGGGATCTCTCGAAGTACATCCCGAACCTGGTCTATCCGGTACATGGGTGGCAGCCGGAGGGCAACCCGAGCCTCGAGCTTGTGAAGGGCTTCGATCGCTCCAGCACCGACTCGTACATCTGCTGAGCTGCGAGCCTCGGCAAAAAGATTAATACGCTCACGTGCGATGCGAAGCGCGGTAGAAGAGCGATGCCCAAAGAGAGCAAGAAGAACACTGGTTTCCAGTCGGCCGCGGGTCTTATCCGCTATTTCGACTCCGAGGACGAGAAGGCTCTCAAGATCAACCCCTACTTCGTGCTCATCGCCGCCGCCGTGATCATCGCGGTCGTGGAGCTGGCGAAGGTCATCTGGCCCGCATAGGCATTGAGCTTCGTTCGTTGGTTCTACTCCTCTCTTGAGGGGGCCCGCTTGACCACGTGACGCTCTTTCCGTTTGAAAGCGTAGGATATCAGAGGCGGGGCCACAAGGGTCGTGACCAGGGACATCGCCACCACCGTCGTGTAGAGGTCGTTCTGAATGACACCACTAGAGAGCCCAATGGTCGCGACGATGATGCCGACCTCGCCCCTCGGGATCATCCCAACGCCCACCACGGTCGCTGACCGCCTTCCGAGCTTCCAAGCGCCCAGACCGCAACCCACGACCTTCGTGAGGATGGCGATGACGATTATCACGACCATGAGCAGAAGGATTCCTTCAGTGCCGAAGGAAGAGATATCGACCTGTATTCCTACGAACAGGAAGAAGAACGGGACGAGGAACTCGTTGATGGGACCGAACTTCTCCGCGGTCGGCCATACATCCCTGAACTCCGCGAAGAGCATGCCGGCGAGGAACGCGCCTACGATCGCAGCGAGGTTCAGGTAGGCGGCGAGCGCCGAAAGGCCGAAGCAGATGATGAGCGCGAATGGAAGGGGGCTCCAATGCTTCTTGACTTGCTGCTTCTTCATGACGCTCATCACCGGTAAGGTCCTCCGCGCCTTGGGCACGAGGGTCGAGATGTACATCACGACGAGCACGAAGAGCACAGCCAGCGAGGCGACGACGGCGATGTCGGCGACGTTGAGCGCCCCGCCCTTCGAGATGCCGCTAACGAGAGCGAGAACGATCAGCCCCATGACGTCGTCGATGACCGCCGCTGCGATAATCACCCTCGCCTCAATAGTTTCCGTCCTTCCGAGGTCGTGCACCACGCGCGCGGTTATTCCCACGCTGGTCGCGACCATTGCGGCTCCCATGAAGACGCCTATCTTCACGTCGTAGCCGAACCCGATCATCGCCGCCAAGCCTGCGAAGAAAGGCAGAATGACACCGAGCAAGGCGACAAGGATGGACATCCTTCCTATCTGCCTCAGCTCGCTAAAAGGCGTGACCAGGCCCACACCGAAAAGCAGGAATATGATACCAAGCTGCGCGAGGAGGTTGAGGAAGTCGTATCCAGGCTGGCTGGGCACGAGGTTCAGGACCGTCGCCAGGCTCGAGCCGTTGATGAAGATGTTGCTTATCCCGATCCCGACGAGGATCTCGCCCACCACCACGGGCACTTTGAAACGTTGGCAAATGACGGCCGCGAGGAGACCTAGCAGTACAAGGAAGAAGAGCTGCACGAGGATGAGGTTCACATCCACAGCTACCACGAGCGCATCCCAGGCATGTATTCGTCACAGTGTATATATAAACTCACAACCGGACTGGCCAAGTCGCAACCGATGCAAGACGATTATCCGCGACAAGAGGTGCTGTAGGCCGGCAAAGCTAATTATGCCCGGTCAGAATGCGATTGTGAAGTGAGCGAATGTCCCTTTGGAAGAAGGTCCCCTCGGGCCGCAATCCCCCCGAGGTCATCAACGTGGTCGTCGAGACCCCGAAGAACAGCAAGAACAAGTACGAGGTCTCGAAAGAATACGATTGCATCCTGCTCGACCGTGTGCTGCACTCGAGCGTCGTCTTTCCACACGCCTACGGACTGATTCCGCGCACCTTCTACGACGACAACGACCCGATGGACGTGATGGTGATGCTGAGCGAGCCTACCTTCCCAGGCTGCGTGGTCGAAGCGCGACCGATCGGCATACTGCGCATTTCGGACGAGAAGGGAAAGGACGACAAGGTGCTCGCGGTCGCGACCACCGACCCCCGCCTGAACGAGTACCAGGAGCTCGATGACGTGCCGCGGCACTACCTCGACGAGATATCCGAGTTCTTCACGACCTACAAGAAGCTCGAGGAGGGCAAGCACACGGACGTCAAGGGATGGGAGGGGAAGGAGGCGGCGCTGAAGGAGATCGCCTACGGCCTCAGCCTCTTCCGCACCAAGTACGGGTACAAGTGACCTAGTAGCGGTCCATTGTGCCCTTGCTCCTCGACACCCGCTCGAAGTACTTGAACATGCCATAGCCGACAAGCATTACGGCGACGCCCACGACCGACTCGGCGATCAGCAGCCCTCCGATTGCGAATATCCCGGAGCCGGAGACGGCCATCCTTGCGGCGTCGGTCGCATACGTCATCGGGATGGCGTACGACACCGGCTGCAGCCACGAGGGCAGGAACGATATCGGGAAGTTCACGCCGCACACCAGCAGCCCGATGAACAGGAAGATGTTGGCGATTATCATCGAGGTGCGCAGGTAGAGGCCGAGCGAGCTCAGCATCAGCCCGAAGCCGGTCATTGCGAAGGTCGTGACGAGGATCACTGTGCCGAGAGCCAAGAAGTCGGCATGCGAGAAGTCGACGCCGAAGACGAAGGCCGCGTACACGAACGCGATCGTCACCGTCGCCAGGCCGTTCGCGATCTGGAACATCGCCCTCCCGACGAAGATCGAGAAGCGGTTGCCAGGAGATACGAGGATGCCCTGCAGCGTGCCCTGCTGCTTCTCCTCCCCGGTGATGTTGCAGACGGCGAATATCGCGACGTACGAGATGCTCTGCAGCGCGTTGCCGATGACGACATAGGTCACGCCCGCCTGCGGGTTCTGCACGTTCATCGCCACGTACGCGAAGAACGCGATCTGGAAGAGGGACATGGTGAAGAGCTGCATCAGCCACATCGAAGGCCGCAGCCAGGCGAAGAGCGCCTTGCGCGCGAGCACCGCCGAGCTAACGAACACGCGCAACGGGTTGTTCGAATACTCCATCTCAGAACCTCCCCAGGCTCGCGTCCCGACGCGCCACCTTGTCCACCTGGACGAAGAGCAGGACGGCGGCCGCGAGGTAGACAACCGAGAGCACCGCCATTATCGCCAGGTCCCCCCAGTACCCCTGGGCGAAGCTCCCCTGCGAGGAACCGAGCGCCGCGTACCTTATCGCGTCTATGCCCCACGTGGGACCGAGCGAGAGCGAGAGCGGATGCGTCCAGAAAGGAAGGAGCGCGATGGGAAACATGGTCCCGGTGCCGACGTAGATCGGGAACTCAAGGCCGTTCGTCAGCACGCTCGCGCTGCGCGTGAGCACGAAGGCCGAGCTGAACACCAGGCCCAGGCAGGATAGCGAGAGCAGGGTGAGAGAGAACGCGAGCACGAACAGTCCCATGTCCTGCACCTGCACCGGCTGGTGGAACATGACGGTGGCGAAGACGAGCACCACGAAGCCGTTCAGCAATCCGATGAGCGCGTTCCAGAGCGTCCGCCCCGCAATGATCCAGATAAGGGATGAGGGGACGGCGAACACGCTTTCCATCGTCCCCCACCAACGTTCCGACTGTATCGAGAACCCCGAGGCGTACAGGGTGTTGCCCCACATGCCCATCATCCCGCCGCCGAGGATCGCGTAGAGCACGATAGGTCCGGTCACGTCGCGATAGAGCAGCAACGCGACCATCGTGAGCACGAACGGCGCGATGATGTTCGGAATGAGCCACTGCGGGTCGGCGAAGAACACGAGCGCCTGGTGGCGGAACGACGTAGTCACCGCTCTCAGCCTAGGCATTCCCTTCCACCAGCCATAGGTAGGCGTCCTCGAGCGTCGGCTCCTTCACCTTCACGCCGATGATCGTGCAGCCGTGCACCGCGTCCGTGACCTTCGCCACCATCTCGCCCGGGTCGGAGACCTGCACGCGCAGCAGCTGCTTCTCCTCGCTCATCGAGGCGCTGACCGCCTTCACTCCCTGCAGAGCGCGCAGCCTGGCGAGCTCGACGTCGGTGATCCCGAACCCCTCCACCTCGATGACTGATGAATCCCTGACGAGGTCCTTCAGGCCCTTCGGGGTGTCGAGAGCGACGATCTTGCCTTTTGCTATCACGCCCAAGCGGTCGCAGAGCTCGTCCGCCTCGTACATGTAGTGCGTCGTGAGCAGGACGGTCTTCCCGCGCTTCTTCATGTCCATGACCATGTGCCTGGTGTCCCGCGCAGCTTGCGGGTCGAGGCCGATGGTCGGCTCGTCCATGAAGATCAGCTCGGGGTCGTGAACGATTCCCTTGGCGATGTGCAGCTTCTGCTTCATGCCGCGCGAGTAGTCCTCGACCTTCTCGTCCGCCTTGTCCGTGAGGCCGACGAGCTCGAGCACCTCCTTGATGCGCTTGTCGCGGATGTGAACTGGTACCCCGTAAAGGTCGGCGAAGTAGCGCAGATTCTGCCGCCCGCTCACTCGGTAGTAAAGGCCGCGCTCGCCCCCTAGCACCAGGCCGATGCGCTTCCTCACCTCCATCGGCTGCTTGGCGGAGTCGAAACCGAGGACCGTCGCCCTGCCGGAGGTGGGCAGCAGCAACGTGGTGAGCATCTTGATCGTGGTGGTCTTGCCCGCGCCGTTCGGCCCGAGGAGGCCGAACAGCTCGCCGCGTTCCACCGAGAAGCTGATGTGGTCCACCGCGACCGTCTCCTTCTTCTTCTTGCGCAGAAGACCGGAGCTGCTGCGATACACCCGGAACAGGTCCTGGACGTCGATGACCGTATCAGCCATTCTACCGAGGGCGTTCATCGCCTGGCCGCTTAAGAAGGTTTCTTCCGGCCAGCCGAAACCGTTCTACGACTGCACGAACTTGACGTAGTCGATCTTCTCGTCGCCCTGGAACGCGCGCAGCATTCCCTTGACGATGCTCGAGTCGCCGCGCACGATGAAGACCTCGAGGCATTTCTGGTCCTTGAGGTGCGAGTGGATCTGGGTCGTGACGACGCCCTGATAGGTGTGCTTGAGGGCGTCGAGCTTCGGTTCGTTGTGGCCACCGTGGATGACGACCAGGACGCCTTCGACCTCCCCCCCCCATGCCCTCGCGCCCGCGCACCTCCGCTTCCGCCGAGCGAAGCGCCAAGCGCATCGCCTCGCTGCGCCCGGAGAGGCCGTTCGCCTTCATGATCCGGTCCAGGAGCTTGATGTGCTCCTCGTCGAGCGATATCGAGACTACTGGCATTCGAGGCTCTGAGAGCTTCGCAGCAGTTAATCGTTTTGTCCGAAGGCAGAGTATAACTAAACCCAACCTGATGGCGGACCGAATGATAGTGGCGAGGATCCGAGGGAGGCTCGGCAACCAGCTCTTCCAGTACGCGATGGCACGAAGCCTCGCCGTGCAGAAAGGGACCGAGCTTCGGCTCGACCTCACCCACTTCAGGTTCGAGAACTACCAGTGCCGTCTGGGAGCTTTCAGGACGACATGGAAGGAAGCGACCCTGGCGGATATCGGGGCGGTGGTGCTCGAGAGCCATGCGTTCCGTGCCGCCGCCAGGGGAGTAGGGGTAGACCCTTGCCCGATCGAGCAGAGAGCAGCACGATCGATCCCCAGGCTTTCGGGCAGACCGTACATCCGGGAGGAGCCGAAGTTGATCGGCTTCGATGAAAAGGCCGCGGAACGCGTCTCTGCCGTCGGCAAGGAGGCCTACATCGACGGATTCTGGCAGAGCGAGCGGTGGTTCGTTCCTCACAAGAACCAGATCCTAGAGGAGATCGCGCTCAGGGAGGAGCCTCCGCCAGAGTTCCGCGAGTGGGAAGACCGCCTTTCGGGGAACGATGTCGTGTCGGTGCACGTTCGTCGGGGCGACTATCAGGCGCACGAGGCGACGAAGAGCGTGTACGGGGTCTGCGGCGAAGGCTACTACAGACAAGCGGCAGACGAGGTGGCGAGGAGAATCGGTGCGCCCAGATTCTTCGTGTTCTCCGATGATCCAGCTTGGGCGGAGAGGGAACTCGACCTCGGTCGGCCCTTCGAGGTCGTCAGGACAAAAGGACTGGCCGAGTACCACGAACTGCACCTGATGGCGAAATGCGCTCACAACGTGATCTCGAACAGCACCTTCGGATGGTGGGGGGCGTACCTGAACAGGAACCCGAGCAAGGTCGTCGTGTCGCCGTCGAGGTGGACGAAGCCGGAAGCAGGCCTCAGGGAGAGCGGCCTCATCCCATCGTCATGGATAGCCATTCCGACGTAGCCACTTCAGCCAAGCACGAAGCCGCGCATGCCGACCGAACCGTACACCACGCGCTCGTTGAAGAACCTCAGCCTCTCCCCCCCATTGGAAGCGCCCAGGACATAGAGCATCGGCAGATAGTGCTCGTTCGTCGGAATCGACATTCGCGCCGCCTCGTCCATTTCCTCGTAGTGGATGAGTGCGTTGTCGTCCCGGGAAGTGAGACGGGACTTCACCGACTCGTCGAAGCTCTCCGCCCACGTGAACGGTGGGCCCGCCCCCCAGTCGATCTCGTAGAGGTTGTGGACGATGTTCCCGCTGCCGAGAATGAGCACGCCTTGGTCGCGAAGAGCGGCGAGTTCTCGCCCGAGCTCGTAATGGAATTGCGATGGCTGCCTTCCGTCCAGGCTCAGCTGCAGGACCGGTACGTCCGCTGAAGGGTACATGCGACAGAGTACCGACCAAGTCCCGTGGTCCAATCCCCAGGAGGCGTCTGCCTGAACCTTGGCCTCCTTGATCATGCTCGCGACCTGCTCCGCGATTTCGGGCGAACCGGGAGCGGGATACTGCACGTCGAACAGCGGCTTGGGGAATCCGAAGAAATCGTGGATGGTGCGAGGGGCTTTCATCGCCGTGACCATCGTGCCGTTGGTGTACCAGTGTGCGGAGATGCACAGCACCGCCGATGGCCGCGGCAGCTCCTTCCCAAGCTCTCGCCAGGCTCGGCTGAACTCGTTGTCCTCGATGGCGTTCATCGGGCTTCCGTGCCCCACGAACAAGACCGGCATTCTCGTTGACATTCGCTAGTGCGATGACTCGAACCAAGTGATATGCGTATCGGAGACCCGGTCCCACAACAAGGAACTACGTACGGTCCACGTTGCCCCAGTTGTCGCCCCTCGCAATGAAGTACGCTCCCATCCCCAGTACCCAGAACATCGGGGGGTAGAAGATCATTCGCTCCATTCCTCCTTCTCCGATGCCGAACAAGAGGTCGTGATCGACCCTTCCGGACAGCAGGAGGATCAGGGCAAGCAAGCCGATGACCCCGAGCAGGACGGATAGGTACGAGAACGGGGACCGCGTGAACCTCATCGAGTAGATCGCGGCGACGTTGCCGAACAGGAATGCCAGCAGTGCCGAGATGGAATGCGCCACTGGCGTGTCACCGACAACGAGCGTGTGCTCGTTGAACAGACCGACGCCAATCGCCCCGACACCCGCGAGCACGAACAGGACCCAAAGGCGGCCCCATCCCTTTCGCTCCCTCAATAGGTATGCCGAGACCAGGACCATTGCGCCGAAGACGACGAGCCCAACCGCGAAGATCGTACTCGAAGGCTCCGGGCCCACGCCCAGATCGCTGATGTAGTTCTGGGAGACGCTGTATCCAGGATAGAGGAACTCGGCGAGGTGGACCAACAGCAGGATCTCCAATCCGGCGAAGAACAGCCACCCTCCCGGGTTCCTCCAAGCGCTCACGTCGCGAATACTTGAAGCGCTTGGCTATATTGATTGCTGAGATGCGATCTAGTTCGGACCGAACGAAATCGTCTAGGTTTTGCCTAGAGAACTCTATCGACCTTGGGGATCTTTCTCACCAAGTAAGCAGCGCCGAAGCAAAGGGCCACCGCGATTGGCGCAACGATGAGGAACTTGATGACTAGGGGCCATTCGATGCTCGCCAACGCCAAAGTGAGGCCGACGATTACGGGGGCCTGCAGGACGTATGCAGTGTATGAGCTCTTTGACAGCGCCTTGGTGAAACGCGTTTGAGAATTGTGTCTCTCCCTGAACCAGACGATCAGGCCGATCGATACCGAAACGCCGAAAGCTTGCTCCCAGAAAGCGTAAAACGCGGTCTGCCAGTTGGCACCGCCGAAGAACAGGTAGGTGGTTCCAGTCGCCGCGGATAGAATGAGGGCCGCTAAGAAGAGAACCATCAGGATCCCGGCGATCCGCAACCAAAGAGTTCCGGTCTTCGCTGGCGCTTCCACCAGCCAATTCCCTCTGGACGCTACCACGCCCACCACGAAGAATGCCACATACTGCGGGAAGAATGGCAACTGAAAGCCGAGCGGATCAAGCACCGACCCTATCGGGAACCAAATGCGCACAAGGAAGCTGACCGCGCCCAAGGCGATGATGAAGAAGACGATCGCCAGGTTGCCTGGAATCGGTCGGGTTTTGCTTGGACCCTTCGACATCATCCTCCAAGCCACGTAGACGAGTGTGAAGTAGAACAGAGCTTCGATGAACCAGAGCGGCCCGAACCCCAAGCCGTTGAGCGGATTGATGAAGAGCCCAAGAAGATCCTGGGGCGTAATCGGCGAGCCAGTGGGGGAAGGCAAGACACCAGCCGAGATCAACGCATATTGGATGAACGGGTCGATCAGGAAGATGAAAATCCCAACCGGAAGCCAGAGTCTGGTCAGTCGATCGAGCGTGAATTGCAGTGTCCCCTTGCGATCATATGATGCAGTGGTGAAGTAGCCCGCCAGAAGGAACAACAGCCCCATGAAGAACGCCTGACAGAGGCAGGTGAAGGCAAGGAAGACGTAGTATTCTGGACCAGTCAATTGCCCTTCTTTGTAGTACCACAGACCGGCGGCGCCGTAGGTTATGGCAACGTGCACTAGGAAGACAAGGATGATCGCGAAGGTGCGCAGGTTGTCAACGAAGAACAACCGTGGCTTTGACGCTTGCATATCTCCCTTTCAAGACTAGGTAAAACAGATTGCAGCTAAATTGATTGGGCTGGCAAATAGTGGAGATCTCTTCGGATGCAACGTCTCGCAAGACGAGAATCCCTTCAGGCCATTGACTCGTGAGAAGAAGCAAAATCTGGATGTACGTGAAGTGCTCCTGCCGGGACACACAACCACCTCATCTTCCTTCGACCTCCCGGCGGTCCAGATTTCAAATAGGCACAGTACGTTTTCCTAGTGAAGAAAATGGGACATGGTCAATCCATGAGGCTCACAGCCAAAGAAGAAAAGGAGTTTTCAATCGGGCTCCTTAGAGAATGGTGGATTGCTGCGACCCAGTGTCTCGTTGATGCGGTTGGAAGTGAGAAAGCGCTCGCCCTAATTAAGCCGCATTTCGTCCACGCTGGGAAGGCGGGGGGCCACGTTTTCCAGAAGATCTCCGGAGGCAAGAAGGATGACATACGCTCATCGCAGATGGGTATGGGAATGGCCTTCGCGATGACGACTGCGGGCCAATGGGGTGTCTACGTTGCCGACGACGACTCGACAATAGGGGAAATGAAGGATTGCGCGACCGAGGGACAGTGCAGGGAAGCCTGCATCGCGTTCTGTGATTATGGCATATGCGCTGCTCACGTCGAGGTGTCTCCGAGTTACGAAATGAGACTCATTCGATCCCTGGCATTTGGGGACGGCTCATGCATGTGGCTCTCATGTAGGAAGGGCACGAGGCCAAAGGTTGAACCGACGAAGGAGTTCTATCCGCCGACGGGATTCAGACCCCCGTTCGTACCCTCCGAGGAACTGTCTGAATACCTCAGTCTCGCGTGGCTGGGCGAAGTGTGGTTGCTCCCCACGAGGGCATTCATTGAGGAAGCCGGTTGGGACGTCGCAATGAGGAAGCTGATGTCATACATGAGGCACTCAGGGATGTCTACTGGAATCGCCTTGGCCAGGCGATTTGGCTATGACGAGGGCCACGTGGATTCTTCGGCCCACGAAATTCAGCTTATTCGCTCACTGCACAACATGCGGGAAGACGTCATACGCAGTGAAGATTCGATCGAAGGTACAGTTGAGGAGTGCCCGTTCTCGAGTTCCTTGACTGAGGCGTGCTCGCAGTACGAGGCGTTCTGTAATGGGATTTGCGAGGCGATTGCCCCGGGGTTCGAGTTCTCGTATGATCGAATGATGACCAAGGGCGACAAGACGTGCCACTGGACGATCAGGAAGAGAGCAGCACATGATCAGGTGCATCGGCAGTCCAACGCAGAGCAAGAAGAGTCAAAGGAGATGCTCAAAGCGCTGAAATGGAGACTAGCCAAAGGAGAGATTACCGAGGACGAGTTCAAGCGGCATAGAGAACTTCTGGATCAGTGAGGTCACTTCTTCTCGATGACGCAAGAGCACAAGGGGTGCTTGGAACAACCAGATATTCAAAAATGGAATGAACGATTTAATTGAGGCAAATAGATATTGTCTGGATATGTCTAGGAGTGCTCCCGTCGGGATTTGAACCCGAGTCGAAGCCTCGAG
>Ga0335071_10003934_pt1 | contig 15575 bp, 12 predicted proteins | sample Lox_Sample_15_FD_206724 | JGI IMG/M metagenome (GOLD analysis project Ga0335071, IMG submission 206724) | Soil microbial communities from Loxahatchee National Wildlife Refuge, Florida, United States - Lox_Sample_1.5 | ecosystem: Environmental > Terrestrial > Soil > Wetlands | place: USA... | reverse complement strand
TCAAGCACTCGATGATGATCCAGCACCCGCTGGAGATCCCGCGCGCGATCCACGAGGCGTTCTACCTCGCGCGCACCGGGCGGCCGGGCCCGGTGGTGATCGACATCCCGACGGACCTCTCGCGCGCCGACATCGACTACGAGCCCGTCACCGACGTGCACCTGCCGGGCTACCAGCCGACGATCGAGGGCAACGCGAAGCAGATCCGCCAGGCGGCGAAGGCGCTCGCCGCCGCGCGGCGCCCCGTGCTGTACGTCGGCGGCGGCGTCGTGAACGCGAACGCCTCGGCCGAGCTCATCGAGCTGGCGACGGCCGACCGCTTCCCGGTCACGTGCACGCTCATGGGCCTGGGCGCCTTCCCGGGCACGCATCCGCAGTGGCTGGGCATGCTCGGCATGCACGGCACGCGCACGGCGAACTACGCGATGGACGAGGCGGACCTCATCTGCGCGATCGGCGCGCGCTTCGACGATCGCATCACCGGGAAGCTCAGCGAGTTCGCCCCGCGCGCGAAGTTCATCCACATCGACGTCGACCCCGCCGAGATCTCGAAGAACGTCCCCGCGCACATCCCGATCGTCGGCGACGCGAAGAACATCCTCGCCAAACTCGTGGCCGAGTACCGCTCGCTGCAGGCGGATCCCTCGCGCCTGGAGGAGTGGTGGGCGCGCATCGACGGCTGGCGCGAGCGCCACCCGCTCGCCTATGCCGACTCCGCCGACTCGGAGATCCGCCCGCAGTACATGGTGCAGGCGCTCTACGAGGCGACCGGCGGCGAGGCGATCGTCTGCTCGGACGTGGGCCAGCACCAGATGTGGGCGGCGCAGTACTACCACTTCCCCCAGCCGCGCCGGTGGATCAACTCCGGGGGGCTTGGGACGATGGGCTTCGGGCTGCCGGCGGCCATGGGCGCGAAGGTCGGCTGCCCCGACGCGCAGGTCGTCTGCATCAGCGGCGACGGCTCGGTGCAGATGAACATGCAGGAGCTCGCCACCTGCGCCCAGGAGGGCATCGGGGTGAAGGTGTTCATCATGAACAACGGCTACCTCGGCATGGTCCGCCAGTGGCAGGAGCTGTTCTGGGACCGGCGCTACTCGGCTGTCGACATGGGCAGCCACCCGGACTTCGTGAAGCTCGCCGACGCCTACGGCGCGACCGGCCTGCGCTTCACCGACAAGGGGACGCTCGTCGACGACATGCGCGAGGCGCTCGCCGTCGAGGGGCCCGTCCTGGTCGACGTGCGCGTCACGGCCGAGGAGAACGTGTACCCGATGATCTCGCCCGGCCAGGCCGCGCGCGACATGGTGGGTTGAGGACATGCCCCTCTCACGACTCCCGCACGTGCGGATGGCGCCCATGAGCTTCGCTGGATCATCGTCCTCGGGTTCGTGTGTGCCACCGGCACACATCTCGCCCTGCGTCCTCGACCAGCTCGCCCCTGTGCCCCCCCGCGCGCACGCGGGCCGCGAGAGGAGCATGTAGGCATGGGCGAACCTGGAACCAAGGAGCTGTTGAGCCTCGAGGAGCTCGAAGCGACCGCCGGTGCGCGCACCGGGCGCAAGCACGTGCTGTCGATCCTCGTCGAGAACAAGCCGGGGGTCCTGACGCGGATCTCCGGGCTGTTCGCGCGGCGGGGGTTCAACATCGACACGCTCACCGTCGGCCCGACCGACGACGAGGCCTTCTCGCGCATCACGCTCACGCTCGACGGCGCGCTGCACCCGATCGACCAGGTCACCAAGCAGCTGCACAAGCTCGTCAACGTGCTGAAGATCCGCGACCTCGAGCCCGACGAGACGGTCGCGCGCGAGCTGGCGCTCTTCAAGCTCGCCGTCGACGGGACGCAGCGCTCGGAGGTCATGCAGGTCGCCGAGATCTTCCGCGGCAAGGTCGTCGACGTCAGCCGCCGCTCGATCATCGTCGAGGTGACCGGCACGACCGAGAAGATCGAGGCGTTCGAGCGCATGGTGCGCCCCTTCGGCCTGATCGAGATGATCCGCACCGGCGAGATCGCGATCAACCGCGGGCGCGGCGAGACCTGACCGGCGGGCGTCGCCCGTATCCTCGTCGGAGCGATGCCGTCCCCGACCCGCACCGCTGCGCACGGCACCTTCGCGCTCGATGAGGAGCACGCCGCGCGCCTGCGCGCGCACGTCGAGACGGCGGTGCGCCGGGCGCGCCGCCGCGGGTCCGGGGTGCTGGCGACGGTCACGGCGGCGCTCCCGCGCGGCGCAGACCCCACCGCGATCGTCGTTGCCTCACGCGGCGGCGGCGAGCCCTGGACCGCGTTCGAGCAGCCCGCACGCGACGGCTTCGCCCTGGCGAGCCTGGGGTGCGCGGCCGCGCTGGAGGCTCGCGGCGAGCGGCGCTTCGCCGAGGTGGCAGCGCTGTGGCGCGAGCTGGCCGCCCACGCGGTCAGCGACGCCGCCGATGCGCCGCGCGGCTCGGGCCCGGTGGCCGTGGGTGGCTTCGCGTTCGCCCCGGACGGGGGCGCCGCGCCGCACTGGAATGCGTTCGCGCCGGCGTCGCTGCACGTGCCGCAGGTGGCGCTCGCGCGGCGCGGCGACGAAGCGCGCCTGACGCTCACGGCGCTCATCCAGCCAGACGACGACGCGGATGTCGTCTGCGAGAGCCTGCTCGGGCGGGCGGCTGCGCTGCGCGAGCGGCCACTGCCGCTGCTGGACCCCGACCCGGTCGGCCGCTACCGCGTCGTCAGCGCCATGCCGCCCGAGCACTACGCGGGCGCCGTCGCGCGCGCCGTCGAACGCATCCGCGCCGGCGACCTCGAGAAGATCGTGCTCGCGCGCGAGGTACAGGTGCACGCGCCGGCCTCGTACGATCCGGCCGCCGTGCTCGGCGCGCTGCGCGCGGCGTTCACCGAGTGCCATGTCTTCTGCGTCGCCCGTGGCGACGACGCGTTCGTTGCGGCGAGCCCCGAGCTGCTGGTGCGCCGCGACGGGATGCGCGCCGGGACGCTCGCGCTCGCGGGCTCCGCGCGGCGCAGCGCCGATCCCGCGGTCGATGCGCACCTCGGCGAGCAGCTGCTGCGCTCGCCCAAGGATCGCGAGGAGCAGGCGATCGTCACGCGCCGCATCGTGCAGGCGCTGCGCGCGCACAGCCTGTGGGTGACGGTCGCCGACGAGCCGGTGCTCGCACGGATCGCGAACATCCAGCACCTCGCCACCCCGATCCGCGCACAGCTGCGCGACCCCGTCAGCGTCGTGGAGCTCGCCGGCGCGCTGCACCCGACGCCCGCGGTCGGGGGCGAGCCGCTCGAGGTCGCCGCGCCGCTGATCCCGGCGCTCGAGGGCCTCGACCGAGGGTGGTACGCGGGCCCGGTCGGCTGGGTCGACGAGCACGAGGACGGCGAGTTCTGCGTGGCGCTGCGCTGCGCGCTGCTGAGCGGGCGCGTCGCGCGCTGCTACGCCGGCGTCGGCGTCGTTCGCGACAGCGATCCGGAGGCCGAGCTGGCGGAGACGGAGATGAAGCTGGGGGCGCTGCTCCCGGTGCTTGCCGGCTGAGCTTGGTGCGTGCTCGGCCGGTCGGTCGGTTTCGGTTGTTCGGGGCTCGGGCTCGTGACGCTGGTCCTCGCGGGTCCTGTCGGCGGACACACCGGTGACTCGCTGCGGGGCGAGTTGTGCACGGTATGCGTGCACAACTCGCCCAGGCAGGCGCGCTCGCCCGGCGGCGCGGGCGCGCGGGCGTCGCTCGCCCGGCTCACCGGGACCGGCCCGGTGCAGTTGCGTCGGCGTGGCCGACGCGGACGCACACGATCTGCGCGCGGCGCGGGCGGCGCGGCGCGGGGCGCGCTCGGACCTGACGGCGGCGCGCCCTAGCCTCGCCGCGGCCGGCGCTCGTGGTCGGCGCGGGTGCGAGTGCGTCGGTAGAGCACGTGGGGGAGGCCGCGGTGGGTGACCTCCCGCTCGTAGGTGAGGCCGAGCTTCTCCATGACTCGGCGGGAGCGCGTGTTGTCGGGCATCGTGAGCGAGATGACCGTCAGGGCGCCGAGGGGGTCAGCGGCGACCTCCATGGCGGCGGCTCCGAGCTCGGTGGCGAGGCCTTCGCCCCAGCGTTCGGCGGCGATCGTCCAGCCGACCTCCACCTCGGCGCGTCCGCCCACCACCATGGTTGAGAGCCCGCCGTAGCCGACGAGGGCGCCGGTCGCGCGGTCCCGGGCGACCCACAGGCCGAAGCCGTGGGCACCCCAGTGCGCCATCCAGCGCACGAGCGCGGCCTGGGCGGCAGCGGGGTCGAGGGTGCCGCCGAGCCAGCGACCGACGCGGGGGTCGCCGCGCAGCGCGACGACGTCCGCGGCGTCAGAGGCGCCGGGAGCCGACAGCACCATGCGCGCGGTCTCCACGCGCCGCGGCGCCGCAGGTGGCGGCTCCGCGCGCGGCTCGCCGCCGCTCATGCCGGCTTCGCGAGCGCCGCGGCGACCGCATCCCATACGCGGCGGTGCACCAGGACGTTGCGCGCGCGGTCGGTGCGCGCGTGGATCAGCTGGGTCCCCGCGGTCGCCAGGCCGTAATCGAGCGCGGCGCGCAGGCCGTCGAGATCGTCGACCTCGAGGTGGTGCACGCCGAACGCGCGCGCGGCGCCCTCGACGTCGAGGCCCGGCGGCGTGGCGACGTGCTGCTCGAACGCGTCGCGCTCGCCGGCGACCGGGAGGAACTCGAAGATCCCGCCGCCGCCGTTGTCGACGAGCACGATCGTCAGCGGCACGCCCAGCCGGCGCGCCGTCAGCAGCGACCCGACGTCATGCGCGAGCGCGACGTCGCCGATCAACAGCGCCACCGGCTCCCCGGTGGCAGCCGCCACCCCGTAGGCCGTGGCGACCGTCCCGTCGATCCCGTTCGCGCCGCGGTTGGCGAGCACGCGCGCGCCGTCGGGGCGCGGTGCCGCGAAGGTCTCGAGGTCGCGCACCGGCATCGAGGAGGCGACGACGAGCGTCGCGTCGGCCGGCAGGCGAGCGGCGAGCTCGGCCGCGATCCGCGGCTCGGTGAGCTCGTCGCCGAGGGCTCCGTCGATCGCGCGCGCGGCGCGGCCCGCGGCGTCCTGCCAGGCCGCCGCCCACGCGGGGTCCGGCGCCGCGGCGTGCGGCGCGCAGGCTGCGAGCACCGGCGCGGGCTCGCAGGGGAGGGCCAGGTCGCAGACCTGCGCGGGGTCCTGCCAGGCCCCCTCAGGATCGAGGATGACCTGGATCGCGTCCAGGCCTTCGAGCCATTGGCGCAGCGCCTTGGACGTCGGCAGGTCACCGGCTCGCAGCACGGCCGCCGGGCGCGCGGCGGCGGCGAACGCGGGGACGCGCAGCAGGGCGTCGTAGTGCGCGACGGTCCCGTCGGCGCCGTGCGCCGGGGAGAGGGGGTCGGCGAGCAGCGGCCAGCCCGTGGCGGCGCTGAACGCGGCGGCTGCCTGCGCGAGCGCGCGGCCGTCGGGCGCGCCGGCGCGTGCCTCGTCGCGGCCGAGGACGACGATCCCCCGGCTCGCCGCGGCGACGATCGGGGCGAGCGCGCGCACGCCCGCCTGCGCATCGCGCGCCGGGCGGGCGCGCGCGACCCACGGGCGCCCGTCGTCACGACCGCCGCCCCCGGGCTCACCGGCGGGCAGCGGGGCGTCGAGGATCAGCGGCTCGCGCAGCGGCAGGTTCAGGTGCACCGGGCCGGGGCGCTCGCCGAGCGCGGTCCAGACCGCGCGGCACGCGAGGGCGCGGATCCAGCGCAGCGTCTGCGGCGTCGCCTCGTCGACGCCCACCTCGGTGAACATCGCCACCGCGCTCCCGTAGAGCTTGAGCTGGTCGATCGTCTGCCCGGCGCCGGTGTCGCGCAGCTCGGGCGGCCGGTCGGCCGTGAGCACGATCAGCGGGACGCGCGCCTCGTACGCCTCGATCACGGCGGGCAGGTAGTTCGCGGCCGCGGTCCCCGACGTGCAGGCCAGCACGGCCGGCCGGCCCGTCGCCTTGGCGAGGCCGAGCGCGAAGAAGCCCGCGCTGCGCTCGTCGATCTGCGAGAAGCAGGGGAAGCCGCCGTCGCGCGCGAGCGAGAGCACGATCGGCGCCGATCGCGACCCCGGCGAGGTGACGGCCCCGGCGATCCCGCAGCGGCCGAGCTCGTCGCACAGGGCGCGCAGCAGCAGGTAGGTGTCGGTGACGGCGGTCATGATGGCGCGATGGCGGAGACGGTCGTCCTCCTGCACGGGTTCGCCGGAACCCATCGGCTCTGGGACGGCGTCATCGGCCGGCTCGGCGCGCAACGCTACATCGCGCGGGCCCCGGACCTGCGCGGGCACGGGTCCGCCGTGGCGCGGCGCCCGATCACGTTCGCCGCGTGCGCGGACGACGTGCTGGCGGCGGCGCCGGGGCGCTTCATCCTGTGCGGCTACTCGCTCGGGGGGCGCGTGGCGCTCCACGCCGCGCTCGCCGCGCCGGAGCGCATCACCCGGCTCGTGCTCGTCGCGACGACCGCCGGGATCGACGATCCGGCCGAGCGCGCAGCCCGTCGCGCGGCCGACCTCGACCTCGCCGACCGCACCGCCGCCGGCACGATCGAGGACTTCGTTGCGCGCTGGAGCGCGCAGCCGCTGTTCGCCGGCGATCCGCCCGCGATCGTGCCCGCCTGGCAGCGGGACATGCGCCGCAACGACCCGCAGGCGCTGGCCGAGGTGCTGCGCGGCATCGGGACCGGCGCGATGGAGCCGCTCTGGGACCGGCTCGGCGAGCTGCGCATGCCAGCTGCCGTCCTGGCGGGCGTGCGGGACGCGAAGTTCGTCGGACTCGGCGAGCGCCTCGCCGCGGGGCTCGCGGCCGGCAGGCTGACGGTCGTTCCCGGCGCCGGCCACGGGGTGCCGCGCGAGGCGCCGGGCGCCGTCGCCGCGGCGATCACCGCAGCGGGCTGACGCCGAGCCCGGGCCCGGACGGCAGCTGGATCGCGCCGTCGCGCGGCTCGAGCCCCGGAGCCTCGATCCCGGCGAACAGCCCGAGCGTTGCAAGGCCGCACGGCAACTCGACGCGCAGCGCCGCGGCGCAGTGGAGCGCGGCGGCGATCCCGAGCGGGCCGTCGAGCGTCGAGGCGAGGTAGGCCTCGGCGCCGGTAGCACGCACGAGCGCCGCCTGGGCGAGCAGGCCGGCGATGCCGCCCGCACGGGTCAGCTTCAGGCAGACCGCGTCGGCCGCACCCGACGCGATCGCGCCGGGCTCAGCGGTCGTCTCGTCCATCGCGATCCGCGTCGCGACGCGCCGGCGCACCTGACGCAGGGCATCGATCCCGTGCACGGGCTCCTCGACGAGCTCCAGGCCGGCCGGGGCGAGCGCTTCGATCGCGCGGACCGCACCCTCCACGTCCCAGGCGCCGTTGGCGTCGAGGCGCAGCGCCATCGCCGGCCCCGCCGCCGCGCGCACGGCCGCCACGCGCCCGCCGTCATCGCCCGTGCCGACCTTGAGCTTCACGCAGCGAAAGCCACGCTCGGCGGCCAGTGCGGCCTGCGCCGCCGCGCCGGCCCGGTCCTCGGCGCCGATCGTCGCGTTCACCGGGACCGCGCTGAGCGGCTCGTCCGCCAGGAGCTCGGCGACCGGCCGGCCCTCGCGCCTGCCGGCCAGGTCCCAGAGCGCCAGGTCGACCGCCGCCAGCGCCTGGGGGAGCGGGTCCGCGGCACGGCACGCGTCGATGATCGCGGCGCCCGTGCGCTGCGGCGGGTCGGCGAGGATCGGCAGGTACGCCTCGAGCGCCCGCGCACAGCGCGCGGTGCTGATGCCGTCGTAGGGCTCGAGCGGCGCGGCCTCGCCCCAGCCGGTGCGGCCCGCGTCGTCCTCCAGACGCAGCTGCAGGACCGTGCGCTCGCGCAGCGTCCCGTACGCCGCGTGCAGCGGACTGGCGAGGGTGAGGACCGCGGGCTGGATCGCTGCACGCACGCCGGGCCCGTCAGCTCAGGAGCAGACCCGCGGCCAGCAGGACGCAGAAGACGAACTCCAGCCTGCCGGTGCCGGCGAGCGCCTCGTTCAGCGTCGGGCCGTCCGTGTGCTCGGCCACGGTCCGGGCCAGGCGCACCGCGAGCGGGATCGTGAGCAGCGGGAGCAAGAGCCACGCCGACAGCGAGCCGAGGATCCACGGCAGCGGGGCGGTGAGGTACGCGAGCGCGAGCATCGCCGCATACAGGCGGCGCGTGCGTGCGCGCCCCAGGCGAACCGCCAGCGTGCGCTTGCCCGCGCGCCGGTCGGTGTCGAGGTCGCGCACGTTGTTCACCACGAGGATCGCGGCCGCCAGCAGGCCGACCGGCACCGCCAGCACGAGCGCCTCCCACGGCAGGTTGCGCTGCTGGACGTAGTAGGAGCCCGAGACGGCCACGACCCCGAAGAAGAGGAAGACGAAGACCTCGCCCAGCCCCTCGTAGCCGTAGGGGCGGGGCCCGCCGGTGTAGAGAATCCCGGCGAGGATCGACGCCGCGCCGATGAGCAGGAGCACCGGACCTGCGACCGCGACGAGGTAGATCCCGCACGCGACCGCCAGCCCGAAGCTCACGTACGTGGCGACGAGCACCTGGCGCGGGGGCACGAGACCGCCGGCGGTCACCCGCACCGGCCCGAGGCGGTCCTCGGTGTCCGCCCCGCGCCGCGCGTCGGAGTAGTCGTTGGAGAGGTTCGTCCCGACCTGGATGAACAGCGCACCGAGCATCGCCGCGATGAACGCGAGCCAGTCGATCGAGCCGCGCGTGCTGGCCAGCGCGGTGCCGACGAGCACGGGCGCCACCGCCGCCGGCAGCGTCCGCGGCCGCGCGGCCATGAACCAGATGCGCAGGCTGGGCAGCTCCCTGCCGGGCGTGCGGCGGCGCGGGGCGTCGGATGTCGGCGAGCCATCGACCATCTACGGGCGCCGCGGGAACTGCGAGAAGTCGGGGCGGCGCTTGGCCTTGTAGGCCTCGCGGCCCTCGCGCGCCTCCTCGCTGGCGTAGAAGAGGAGGTTCGCATCGTGCGCGAGCTGCTGGATCCCGGCGAGCCCGTCCTCGCTGGCGTTGAAGCTCGCCTTCAGGAGGCGCAGAGAGAAGGGGGAGAGGGCGAGCATCTCGGCGCACCAGGAGACCGTCTCGACCTCGAGGTCGGCGAGCGGGACGACGGTGTTGACGAGCCCCATGTCGAGCGCCTGCTGCGCGTCGTACTGGCGGCAGAGGAACCAGATCTCCTTGGCCTTCTTGGGGCCGACGAGGTTCGCGAGCAGGCCCGCGCCGTAGCCGCCGTCGAAGCTCCCGACCTTCGGCCCGGTCTGGCCGAAGCGCGCGTTGTCGGCCGCGATCGTCAGGTCGCAGAGCAGGTGCAGCACGTGTCCCCCGCCGATCGCGTAGCCGGCGACCATCGCCACGACCGGCTTGGGCAGGCGGCGGATCTGCACGTGGAGGTCCGTGACGTGGAAGCGCCCGACGCCCGGGGTGGGGGCCTGCGGGTCGCTCAGGTAGCCGCTGTCGCCACGCACGCGCTGGTCGCCGCCCGAGCAGAACGCAAGGTCGCCCTGACCGGTGAGCACGATCACGCCGACCGAGGTGTCCTCGCGCGCCAGCTCCAGGGCGCGGCCGAGCTCGATCACGGTCTGCGGGCGGAAGGCGTTGCGCACCTCCGGGCGATCGATCGTGATCTTCGCGATCCCCGGCGCTGGCTCGCCGGAGAGCTCGTAGCGGATGTCGGTGAAATCGCCGCCGCTGCGCCACTGCGCGCCGGGGCGGATCGTCGTCTCGCTGCTCATGGTCGCTGGGAGGCTAGTGACCACCGCGCGGCCACTACCGTGGCGCGGATGCGCGTCGAAGCCTGGCTGCCGCGCGCCGCGCGCGCCCACCCCGACCGCCCGGCGGTCGGCGGGCTGACGTATGCGCAGCTGCTGGCGGGCGCGCGCGCCGGCGCCGCCGCCCTCGCGCGCGAGGACGTGCACGCGGGCGACCGCGTGGGGATCGCGCTGCCCCCCGGCGAGGCGTTCGCGGTCGCGCTGCACGCGACGCTGCTGCGCGGCGCCGTCGCCGTGCCGATCGACCCGCGGCTGGCGGCGGCGGAGCGCGCCAGGCGGACCGCCGGCGTGCGTGCGCTCGTCGACCGCCCGCTGGAGGGCGGAGGGGACGCCGCGCCCGGGGGCGGCGAGACCCACGAGCTCGATGCCGCCGCGGTCGTCGTCCACACCTCCGGCACGGCCGGCGACCCCAAGCCGGTCGCGCTGACCTACGGCAACTGGCTGTGGAGCGCTCTCGGGTCCGCGACCGCACTCGGCCTGGACCCGCGCGAGCGCTGGCTCTGCTGCCTGCCGCTCTCGCACGTCGGCGGCCTGTCGATTCTCCTGCGCTCGGCGATCTACGCGACCAGCGCGATCGTGCATGAGCGCTTCGACACCGAGCGCGTCCTGGCGGAGCTGCGCGACCCGCAGGGGCCGACGCTCGTCTCGCTCGTGCCGACGACGCTGCGCCGGCTGCTCGACGCCGGTCTGCGCGAGCCGCCCTCGCTGCGCTGGGTCCTGCTCGGCGGGGCGGCGATCGACGGCGACCTGCTCGCGCGCGCAGCGCAGGCCGGGGTCCCCGTCGCGCCGACCTACGGCATGACCGAGGCCTGCTCGCAGGTCGCGACGCTCGGCCACCCGCTGTTCTGCACGCGCGTCGACATCGCGCCCGACGGCGAGGTCCTCGTCAGCGGCCCGACCGTGGCGCCCGGCTCGGGCCCCGTCCTGCGCACCGGGGACGTCGGCGAGCTCGACCCCGTCGGGGGCCTGCGGATCACGGGTCGCCGCGCGGACACGATCATCACGGGGGGCGAGAACGTCGCGCCGCAGGAGGTGGAGGCGGTGCTGCTCGCTCACCCGGCCGTCGCGGACGTCGGGGTGCACGGGCGCCCAGACGAGGAGTGGGGGGAGGCGGTCGTCGCGACCGTCGTGCTGCGGCCCGGCGAGGATCTGAGCGCCGAGGACCTGCGCGCGTGGTGCGCCGAGCGCCTGGCGATGTTCAAGGTTCCCAAGCAGGTCGCTTTCGCCAACGCGCTGCCGCGCACGGCGTCCGGGAAGCTGCTGCGCCGCGAGCTGCGCTGAGCCCCGCGCGCCGCCGCGGACTACGCTGGCCGCATGGACTTCGAGGCTTACCGCGCCGAGAGCCGCGAGCGCTGGGAGCGCGCTGCGCCCGGCTGGGCGGCGCGGCGGTCCGAGATGCAGCAGGCGGCGGCGCCCGTGACGATGTGGATGATCGACGCGATCGACCCGCAGCCCGGGCAGACGGTGCTCGAGCTCGCGGCCGGCCTGGGGGACACCGGCCTCATGGCCGCCGAGCTCGTCGGCCCGGGTGGGCGCCTGATCCTCACCGACGGTGCCGCCGCGATGGTCGACGAGGCTCGGCGCAACGCCGTGCGGCTCGGCGCCTCCAACGTCGATGCGCGCCAGATGGAGGCGGAGTGGATCGACCTGCCGGCCGCGAGCGTCGATGGCGTCCTGTGCCGCTGGGGCTATATGCTGCTCGCCGACCCGGAGGCGGCGCTGCGCGAGACCCGGCGCGTGCTGCGCCCGGGCGGGCGCGTCGCGCTCTCCGCGTGGGACGCCCCGGAGCGCAACCCGTGGATGAACGCGCTGACCACGCTGCTCGACGCACGCGGGCTCCTCACGCGCAGCCCGCCGGGTGCGCCGGGGCCGTTCTCCTTCGCACGCGACGGCCGGATCGAGGAGCTGCTGGGCGCCGCCGGCTTCGGTGATGTCACGGTCGCCGCCGTCGACTTCGCCTTCCGCGCGGACGACGTCGACGCCTGGTGGGAGCACCTCGTCGCGACCTCGCCGAGCCTTGGCGAGACGCTCCGCACCCTCAGCCCGAAGGACCACTACGAGCTGCGCGACGCGTTCGACGCCGCCTACGCGCCGTTCGCCGGCGACGACGGGTCGCTGATGCTCCCGGCGCGCACGCTCGTCGCCGTCGCGACCGCCTGACCGCGGCGCGGCGGCCGCCCGCGCTCCCCTACGATCCCGCGACCATGTTCTACGACGACGACGCAGACCTCACGCTCCTCGACGGCAAGACCGTCGCGATCATCGGCTTCGGCTCGCAGGGCCACGCGCACGCGCTGAACCTGCGCGACTCGGGCGTGAGCGTCGTCGTCGGCCTGCGCGAGGGCTCGGACAAGGTCGCCCAGGCGCGCGAGGCCGGGCTTGACGTGCTGCCCGTGGCCGACGCGGCCGCCAGGGGCGACCTCGTGATGCTGCTCGTCCCCGACGAGCTGCACCACGACGTCTACGAGGCCGATGTCGCCGGCAGCCTCGAGGCCGGCGACATGCTGCTGTTCGGCCACGGCTTCTCGATCCTCTACGGCGAGGTCGTCCCGCCGAAGGACGTCGATGTCGCGCTCGTCGCGCCGAAGGGCCCGGGGCACCTGGTGCGCCGCCAGTACCTCGAGGGCTCCGGCGTCCCGGGGCTCGTCGCGATCCACCAGGACGCGACCGGCAACGCGCAGGCGCTCGCACTGGCGTACGCCAAGGGGATCGGCTGCACGCGCGCCGGCGTCTTCGAGACGACCTTCAAGGACGAGACCGAGACCGACCTGTTCGGCGAGCAGGCGGTCCTGTGCGGCGGTGCCAGCGCGCTGGTGCAGGCAGGGTTCGAGACGCTCGTCGACGCCGGCTACGACCCGCAGATGGCCTATTTCGAGTGCCTGCACGAGCTGAAGCTCATCGTCGACCTCATGTACGAGAAGGGCCTGGCGGGCATGCGCTACTCGATCTCCAACACGGCCGAGTACGGCGACTACACCCGCGGCCCGCGCGTCATCGACGACGAGGTGCGCGCCGAGATGAGGCAGATCCTCGGCGAGATCCAGTCGGGCGAGTTCGCGCGCGAGTGGATCGCCGAGAACCGGGCCGGCCAGGAGAACTTCAAGCGCATGCGCGAGGAGCAGGCCCGCACGAGGATCGAGTCGACCGGCAAGGAGCTGCGGTCGATGATGGACTGGATCGACGACACGGGCTTCGAGCAGGGCTGAGGGCGGGCGGCGGACCGTGCGTCGGGCGGGCGCCTGGACGCCGGCGGGCCGACGGCCGGGACCGCACGTCCTTCGTCGCCCATCGGTCCCGGCAGGAGGCTGTGGTCCCCCGCTCCTGTCATGGGCATGGGCTGGCGCTCCCCCAGCGTTCAGGGGATCGTGTGCATTCACGTCGGCCTAACCGATGCCGACGCACACGATCCTGCGCGGGCGCCCGGGTCGGCGTCGGCGTCCGCCGCAGGCGGGCGGGCGGCGCGATCCCCGGCCCGCTATCGTTCGCGCGGTCGAACGCGACTGGCGCGAGCGGGTGGACGAACCACCGGGGAGCGGGCGACGCAGCACCACCGCCGCGCGCCTGGGCACCGCACGCTGACCACCCGCCTCACGCGAGGCCCGAAGCGGGAGAGCCCGGATGACCGACACCAGCACCCCGACGTTGCAGATCCCCGACGCGCTGAGGCCGTCCGACGGGCGCTTCGGCTGCGGTCCCTCGAAAGTGCGGCCCGCCCAGCTCGACGCCCTCGCCGCGGAGGGCGCCGGCCTGATGGGGACCTCGCACCGGCAGAAGCCCGTGCGCGCGTTGGTCGGCCGGGTGCGCAGCGGCCTGGCCGAGCTGTTCTCGCTGCCCGACGGCTACGAGGTCGCGCTGGGCAACGGCGGCGCCACCGCGTTCTGGGACGCGGCGACGATCGGCCTGGTGCGTGAGCGCTCGCTGCACCTGACCTACGGCGAGTTCTCGGCGAAGTTCGCGAAGGCCACGAAGGCCGCGCCGTTCCTCGCCGACCCCCTCGTCATCGAGGCCGAGCCGGGCAGCGCCCCGGGGCCCGCCGGCGACCCGTCGGTGGATGCGATCGCCTGGGCGCACAACGAGACCTCGACCGGCGTCATGGTCCCGGTCGTCCGCCCCGCGGACGCGGGGGAGGCGCTCGTCCTCATCGACGCGACCTCCGGCGCCGGCGGCCTGCCGCTGGACGCCGCCCAGGCCGACGCCTACTACTTCGCCCCGCAGAAGTGCTTCGCCTCCGACGGCGGGCTGTGGCTCGCGCTGCTCAGCCCGGCCGCGCAGGAGCGGATCGCGGAGATCGCGGCGTCGGGGCGCTGGATCCCCGACTTCCTGAACCTCGCGACCGCGCTCGAGAACAGTGCGAAGGACCAGACCTACAACACCCCCGCCGTCGCCACGCTGTTCCTGCTCGCCGAGCAGCTCGACTGGATGAACGCGGCGGGCGGCCTGGACTGGTGCGTGGCGCGCACGACGGAGTCCTCGCAGCACCTCTACGGCTGGGCCGAGCGCGCCGCGTTCGCGACGCCGTTCGTCGCCGACCCGGCCCAGCGTTCGCTCGTCGTCGGGACGGTCGACTTCGACGACGCCGTCGACGCGGCGACAGTCGCGTCGACGCTGCGCGCGAACGGCATCGTCGACGTGGAGCCCTACCGCAAGCTCGGGCGCAACCAGCTGCGAGTCGCGATGTTCCCGGCGATCGAACCCGATGACGTGCGCGCCCTGACCGCCTGCATCGACTGGGTCGTGGAGCGCCTGGACACCGACGGGGCGCGCGCATGAGCGCTCCCGCGAAGGTCCTCGTCGCCGAGAAGATCGGCGAGAGCGGCATCGAGCTGCTGCGCGGAGCGGGCTTCGACGTCGATCTGGGCGTCGACTGGGACCGCGAGCAGCTCGCCGAGCGCATCGGCGAGTACGACGCCGTCCTGATCCGCTCGGCCACGCAGCTGGACGCCGAGCTGCTGGACCGCGCGACGCGCCTGCGCGCGATCGGCCGCGCGGGCGTCGGCGTCGACAACGTCGACGTCGCCGAGGCGACCAAGCGCGGAATCGTGGTGGCCAACGCACCGCAGTCGAACGTCGTGACCGCCGCCGAGCACACGCTCGCCCTGCTGCTCGCGCTCGCGCGCAACGTCCCGCAGGCGCACGCCGCGCTCGTCGCCGGCCGCTGGGACCGCTCGAAGTACTCCGGCGTCGAGCTGCTCGACAAGACGCTCGGCATCCTGGGCTTCGGCCGCATCGGCCAGCTCGTCGCCGAGCGCGCGATGGGCTTCGGCATGAAGGTCATCGCCTACGACCCGTACGTCGGGGCCGAGCGCTACCGCGAGCTGGGCGTCCAGAAGGCCGAGAGCTCCGACGAGGTCTACGCCGCCGCCGACTTCATCACCGTGCACCTGCCCAAGACGCCGGAGACCGAGGGCTGGCTCAACGCCGAGGCGTTCGCGAAGATGAAGGACGGCGTGCGCGTGCTGAACGTCGCGCGCGGGCCGCTGATCGTGGACGAGGACCTCCAGGCCGCGCTCGACTCCGGCAAGGTCGCGGGCGCAGCGATCGACGTGTTCCGCAGCGAGCCGATCACCGAGCACCCGCTGTTCGGGTACCCCAACGTCGTCGTCACCCCGCATCTGGGCGCCTCGACGGCGGAGGCCACCGACCGCGCGGGCTTCCAGGCCGCCGAGCAGGTCGTCGCCGCGCTCACCGGCGGGCCCGTGACGACGGCGGTGAACGTGCCGGCTGTGCCCGCCGAGGATCTCGAGGTCCTCGGGCCGTTCCTGCCGCTCTGCCGCCGGCTCGGGCGCCTTGCGGCGGCGATCGCCGACGGGACGGTCG
>Ga0335071_10003933_pt1 | contig 15578 bp, 10 predicted proteins | sample Lox_Sample_15_FD_206724 | JGI IMG/M metagenome (GOLD analysis project Ga0335071, IMG submission 206724) | Soil microbial communities from Loxahatchee National Wildlife Refuge, Florida, United States - Lox_Sample_1.5 | ecosystem: Environmental > Terrestrial > Soil > Wetlands | place: USA... | reverse complement strand
AGCCGAAGGTGGTCGCGAAACCGAAGCCGCCGGCGGTGCGCGAGGCGGAGGCGCGCGAAGCGCCGCCGGCCCGGCCGCGCATCTCCCAGCCCGCGCCGCCGCCCACCCCGCTGGACCAGCTCGACCTGCCGCCGCCCGTCGGCCTGAAGGTCGAGCCGAAGCCCAAGGTGAAGGAGCCGAAGCCCAGGCCGGCGCCGGTGGCGGGGGAGGGCCAGCCACGCGACGTCCCCACCGAGGCGTTCCCGTCGCTCAGCCTGCTGTCGATGCCCCTGCAGATCGAGGACATCGTCACCACCGAGGACCTCACGGTCGAAGCCAACCTGCTGACCTCGAAGCTCGCCGACTTCGACATCCAGGGGCACGTCACCGAGATCCACCCGGGGCCGGTCGTGACGACCTTCGAGTTCGAGCCCGCGCCCGGGGTCAAGGTGAGCCAGATCGTCTCCCGCGAGGACGATCTCGCCATGGCGCTGCGGGCCCAGCGCATCCGCATCCTGGCGCCCATCCCGGGGAAGGCCGCCGTGGGGGTGGAGATCCCGAACCGGCGGCGCCGGATGGTGTATCTCCGTGAGGTGCTGTCCTCCGCCCAGTGCGAGGCGAGCACCGCGGCGCTCAAGGTCCCGCTGGGCGTGGACGTGGTGGGCCAGCCGTTCGTGGCCGACCTGACCAAGATGCCGCACCTGCTGGTGGCGGGCGCCACCGGCTCGGGCAAGAGCGTCTGCTTGAACGCGATCATCACCGGGCTGCTCTTCCAGCACGGTCCCGAGACCCTGCAGTTCGTCATGGTGGATCCGAAGATGCTGGAGCTGTCGCTCTACAACGGCATCCCGCACCTGGTCTTCCCGGTCATGACCGAGGCCAAGAAGGCGAGCCGCGCGCTGCGCAGCGCGGTCGCGGAGATGGAGAAGCGCTACAAGCTCATGGCCAAGTGCGGCGCGCGGAACATCGCCGGCTACAACGAGAAGGTCGAGGCCGGTCAGGTGCCCGCCGAGTACGACGAACGGCGCATGAAGGACGTACCACCGGTGAAGCTGCCCTATCTGGTCGTGGTGGTGGACGAGCTGGCGGACCTGATGCTCACCGCGCCGCAGGAGATCGAGGAGCCGGTCGCGCGCCTGGCGCAGATGGCCCGCGCGGTCGGCATCCACCTGCTGCTCGCCACCCAGCGGCCGTCGGTGGACGTCATCACCGGCGTGATCAAGGCGAACTTCCCGTCGCGGATGGCGTTCCAGGTCGCCTCGAAGACCGACTCCCGCACCGTCCTCGACGCCAACGGCGCCGAGAACCTGCTCGGCAACGGCGACATGCTCTTCATGCCCGCCGGCCGGCCCGAGCCCTACCGCATCCACGGTGCCTACGTCTCCGAGGAGGAGACCGCGCGGGTCGTCGAGTTCTGGAAGGCGAAGGCCGTGTCCGGCGCGCCGGTCCAGCTCGCGACGGACATGGCGGCCATGGACTCGGAGGAGGACGAGGACGACGAGGTCGCCTCGTTCGACGACGAGCTGATCCGCGAGGCCGCGCGCCTGGTCGTGAGCCACCAGCAGGGCTCGACCTCGCTGCTGCAGCGCCGCCTCAAGGTCGGTTACTCGCGCGCCGGTCGCCTGATGGACCAGCTCGAGCAGCTCGGGGTGGTCGGGCCCTTCCAGGGCAGCAAGGCCCGGGACGTGCTCGTGGACCAGCGCTGGCTCGAGGACAACCTCGGGTGACGAGCACCCCCCGCACGCTGGCCTTCGTCACGCTCGGCTGCCCCAAGAACACGGTGGACTCCGAGCACATGATCGGCCTGATGCTCGAGGCCGGCTTCGCCACCGTGTCCGACCCGTCCGAGGCGCAGGTCGCGGTCATCAACACCTGCGGCTTCCTCCAGAGCGCGGTGCGGGAGTCCAGGTCCGCCATTGCCGAGCTCGCGGCTGCCAAGGGCCGCGGGCGCCTGCGTTGCATCATCGTCGCCGGCTGCCTGGCGCAGCGCGCCGGCGCGGCCCTGCTCGAGGACTTCCCCGAGGTCGATGCGGTGCTGGGCACCGGGCAGTGGAGCGAGGTGGCGCGCGTGGCCACGCGCCTGCTCGACGGCGCCGACGGGCGCCCGGTGCTGCTCGATCACCCGGGGGGCGCGCTGGAACGGCTCGGACCGCGCCCGCTCTCGACCCCGCGCCACCTCGCCTACCTCAAGATCTCCGAGGGCTGCGACCAGCGCTGCACCTTCTGCGTGATCCCCCGGCTGCGCGGGCGGCAGCGCAGCCGGCCGCTCGCCGACCTGGTCGCGGAGGCCGCGCGCCTGGCGGCCGCCGGGGTGCGCGAGCTGAACCTGATCGGGCAGGACACCACCGGCTACGGCGTGGACCTGCCGGGCCGGCCCACCCTGGCCGACCTGCTCGAGGCCCTCGACCCGATCGAGGGCCTGGCCTGGATCCGGGTGCAGTACACCTACCCGCGCCGCTGGACCGACCGGCTGATCGAGACGTGGGCGGCGGCCTCTCGGGTCGTCCCCTACGTGGACCTGCCGCTGCAGCACATCGCCGCGGGCCAGCTGAAGGGCATGGCCCGGGGGCTCGGTGGCCCGGCCACGCGGGCGCTGGTGCGCCGCATCCGCCGGGGCATCCCGGGCGTCGCCCTGCGCACCACCTTCATCGTGGGCTTCCCGGGCGAGACCGAGGAGGAGTTCGAGGAACTCTGCCGCTACGTCGCGGAGGAGGGCTTCGAGCACCTCGTCGTCTTCCCGTTCGAGCGCGAGCCGGGGACCGCGGCCTGGGACCTGGCGCCACGGGTGCCGTTGACGGTACGGCGCGCCCGGCGGGCCCGCCTCATGGAGCTCCAGCAGGGGCTGGCCCGCGCCCGCAACGCCGGCCGCGTGGGGGAGCGCCTGACGGTCATGATTGACGGCCCGGCCGGGCGGAATCAGTATGCTGCCCGGACCGCGGGCTCGGCATTTGAAGTGGACGGGGGCGTGGTGGTAGAAGGCGACGGACTGGTGCCCGGGACCCTCGTCGAGGTCCGCGTGACGGGAGCGGCCGCCTACGACCTGTTCGCGCGGGCCGAGGCCTCCGGACCGTTCCTCCAACTGGTGAAAGGAACCGCCTGATGCGTGCAGGAGTCGCGGTCGCGCTGGTCACCCTGCTGGTGCTCGCCGGTCCCGCGGAGGCGAAGAAGTTCAAGTACGCGGCCGGGCCCAAGCCGTCGGCGGACACGACCTTCACGACCGCCGAGACCGAGATCACGCCCATCGTGCGGCCGCGCGGACCGAAGGTGCCGGCCACCAACCTGCAGGTCGTGAGCCTGGTGGCGAACACCGCGTTCGACCGCGCGTTGCGCTCGGCCCCGATCGACAGCGGCTCCCACGTGGTGCTGGCGCCCGCCGCGAGCCACCCGCTCAACTTCGTGGTCGAGCACGCGGTGCTGCGCGAGCTGGCGCGCCGTCACGTGACCGCCACGGTGCGGCGCACCATCCTGCCTGACGACAGCCTGTCGGCGTACTCGCCGGCCGGCGACCCGCTGCTCGAGTACCAGCTCGCCACGGCGCGCGTCAGCTACCTCCGGCTGGTCGGCTGGCTGCCGTTCTCGGGCCGCGTGAAGATCGAGCGCCAGTCGCTGGTCGAGGGGGCCCTGACCCTGCGCGACCCGCGCAGCGCCAACGTGCTGTGGTCCGCGGGCGCCTCCTACAACCTGGTGGACGCCTTCCCCAAGGACCGCGTCAGCCTGGTCGAGGACGACCGCTACACCGACCTGAAGAGCGCGGTGCCGGCGCGCAACGTGGACAAGGTCTTCGAGCCGATCGTGGTGGTCGCCGTGGTCGGCGGCCTGGTGGCGCTCTTCTTCCAGAACCGCCCGTGAGGCCCGCCCCGGACGCCGCGCGCCGGTCGGTCCGGCCGCTGCTCGCACTCGCGCCGCTGGCGCTGGCCGCGCTGCTGACCGGGTGCGGGGCGAGCACCATCCCGCAGGTCCACTCGGAGACCGAGCGCCTCGAGCTGGGGCGCCGCGCGCTGGCCCAGCGCGAGTACAACGTCGCCATCGAGCTGCTCAAGAGCTACGTCACCAACAACTCCGGCGGAGCGGACGTGGACCAGGCCATCGAGCTGCTGGGCGAGGCCAACCTGCGCATCCGCGAGTGGGCCGAGGCCGAGATCCAGTTCGAGCGCGTGCTGCGCGACTACCCCGAGAGCGATTCGGCCGCGGCGGCTTCGTTCCGGCTCGGCGAGGCGCTGTGGGGGCAGGCGCGCGGGCCCGCCTTCGACCAGGACTTCACGCAGAAGGCCCTCGAGCAGTGGGAGAGCTACCTGCGCGCGTATCCCGGACACTGGCAGAACCCCGAGGGCACCCGGCGTGTGCAGCTGGCGCGCGAGCGGCTGGCCGACAAGCTGGCCAGCGCCGGGCGTCTCTACCTCAAGCTCACTCGCACCGGGCCGGCGCGCGTCTATTTCCAGCGCGTGCTGGACGACTACCCCGACACGGCGATCGCCGCGGACGCGATGCTCGGGATCGCCCTGGCCGACGCGCAGGACGGCAAGCGCGACCAGGCGCTGGCCGCGCTGCGCGAGCTGCAGACGCGCTTCGCGGGGCGCGCCGTGGCCCGGGACGCCGCACGGGAGCTCGCCCGCCTCGAGCGGCGCGCTCCGAAGAAGAACTCGCCGCAGAAGAGCTAGGGGCGCCGTGCCTCGGATCGGTCTGTTCGGCGGCACCTTCGACCCTCCCCACCTGGGCCATCTCGTGCTGGCCGAGTGGGCGCGGGTGCGGTTGCGGCTCGACCGCGTGGTCTTCATGCCGGCCGGCACGCCACCCCACAAGCTCGGCCGCCGACTCAGTCCCGCCGCGCACCGGCTGGCGATGACGCGGCTCGCGGTGCGGGGCAACCCGGCCTTCTCGGTCTCGGACTTCGAGGCCCGCCACGCCGGCCCGTCGTTCACCGTGGACACGCTGCGGCACCTGCGCGCACGGGAGCCGCGCGCGCGCCTGTTCCTGCTGATGGGAGGGGACAGCCTGGCGGATTTCCCCGGCTGGCACGCGCCGGCCGAGATCGCCCGGCTGGCCACGCTGGTGGTGGCCACCCGCCCGGGGCCGGCGACGACGGCGGGCGGATCGCGCGCGCACGCCGGCCGCAGGCTGCCGCGGCAGGCGTCGCCGCGGGCGCGCGTCGTGCTGCTCGACAACCCGGCGCTGGACATCTCCTCGAGCGCGCTTCGGGCGCGCGCCCGCGCCGGCCGCCCGCTGCGCTACCTGGTGCCCGACGCCGTCGCCGTCTACGTCGCGCGCCATCGGCTGTACCGGGGGCGCGCGTGAGCCCGGGCCGGCGCCGCGCGGGGTAGGCCATGCCCCGGCTCTTCGTCCTGGACGCGATGGGGCTCGCCTACCGGGCCTTCTACGCGTTCATCTCGCGGCCGCTGGTCAACTCGCGGAACGAGAACACCTCGGCCATCTTCGGCTTCGGCAACACCGTCCTGAAGCTGCGGCGCGAGGAGAAGCCGGACTACTGGGCGCTCGCCTGGGACGGACCGGGGCCGACCTGGCGGCACGAGCGCTTCCCCGACTACAAGGCCCAGCGCAAGCCCACCCCCGAGGAGCTGCTCGCCCAGCTCGAGCCGATCGAGACCCTGGCCCAGGCGCTCGGCCTGCCGGTGATCGAGATCCCCGGCATGGAGGCCGACGACGTCATGGCCACGCTGGCGGCGCGCGGCGCGCGCGACGGCCTCGAGGTCGTGCTGGTCACCGGCGACAAGGACATGCTCCAGGTCGTGGGCGGGCCGGTGCGCGTGCTGGTGCCACAGGCGCGCGAGGCCTACGAGTGGCTGGACGCCGAAGGGGTGCGCGCCAGGTGGGAGGTCGGGCCCGAGCACATCCGCGACATGCTGGCGCTGATGGGCGACAGCAGCGACAACATCCCGGGCGTGCCGGGCGTGGGGGAGAAGACCGCGAAGGAGCTGCTGCGCCAGTTCGGCTCGCTCGACGCGCTCTACGCCCGCCTGCCGGAGGTGAAGAAGCCGGCGCTCAGGGCGAAGCTCGAGGCGAACCGCGATCTGGCCTTCCTGTCGCGCGAGCTGGCCACGGTGCGCGCCGACCTCGACCTGCCGTACGCGTGGGACGACCTGCGCTGCGCCCCGGTCCGGCGCGACGCGCTGCTCGAGTTCGCGAAGCGCTGGGAGATCCGCCGGCTGGAGCAGGTGGCGCAGAACCTCGGCGTGGGCGAGGCCGAAGCCGGCGCGCTCGCGCCCGCGCGGCCGCCCGAGCGGCGCGGCACGGTCAGCGAGACGCCGGCGGAGGGCGTGAAGCTCGCCGCACCCGCGGCGCCCCCGCGCCCCATGCCGCCGCCCCCGCCGGGCGGCCAGGCGACGCTGGACCTGTGGGACTCGGCGGAGATCGTCGAGGCCGGCGGGGAGGCGGCGCTGCTCGAGGCCTGGACCGCCGAACTGCACGAGGTGCGCGCGCGCGCCCTGCACGGACTGGCGGTGCTGCCGCTCGCCGCGGGGGCGGAGCCGCGCACCGCGAAGCTGGTCGGGCTCGCGCTCGCGGCGCGAGACGGCACCGCCTGCTACCTGCCGCTGGCCCACGACTCCGGGCCCAACCTGCCGCTGGCGAAGGTGCGGGAATGGCTGGCCCCGGCGCTCGCCGATCCGACCGTGCCCAAGGTCGGACACGACCTCAAGACGGACTGCCACGTGCTGGCCGGCGCGGGGCTGCGGCTCGAGGGACTGGCCTTCGACGTCCACCTCGGCTCGTTCCTCTGCGATCCCGAGCGCGACCACGGACTCGCCGCGCTGGCCCGCGACTTCCTCGGCGAGGCCCTGCCGGAGCTGGAGCCGCCGGCGGCGCGGGGCCGGCCGCGGCCCGCGCTCTCCGCGCTCGCGCCCCTCGCCGCGCGCGCGGGGGCACGGGGCGCGGCGGCGGCGCTGTGGCGGCTCGACGCGGCGCTGCGCGCCCAGCTCGGGGCGCGCGAGCAGTGGCCGCTCTACCAGCAGGTCGAGCACCCGCTGATCCCGGTGCTGCTCGGGATGGAGCGCGCGGGGATCGCGCTCGACCGCGCGGTGCTGGCCGAGATGTCGGGCCGCGCGGCCGAGGACATCGCCCGGCTCGAGGAGGCGCTCTACGTGCTGGCCGACGAGCGCATCAACCTGAACAGCGGGCCGCAGGTCGCGCGCGTGCTGTTCGAGAAGCTGCGGCTCCGGACCGGGCGACGCACCAAGACGGGCTTCTCCACCGACCAGGCGGTGCTGGAGGAGTTGGCGGCGGAGCACCCGTTCCCCAGGCTCCTGCTCGACTACCGGGAGCTCAGCAAGCTCAAGTCCACCTACCTGGACGCGCTGCCCGCCGAGGCCGACCGGGCACCCGCCGATGGCAGGTCGGACGGACGCGTCCACACTACCTTCCACCAGGCGGGGGCGGCCACCGGGAGGCTCTCCTCGAGCGACCCCAACCTGCAGAACATCCCGTTCCGCACGCCGCAGGGCCGCGCCATCCGGCGGGCGTTCGTCGCCCGGCCCGGAAGCCTGCTGGTCGGCGCCGACTACTCCCAGATCGAGCTGCGCCTGCTGGCGCACCTCTCGGAGGACCCGGCGCTGATCGAGGCGTTCGCGAGCGGCGAGGACGTGCACGCCAGCACGGCTCGGCGCATCTTCGGCGTGCCCGAGGGCGAGCTCGACCCGGCGCTCAGGGCGCGGGCCAAGATCGTCAACTTCGGCGTGCTCTACGGCATGGGGGCGCGCCGCCTGGCCGACCAGATGGGCATCGGCCTGGCCGAGGCCGAGGACTTCATCCGCCACTACTTCGCGGTCTACGCCCGGGTGCGCGAGTTCCTCGACCGCACGGTGGAGGAGGCGCGCGAGCGTGGCTGGGTGCAGACCCTGAAGGGCCGGAGGCGCTACCTGCCGGATCTCGCCAGCCCCAATGGAGGGCGGCGCTCGCTGGCGGAGCGCGCGGCGATCAACACGCCCATCCAGGGCTCGGCCGCGGACCTGATGAAGCTGGCGATGATCCGCGTGGACGATGCCTTGAAGCGCCGGAGACCCTCCGCTAGATTGCTGCTGCAAGTGCACGACGAACTCCTGCTCGAGTGCCCGGCCGCCGACGCCGAGGCGGTCGCCGCGCTCACGCGCGCCGAGATGCAGGGCTGTCTCCCGCTCCGGGTCCCGCTGGAGGTGTCGGTGGGCGTGGGCCCGACCTGGTTCGATGTCCACTAGGCCGCGCCGCGCACCCGCGGACGACGGGCTGTTCATCGTCGGGCTGGTCGGCCGTGCGGGCAGCGGCAAGAGCGCGGTGGCCCGGGCGCTGGCCGCGGACGGCGCGACCGTCCTCGAGGCCGACGAGCTGGGACACGAGGTCACGGACCGCGACCCGGAGGTGCGCGCGGCGCTGGTCGGTGACTACGGGCCCGGCATCTACCGGGAGGACGGCCGACTCGATCGCGCCCGGGTGGCGGCGCGGGTGTTCGCCGACCCGGCGGCCCGGGAGCGGCTGGACCGGCTGGTGCATCCGCGGCTGGTGGCGCTCCTCGCGGAGCGGCTGGCGGCGCTGCGCCGCGGGGGCGCGGCCGGCGTGGTGGTGGTCGCCGCGGCGCTGCTGCTGGAATGGGGCTTCGAGCGCGCCTGCGACGCGGTGATCGCGGTGAGCGCGCCGGAGGCGGAACTGGTGAGCCGGCTGGCGCGGAGCCGGGGCTGGACCGGGGACGAGGCGCGCGGCCGGCTCCGCGCGCAGCGGAGCGACGCGGACTTCCGCGCGGGCGCCGACCTGACGCTCGACAACACGGGGAGCATCGAGGAGCTGGCGCGGGCGGCGCGGGCGGCCGTCGCCGCGTTGCGCGCCGCGCGAGCGGCGGAGAGGGGATAGGACATGCTGACCATCGCCGAGGTGCGCGGGCGACTGCAGCAGGCACGCGCAACGCTGCAGGATCTGCGGAGGTACCTTTGACGTCGAGGCGCGGGCGGGCGAGGCCGCCGGGCTCGAGGCGCGCATGGCCGAGCCCGGCTTCTGGGACCGCCCGGAGAGCGCCCAGAAGACGGTCGCCGCGCTCAAGCACGCCCGGCGCACGGTCGAGGACTGGAACCGGCCCGATGCCGAGCTGAGGCACCTCGAGGAGCTGCTCGAGCTCGGCGAGACCGACCCCGCGCTGCTGGCCGAGGTGAACGCCGAGGCGGACCGGCTGGCGCGCCAGATCGCCGAGCTCGAGACCCGCAGCCTGCTCTCGGGCGAGTACGACCGCCTGGGCGCGCTGGTCTCGATCCACCCGGGCGCCGGCGGCACCGAGTCGCAGGACTGGGCGCAGATGCTCTTCCGCATGTACCTGCGCTGGGCCGAGCGGCGCGGCTTCGCGACCAGCATCCTGGACCTGCAGCCCGGGGACGAGGCCGGCCTCAAGGACGCGACGGTCGAGATCACCGGCGAGTTCGCCTACGGCTACCTCAAGGGCGAGAGCGGGGTGCACCGCCTGGTGCGGATCTCGCCGTTCGACGCGGCGCAGCGGCGCCACACCTCGTTCGCCTCGGTCTTCGTCTACCCGATGGTGGACGACACCATCACGGTGGACATCCAGCCCGGCGACCTGCGCGTGGACACCTTCCGGGCCAGCGGCGCGGGCGGCCAGCACGTCAACAAGACCGAGTCCGCGGTGCGCATCACCCATCTGCCCACCGGCGTCGTGACCCAGTCGCAGGCCGAGCGCAGCCAGCACCGCAACCGCGAGTTCGCGATGCGCATGCTGCGCTCGCGCCTCTTCGTGCACTACCGGGAGCAGGAACGCCTGAAGACCGCCTCGCTCTCGGCGGGCAAGAAGGACATCGACTTCGGCAGCCAGATCCGCTCCTACGTGCTCCAGCCCTACACCATGGTCAACGACCACCGCACCGAGCTGAAGATCGGGGACGTGCACGCCGTGCTCGACGGCGAGCTGGACCCGTTCATCGACGCCTATCTCAAGAGGAAGGACCCCTAGATGATCCCGTCGCACATCTTCCGCGAGTACGACATCCGCGGCCTGCACGCGACCGAGCTCACCGACGAGACCGCCGAGGCCGTGGGCGGGGCGTTCGCGACCATGATCCGGCGCGGCCCGCCCGCGGCGGGCGTGACGGGACGTCGCGTGGCGCTGGGGCGCGACGTGCGCCCGAGCAGCGCGCGGCTCGCCGCCGCGGTGGAGCGCGGCATGGTCGCCGCCGGGGTCGAGGTCGAGCGGGTCGGCGTGGTGCCCACCCCGGCGCTCTACTACGCGGTGGCGGTGCGCGGCCTCGACGGCGGCATGCAGATCACCGGCAGCCACAATCCTCCCGAGTTCAACGGCTTCAAGATGACGCGGGCCAGGCTGCCGCTGTTCGGTGCCGAGATCCAGCAGATGCGCGAGCTGATCGGGCGCGGGGACCTCGAGCGCGGCCCGGGCGCGGCGGCGGACCGCCCGGTGCTGGACGAGTACCGCGCCACGCTGGTCGAGCGCCTGCAGAGCCCGAAGGGGCTGGCGGTGGTGATGGACTGCGGCAACGGCTGCGCGGGCACCGTGGTGCCGGGGGTCTTCGAGGGCATGGGCCACCGCGTCTTCCCGCTCTTCGCCGAGCTGGACGGCAGCTTCCCGAACCACCTGCCGGATCCCACGGTGCCCGCGCTGCTGGTCGCGCTGCAGGCCGAGGTGCGTCGGCGCGGCGCGGACCTCGGCATCGGCTTCGACGGCGACGCCGATCGCATCGGCGCGGTGGACGCGGACGGACGGATCGTCTGGGGCGACCAGATCCTGGCGCTGCTGGCGCGCGACGTGCTCACGCGCGTGCCGGGGGCGCGGATCATCTTCGACGTCAAGTGCAGCCAGGGGCTGGGGGAGGACATCGCGGCGCACGGTGGCAGGCCCGAGATGTGGAAGACCGGCCACTCGCTGCTCAAGAGCCGCCTCCACGAGACCGGCGCCCCGCTGGCGGGCGAGATGTCCGGCCACATGTTCTTCAACGAGGGCTACTTCGGCTTCGACGACGCGCTGTTCGCCGCCGGGCGCCTGCTGCGCTACGTCGCGGCATCGGGGAGCACGTTCGCGGAACTGGTGGACACGATCCCGCGCTACCACGCCACGCCCGAGATGCGGCTGGCCTGCCCCGATGAGCGCAAGTTCGCGGTGGTGGAGGAGCTCAAGCGCGAGTTCTCCGCGCGCTACCGCGTCGTGGACATCGACGGCGCACGCGTCGAGTTCGGCGACGGCTGGGGCCTGGTGCGCGCCTCGAACACCCAGCCCGTCCTGGTGGCGCGCTTCGAGGCCCGCAGCCCCGAGCGCCTCGAGCAGATCCGCGGGATCTTCATGGAGCCGCTCGCGCGGCTCGGCGTCACGGAATCGGCCGGGCATTGAGGACGCCGCCCCGGCGGGAGCCGCGCGGCCGGCCGCTGCCGCGCTCGTTCTACTCCCGCGACCCGCTGGTGGTGGCCCGGGCGTTGCTCGGCCGCCTGCTGGTGTACGACTCGCCCGACGGGCGCGTCTCGGGGCGGATCGTGGAGACCGAGGCCTACCGGGGAGCGGACGACCCCGCGAGCCACGCCTGCCGCGGCCGCACGCCGCGCAACGCCGTCATGTTCGGGCCGGCCGGGCACGCCTACGTCTACTTCACCTACGGCATGCACCACTGCCTGAACGTGGTGACGGGGGTGGAGGGCCGGGCCTCCGCCGTCCTGGTGCGCGCGCTGGAGCCGGAGGACGGGGCCGGGCTGATGCGCGCGCGGCGCGGAACGGCCGGGAGCGCCCGGCTGGCGAGCGGACCGGGCAACGTGGCCCGCGCCCTCGGGCTGACACGCGCGCACGACGGCCTCGACCTGGTGGCTGGCCCGCTCTGGATCTCGGACCAGCCGCCGCGGCGCGGCGGTCGGCGGATCGCGCAGGGGCCGCGCATCGGCATCCGGGTCGGGCTGGATCGCGACTGGCGCTGCCTTCTCGTCGGGCACCCCTGCGTCACGGCGCCACGCGGGGCGGAGCCTCCGTCCGGTGGGACCCGGGCGCGCCCGGGAGCGCCCCGACTTCCGGGTTGACACCTTCGTGACCAATTCCTAGTATCCGACGGTCCGTGCATGCGCACCTCGTTGACCGAGCGCACTTTCGCCCCGGCAGGCGGGAGAGAACCTTCCTCCGCACGGTACGACGGACCATCCTGACCCGGACCAGCCGGAAAGGAGTCTTCATGAGCCCCAGGCGCAGGGTTCTGCTGAGCGCGCTCGCACTTGTATCCATCCTGACCGTCGCCATCGCCGTGCCCGCGTCCGCCCAGTTCTACGACGCGGCACGAAGCTCCATCGGCTTCTCGCTGGACGCCATCGAGCGCAGCCCGCGCCTGCTGGGGATGGGCCGCATGACCCTCGTGGGTGACGACCCCCACACCGCGATCACGCTGTGGGACTTCGCGGCCAATCCCGTGGGGATCCTGGAGGCCGACAGCGCCAACACGGCCGAGCTCTATCCGGCGACCTCCTCGACCTCCGACGTGCGCAACCTCCCGGGTGACTCCCGGAACCTCGAGCGGCAGGACCAGGCGGGACGCGAGACGCGGGTCGCCTACGAGTTCTGGCGCCGCCAGGGCGGTCGCTCCGCCTATGGCTTCTCGGGCGACGTGGCTTCCCTGCGCGTGGACCACATCTTCTCCGACGACATCGAGCGCCGCACGACCCTCAGTCAGCCGACGATCATGCCGGTGCTCATGGGGCACCTGCCGTTCGTCAAGTCCAACCGCTGGCTGTTCTCGACCCGGCTGTTCTACTCGGGCGAGAAGTCGGTCGACCAGTACCGCGACCTCTCGGTCACGTCCGAAGGCCAGTACATCGACCAGGACGGCACCGAACTGACTCCCCCCGAGTTCTTCAGCGCGACCGACTTCAAGGTCCGCAGCACGGGTGGCGGCCTGGGACTGGGCTACGACCGTGGCCGGGCGCTCAAGGCCGCCCTGAACGTGGACGTCGTCCAGAACATGATCTCGGGAACGAACGACGCTCCCCGCCACTCGGGCCAGAGCGACGAGAAGCGCCCCTACCGCACCGGCCAGGCCACCCTGGTGGGGCACCTGGGCAAGGAGCTGGAGTGGGGAGTGGACGGCAGGGACTGGAGCTCGCACTCCGAGGAGCGCTGGTTCTTCAGCGTCTCGGCGGGTGTCGGAGCGGATCCGCTCACGGGCCGCGGCAAGCTGCTGGAGCGCGATGAGAGCGGCCAGGCCCTGCGCGCCCGCCTGCTCTGGAAGCGCGGGCCGATCGAGGTCGGGGGCGGGGTCAGCACCGGCTACCGCAGACTCACCATCACGCCGCCGCTGCTCGACGACGAGACTTCGTTCAACCACTTCCGGAACCTGGTCACCTGGCGGGTGAACGCCGACTCCCTGGCGTTCCCGGACAGCGTGGTCTACAACCGGACCGAGGAGCGCAGTTGGGAAGCCGGCGGGGGCCTGGCGCTCCGGCTGCCGGGCGGGCGCGGCACGTGGGGAGTCGAGTACCACCGGCTGCGCGACCTGACCGAGCAGACCACCAGCGGGATCGGCCCCCTGCGCCGGGGCTGGAACCTCCGAACCGGACTCGAGTACCTGTGCACGCCGGTCATGACCGGTCGCCTGGGCTACGCCTACCGGTCGGAGGACGCGGACTCCTACACGCTGCAGAACGAGTCCCTGGGGCACACCGTCACGATGGGCCTGGGTATCCGCCCGACCGGGGCGAGCTGGACCCTGGATGTCGGGTACGCGGTCGAGTGGCTGCGCGCCGACTACGGCACGCCGGCCCAGCCGCGGTCCAGCCGCCAGCAGCTGGCCAGCATGCTGCGATGGGCGTTCTGACCTCCGTGGATGCTCGAGTGGAGGACGGGGCCCGGACGGGGCTGAAAGTCCTCTTGACAACGGCTTTGGCCCGGCGGGATAGTCACTGCGTACTGGGCGTAGGGCACCGCCGTCCGGGGGCTTGTCCTCAGGTGCCGATCCTGCCGAACCGAACCACCAGCCGTCATCCGGATTCCGACCGCGATCTTCGCCGGCGCGTGAGGTGTGTCGCCTGCGGCGTCTCGCCGGCGGGCCCCCAGTCGATGGCGGCGCTCCACGGCCCCCGCCGGTCGCATCGCGTTGACAGTTTGACCATGGCTTGGCATCGTCCACCATTCGTCTCGTCCGGTTCCACCGACAGCGTCGCTGCACACCTGAGAGGTTGAGTCGCATGTTCGCTGATGGCAGGCGTTTGATCATGGCGGGCTCGGCGCTTGTGCTGGTACTTGCCCTGGCCGCCCCCGCGTTCGCCCAGCAGACCAAGGCGCCGGCCAAGCCGGCGCCCGCGCGGACGGCAACCAAGGCCGCGCCGAAGACCGTCGCGACGCCACCCAAGGCGGCGCCGAAGCCGGCTGTCGCGCAGCCGGCCGCACCCCGACCGGCGGCCGCGCCGCGGACGGCGGCCCCGGTGACTTCCGCCTACGGCCGGATCCAGGGCCGTGTGACCTCCCATGGCGAGCCCATTCCCTACGCCAACGTCACCATCCCGGCGACGCGGCAGGGCGCGCAGGCGGACGAGAGCGGCAACTACGTCCTGGTCGGCGTGCCGGTCGGGAGCACCGAGGTGCGCGCCATCGCCACCGGGTATTCGCCGCAGACGCAGACGGTCACCGTGAGCGCGGGCGCGACCGCGACGCTCAACTTCGCGTTCGGCGAGCAGAAGGTGGTGAAGGAGCTCGAGGCGGTCGAGGTCAGCGCCCAGAAGCGCATCGACACGAAGTCCTCGACCACCAAGCAGAGCATCACCGCGGACAAGCTCAAGGAGATCCCGGTGGACAACCTCCGCGAGGCGGTGGCGGTGAAGGCCGGCATCGTGGCGCAGGGTGGCGAGCTCCACTTCCGCGGGGGCCGCGGCGGCGAGGTGAAGTTCCAGTTCGACGGTGTCGAGGTGTCGGATCCGCTGTTCGGTCGCGGCGCCAACATCGCCACGCTGGCGGTGGCCGGCACCGACGTGCTCTCGGGCGGGTTCGACGCCGAGTACGGCAACGCGCTCTCGGGCGTGGTCAGCGTGAGCACGAAGGAGGGCACCGACCGCTTCGGTGGCGAAGTGCGCTGGGACACCGACCGCTTCGGCGACCCGACGCGGACCTTCGACAACTTCGACCGCTTCACCTTCGGCTTCGGCGGCCCGACCCCGATCAAGAACCTGACGTACTTCGCGACCTACGAGGGCAGCTTCTCCGACACCTACCTGAAGAGCAGCATGTCGCACCCGCGCCGCACCTTCCTGGACTTCATCCAGGTGGGCAACCGGCAGTTCAACCAGGTCAACACGAACTTCAAGCTGGCCTACCGGGTGAACCCCAGGAACAAGCTCACGTTCGAGACCATCAACAACCGCACGGTCAGCACGCCCTACGATCACATGTGGAGCCGGCAGGGCTACGTGCAGGTGACCTACGACACCGTGCGCGCCCCCGGGCTGCCCGACACCTACCGGCCGCGCTACGGCACCTGGAGCCCGACCCAGAAGGACTCCTCGTACCAGTACGTCAACCTGCCCGACCACGTCGCCACCACGGACGACCGGTTCAACCAGCAGACGTTCGTCTGGACCGATCAGATCTCCGACAAGGCGGTGTGGTCCACGCGCGTCTCGAACCTGAACTTCAACACGCTCACCTCGGTCGG
>Ga0335071_10003931_pt1 | contig 15579 bp, 15 predicted proteins | sample Lox_Sample_15_FD_206724 | JGI IMG/M metagenome (GOLD analysis project Ga0335071, IMG submission 206724) | Soil microbial communities from Loxahatchee National Wildlife Refuge, Florida, United States - Lox_Sample_1.5 | ecosystem: Environmental > Terrestrial > Soil > Wetlands | place: USA... | reverse complement strand
ATGCTGAACCGGTGATCGCTATTCATCAACAGCTGGTAGGCGAGACGTTGGGAGAAGAAGATGGGGTTGCGCTGATCGATGAATCGAGCGTGGTCAAGCAAGGGAACGACTCGGTTGGGGTGGCTGCGCAATACTGCGGATCGGTGGGCAAAACTGCGAATGGTCAGGTGGGGGTGTATCTGGGGTATGCCAGTCGCAAAGGATACAGCTTGATCGAAGGGCGGTTGTTCCTGCCGAATGAATGGTTTGACGAGGCACATGCGCAGAAACGCAGTGCCTGTGGTGTACCGGAAGACTTGGAATACCAGACCAAGCCAGAAATTGGGCTGGTATTGCTGCAAAAAGCTGCGAAACGCGGCGGTTTGCCCTTCCAATGGGTGGCTGCGGATGAATTGTATGGGGATTCGCCCGCTTTTCGAGATGGAGTAGCGGCACTGGACAAGTGGTACTTCACGGAAATCAAGAGTACCACCCTGGCCTGGAATACCCGCCCAGAAGTGCATATTCCCGAGTGGAGTGGGCATGGCCGTCACCCAACCCGCTTGCGTCTGCGCCATCCGAGTGATCGCCCGACGCAGGTAAAAGAATTGGCAGCCGGCATCCCGAAAGGAGGCTGGACCCGCGCCACTGTCAAGGAAGGCAGCAAAGGACCGATCATCTGCGATTTCGCTTTCTTGCGGCTGACCGAGTCGCGTGGAAACTTGCCTGGCCCGCAAGTGTGGCTGGTCATCCGCCGCAATTTGGATGATCCGAGCATCCTCAAGTATTACTTCAGCAATGCTCCCACCAACACACCCCTGATCGAGTTCGTTCGGATCAGCGGTATGCGTTGGCCGATCGAAACCATCTTCGAAGAAGCCAAAGGCGAAGTCGGTTTTGACCATTACGAGACGCGCAGTTGGTTGGGATGGCATCACCATATGCTGTTGGTATCTCTGGCCCATCACTTCCTGGTGCGTTTGAGGATCCGTTTCCAAAAAGAAGCTCCTGCTTTGACTGTTTATCAGGTCCGGCTTCTGCTCGCCAGCGTATTGCCCAGACCAACTTTTGATATTCCTGCGGCGCTGAACCGGGTGCAGTATTACCAGAAACGAAATTATGCCGCTTATCTTGCTCACCGCAAGTCTAAACTTGCCCGGCTTTCGGCTCTTTCAACCAATGTTGCGCTGTAATACTAGGCTTGGCAAATGTTACACTATGGTAGAAAGCATTGGTCCGTACAAAACTATTGGATGGCGTCGCCGTTTTCGATTAATAGATAATAAAGATGAAAAAAGCCTTGCTTATGAATTTCTTGACATTAAAAATGCATATGATTGTCAACAACTTAGGCATAAATTTGAGGGCATTCCATTAGTGTCAGAGTATCTCAATTCACTCACTTATGGTCTTTGGGTACCGCTAAAGTGCAACGATATAGAGTTAGGATATATTATTTTAGAATGGACAGGCGGACTTCCTGATGAGGAAATCATAAAAATCACAGAAAGATTCATGGATTCAATATATTTATATGTGCCTCTTCTATTCTCAGCGTGTAGGAGTGTTATCACTAATAATTACCTTGATGATCTTTGGAAAGCTTTTGGTATTATCCTTTCAGCGCCTACGGAAGCCCGATGCTACGAACGCATTGCGACTGCCTGTTTAGAGCTGTGGGATTCCGATTCTACAGTATATGTCGGAGCGCCAGATTTAGCTAATCAACGTATCGAAATCGTAACTGTCAAGGGCCGAAGAGCACTAGAAGCACAAATTGATGAATCTAAACATTTTGTACAATTAGGCAAAGGGATTTTTTCCTATGCATTAAGGCAAGATCGGCCAGTCATTTCATTTTCTATTCCTGATGATGATCGCTTTGAATATCATTCGATGAGAGCTAACGGCGCAAATCAAGGTTCAGCGATAGTCGCCAAGCTTGGATATGAACCTAATGAGGAACCAGCTGCTATCATTTCGGTTGAACATGAACTTAAGGATTATTTCGATGATGATGATATTAGATACTTAACTGGTATCTCTCATGTCGGCTATCAAGCTCTGTCAGCTCATAAGAATTCTTCTAAACAAGTATCCCGAGATATTGACACGTTATTTACTCAGATGTCTCACGATGTAGCTGAACCTTTGCAGGCCCTCGTCGCAGATGCTGATGTACTTCGATATCAAGTTAGTAATATAATGCATATCAAAGAATCAAACTTGCTTTCAAATTCTTTGGAAGAAATTGCAAACCGTTCTTCAAACATCGCAGAAACCGGAATAGAGCTTAATAAACAAGTACGAAAACATCTTGATGCTGGAATTGATGGTGCAGCCACTAGAGTAATTGAGGGACGCGTAAATCTCTACCGGCTTCTTAATTCTTTAGTGGATAATTGGGAGGACAAGGCATTCAGCCAAAATATCGCGATTAAACCTTTTTTTGACTCTTTTAGAAGTATAGAGGTTCAATGTGATGAAACAGAATTAAAATCCGCTTTGGGCCATCTTATGGGAAATGCGCTTAAATATTCTTTTAGAGGTCGGCGAAAAGGCTCAGTAACCAAATTGGGAAGACATATAAGTATTGTAGGACGAATCTCGATGGGGAAAGCGTCAATTGAATTTCAAAATTATGGGGTAGGAATTCTCAAGAGTGAGCTTTCCAAAGTTAAAGAAAAATACTACCGGGGGTATCTAGCCGTTAAAGAAGGACGAGCTGGAACTGGCCGCGGACTCTGGAGTGCCAACAATTTTTTCGAAAGTGTAGGAGGAAGTATTGAAATATATTCTGAGTATAAAGGATCTGACCCATCTGTAGAAGATGGTCCATATTTTACATCGGTCAAAGCTATCATGCCCTATATTGCATCTGAGGAGGTTTGAAATGGCCACGATACTCTGGATGGATGACTATGCAGGAAGGGGAACTGAAAAGAGGATGGGATTTGATGCTCTGATCTTTTTTATTGAACAGAGAGGGCATAAAGTGGTGATTGTGTCTTCACGCGAGCAGATAGAGGAAGCACTTGAAAAAATAAAGACATATGATTTCCTTATCCTTGATATCATAATGGATCCTTTAACCTTATCAACTCAGAGCGGCCATCATTACGGTGGCATAGATGCTCTAGAAGATCTTTCAAGGAAAGGCATTAAGATACCCACCATTATATTAAGCGTTATGGCACCGAGAATGATTAAAGAAGAAGCAGAGCGTCGCGGATTAGATCTAGAAAATATGGGGATAAAGGAATTCAGACGAAAAGGATCTATTACGCCTACAGAACTTGCAGATAATGTTGAAAAAAATCTTCCAAAAAAGAAAAGATCAGCCATTGGAGTTCCTGCATGAATCCACAACATCGGATTGAATGGGTAATTTCATTTATTTTAGGAGTCGCAAGTTCTCTCTTCGCCGAGTTAATCATCTTTTTTTTCGATGCTAATTCAGTAATTACCAAAGCTACCAGATTAATTATTCGGCAACAAGGATTACGAAGATTAAGGCGGGTTCAACGAAATACTATTCTGGCAGCTGATGACCCACGCACCCTAGTTAGGGAAGAGTGGGCTTTTGCTTTGCGTGATCTTGGGTCAAAGAATCAAGAAGAAGTGACAAAGGCGCTTAGATCCCTTTTTTATATGGCGGACATTCTAGATTCAGAAGAAAGAGATGTTGCTCATGAGGCGCTAAGACTTAGGTATGCAACTAATCAAATAAGATCATTGGATAAAGATTACCTCAATACTATGCAAGTATTGCAGGTTTGAATTAGAAGTTCCTTTTCTTGGACAATTTCGGTATTTATTTACAACAACCTTAATTATGGATAACAGTTTTCTACGCCCTGGGCGGAGCACAGCGCAGTTGAAGGGCAATTTCCCAGCCTAATTTCCGTTAAATTAACTATTGCTGCCCTCGGTTAGCAATTGAAACCGAGAAAGCAACTTTATCCATAACTGACGTTAAATTTAATGTTCGGGATTTTAGTCGTAACATTGTGCAACACTGTGCTACTGATTTTTGAATAACAAAAGTCTCTTAAGTTTCATCGCGAGTAAATCCACAGCGCGCGGCGCTTTTCTATCCAAAATGACGTTTGATATCTTTAGGAGAAGGTGTTCCTCCCCACGAAGCAATTCCTCATTAATAAAAAGCTGTTTAATAAATGCACAGCTTTACAGCAGGGTCGTGGTGATGATCGATAAGATGGTGGTCTTGGTTGGTTTACACTTTATCATACGAAATCCCTGTTTAATATCCCTTATTGGGCATGACCAGAAACCGCGTCAGCGATGTAGGCGGGGTAATTGGGTTAGTTGGCCTGCTGTTCACCATCCATCACGTTTCTTTTCGGTGGCATCTTCGTCCCAATTATTTGGTTGCTCATCCAGGCGAGGATCGTTTGTACCGGCCGAGGAAGTTGACTATAAATCCTGCGAAAGAAATCGGAAATGCCACATAAGAACTGAGCTATTCTCGTGATCATAGGTGAGCCTCCTGTCAATCCGGCGCGCCGAATTGCGTCTGTACCTGTCCCCATTGAGGGATTGGCAGTGTTCCAAATTCGGACCAATTTCCGATAACTACCGCCGTCCATGGTTTCGCCAGGCCAGCGAAGGCCAGTGCTGCTGTCTCTGCCACCCAACGCATTCCCAAAACACAGAAGACCAGGTTGACCTTCATTTCTGCCGAATATGAAGTGGCCACTTTCATTCGCCGGTAGATCTTATCCTGAATGTCGCTTCGAGAAGCATGGCCGCTTTCCACCTCGAGCCAAAATAGGGTTTCCATGCCCTCGAGTTGTCCCCAGCAAAGTCCGTCCGGGCGGGTCTTCATTTTCGCAAGACTGGCCTCGGTCCAACCGGTGTAGATAGTTGCCTTATGAGGCCAGCAAAAGCGCAGCCAGGATGGCCAAAGCCTGGATTTTCGCCTGTGATTCCCCTCGGGGGCTGCCATGATTTCCCGGTACTTTGTGAAAACAAATCCCGGAGGAACACCCCAGCTTCGCAGGGCGAGGGATTTACCGGTCTTCTGGACTTTCCAGTAAGGGTATTTCCTTTCACTATCAGCTCCCGGAACCACGTGATCGATCATTTTTTTATCTTGAAGCTGCTTCAGGCTCTCTTCTACAGCGACGCGCTCCAACCCAGTCAAACTTATCACTTCTGTGGTGAAAGCATCCCCCAGTCTCGCCAGTACACGCAGGCAGGCAAGCGATTCATCGGTCAAGCCCTGGCGAGGGACAGGCTCTACCCAGGGTGGAGCCAGTCTTTGTTGAACGGAGTCGGTATAGGGCCTGTACGAGAAATCGTTCAAGGTGGGTTTCCGATCGCCAATCGTTACGGCAATGGGGATCGTCAATCCCTTTAGTCCACGCCGCAGCTCTCGATAGAACCACAGGGCTTCCGGAGACTCCAGTTTTATCCAGATCGCCGAATGACCTCTGCGGAGTCTGTTCACAGTTGGAATAATATTACGGATGGCCTGGGTATAATCACCTGGCATCAAGCCGGCTGCGTATGAGATGGGATAAATAAATACATCCGCAAATTGTCCCGGATCAACTTCGACCGATTCCCAACCGGCGAACACTGCATCACCAACTCGGTATGGCATAGGTAAGATCTCAATTATCAACAACCGACTTCAACAAACAGACTGGGGTCTACAAAATTTTCGGGGTTTAACCAGTAATAATTTCCATTTGCATCCTTGTACATAACCCCTTCGTGAAGATGGGGGCCGGTACTGTTCCCTGCCGGCGGGGTCTTACCGCCTGAGAAAGCCAGTAGATCTCCTTGTTGGACTATCTGGCCTTGGGTGACAAAGATTTCCAACAGATGGGCATACCAGATCTGGTAATCGCCGTTTTCGACGACCACCAGCCGGCCCCAGCCATCGTTGATCCCGGCCCAGACAACCTGGCCCCCCATAACGGCAACAACCTTACTTCCTTCGCCCACCGTCCAATCCACCCCATTATGGGGTACCCCCACCCCTAGCATGGTGTAATCCGGGTTATAACCAAAGGCGCAACCGACCGGGACCTTTTTCCCGTAATCTCCGATCGGGGTTCCAGATATGACTCCAGCGTTACCATCCGTATATCCCGACCACTTGACGTTGCTGTAATTAACTGCGATCTCACCGGGCTGAGCAATGCCGCTGCCATTGATGACATTGGTCGTTGAATAATTTGGGTCCGTATATTGAAAATCGGCGTCGCTATTCTGCGGAACACCCATCATCCACTCATAGGCTTGTGTTTGGAGGGCCGGGGGTTCAGCCTGAGCAACCTGGTTCACCCCGGCAACATACAGTAATGCAAAACACAGAACAACACCAAAGGGGATCGCAAATGCGATCCCCATTAATAAGCACCAACCTTTGGAACTGTCCTTTCCCCCCATCCAGGTTATGCCTTAGCCCCTTCTGGAGAAGGAACTACAACTTCTTCCTGGTCTCCGAGTTTACCAAATTTGATCTTTGTGAATTTTCCTGTGTCTGTCCTGGCCTGATTTTGAACACCTAAACTGGCCTCCAGCGAAAGTCCATTGTTGATAGTATTGGTGGTGAGCCAATAGGAAGCACCACTTCCAAGCAATACGGGTAGAAGGAACAAAGGAGATGAGGCATATATCTTGCCGGCTTCCGGAGTGGAAATCGAGACCAGAAGCACGAGCGCCGGCGGAAATAGGGCCAAAAACTTGGCCTGCCATTCGATACCTTTTGCTTGCGATCGGGCTCGTTGAAGAATCTCGATGATACCTGTCATGGTTTCGCTGAGGTTTTTTAGCATCGTGATCAAGCGGATTTTCTTTTCGTAGGAGGCAATGAACAATGTGGCCAAAATATCGGAAGCGGGATGTTCCCAACGTTGAGCCCACTTTGTGATCTCATCAATTCTGCCTTCCTCGGAAGATTTTGCTCGCAGGCGTTTCAGCAGGTCTCCCATAATGATCTGCCCTACTGGAGATCCATAATCAACCGCCTTCTGCAGCGCAAACTCGATATCTCGGTTGGTGGATTCAAGGATGGACACGATTGTCCCAACCGCCCCCATTATTGCTTCGGCTTGCTTCATTCGATAGGTCTGCCGCAGCTCAGCCAGGGACCCATAATACATGAGGGCGCCAGCGATCCCGAACATAAAGGCGGACAGTGGACCAAGGAGAGCCCCTAGGATGAAGCCGCCAACCGTCCATGCGGTAAAACTGATTGCAATCTGATTAAAAGTCAGGCCGGTGCCGGTTTGTCGGGCGTATTTTTCCCGGTCAAACCGTTTCTTCGGCATCGCCAGGCCAGCAGCTCGGGCCATCTCCGCTTCAGATACCGATCTGCGCCAACCCAGTGTGATGATCACAGACGAAAAACAAAGTGCAGCGACGAGAGAAAGGAGAAATATCATTTTTTTACCTACCTGAGAGTTGATAACAGAGTTGAAATACTTTCCATACCACCGTGCCATAGCCAATAGAGTACATAAACAGCGACTACAGTCAGTATGTAAGTGACCACCCTTGATGGTCTTACCTCGTCTGAGTCGCCACTTGGAGGTTCGATCGGATACGTGACTACAGCATCCTGCGCGGGTTCATCGTCGTCAGAATCGGGCAGTGCCATGATCGTGAAGGCCGGCGCCGGAAGGCTGGTCGAACTCTGTTGCCCACTGGGCTGATTTTTAGACCGGGAAGAAGACTGGTTTCTCGATGGTCTTGGTTCGGGAACCTCCGCCCCGCCATGCCGGCTGTAATGTTTCAAAGTTATATATTTCTGAAATTTTTTCCAGGCTGCCACATCATAAGTTTGGTTGTTCTTGGTCTTTGCAAACACCAAGACCACACTAGCGACCAGGACAACCCCGCCCAGGACGATCTTGCCGGCAAACCCTATCGGTAACAGCAGGCACAATATTGCCAGCAGCCCGCCCCCACCGAGAAAAGTTATTTCGCGAGAATTGAACACGCCTTATCACACCTCTTCAACGCCATCTTCTTAATGATCAACGGCCCATCCACATCCAAAATAGTTAATTCAATACGAGTGAATATCATTTCTTCTAGAAAGGCACCGCGGGCTTTACTGAATTGAGGTAGGCGACCAGGGCGGGCAAAGCAACGAAGGTGATGATGACTACCAGGATGAGACCAACAATCGCAACGATTGCGGCCCCGGTTTGTCCATGCATTCCAAGGAAACCGCTACTGGCAGCTTTCAAACATTGGATCATCCCAACTATGGCTACCACGACAACGACAAGATCCGTTATAAGGGTAAACATATATCCGCCCCACAGGTGAACCTGGGTGTCAATCGGTGTTAACGGTCCCATATCACCAGTTCCTCCAGCGCCTCCACCTGTTGTGACCACAGGAGTTGCCGTTGGGATGGGCGGCGTCGTACCTTGTGCGAGGGCGCCCTGGTACGGCCGGACCAGCGTGAGTATTACCAGCATCAAAGCTGGGAATAAGATAGCGAGAGCTTGCCGGGTTATTTGCCGGACAGAAAGGGGAGTCGTTGTATTTAATTTATCCATCAGAGCACCTCTGCGTTGTGAATTTTAGGGTATTAGTGTCGGTAAAATAGCGGGTGTTGCAGTGGAAAGCGCAAACGGCATGTTTGGTAACGGGACCAAATGACAGCCCCCCAGAAATACACCAACAATGGGAACAACTGCACTGGCCAGTAAAGCGGCCAGCACAACGCCTCCGGATTCTATTAATGCCTGGGCCATCTGGCCATTACTACCTACAGCAGCTGATGCAATACCTTTGGCAAAAGCGAATAGCATTCGAACCGCCCCAATCGCAATGATAAGTTGTGCAACAATGTCAGCAAGCTGAATGAGGGGCGAATTATCTACCGTATTGCTACAATTGATACCCGCGTTCCTCGGAACCGATTCTGTCGCCAGCTCAACAAGTTTCGGCACCCCGATAAAGGCAAGTAACGCAAGGGCGATTAGGGTAACTATTGCCGTTACCGCTTCAGTCACAATGTATCTTGACCCCAACAGTGAAGCGCCTGCCAATCCAAGGACGCGGTAGGCAATGCCAAGAGCGGCCGCTACTACAATGAACGAAACTATTATGCCCCATGCGTTTTTCAATAGATTGACAAAGATATCCACCGCAGCTTGCATTCTGGTTTACCCATGCCTTTCGAATTCGTCTGGGAGAGCAGGGTAGAACCGCGCCCCCCAGAAATCAAGGTCGTACTCACGAATATGGGCTGTCCGGTCTTTTTCGACAATAACTCTCAACCGAATACAACCACAATCGCGGGTTTTTTCTTCATATCGAGTGATTTTGTAAACACGGTCAGCTCTATAGAGGACCCTTTGATCGCCGATAAAGTTACCATCCTCATCCAACGCTGCAGTAGCCACGACTGCCCATTTGTTTCTTTTGGCCATCTCTCTTAGTTGTTCTGTGGCCTCACCCGTACGCTCATCCATAGGAAGCATTCCGCCCAATCCAACAACAGGGATCAATGACAGGTAGTCAGCGGCTACCAGGGCAGGCTCATCGACGGGGAACCGGTATTTCTTGATCAGGGTTTGTTCCAATGAGCGTATGGTAATATCCGGAGTAAGGGCAAGTAATACCATTTCTGAAGAGCGCGCCGCTTCGTTGGCAACCCGGGTTTCGTCTATATCTCCATGGGGGCCGCATACGACCGCAAGAGCCTGCAAATTAGACCGAAATTGAAGTTCCTCATCTGTGTGCTCATAACAAGCCAGAGCAGCCGAAATGTCCTGCTGGGCAGCCTCGCGGACCATCCGGATCAACCAGGATGTTTTTCCAATACCTGGTTTAGCGCCGATCAGGGTAAGGCCGCCTGACCAGAATGTTAGGCCAGCAAAGGTTCCAAATGGTTCATATGGATTTTTGACAGTAATGGTGGCTGATCTAGGCATAAATAAAAAATATCCGTCATAATTATGATACTGCTAAAAAAAGGGGGGTATCCCCTTTGGAAATATGGCTCTACCGTTTTTGGTAAAAGTGAAGTCAAATCAATTATCTATAAAAACGGGCCTAAAGTTTGCAGTATAATTCTGCTAATATCAGCATAAGCAATACTCAGGAGGATTTCGTGCTGACAACCCCCTTATAGAAAATAACTATCCTGCTCGCAGACGATCAACCCATGGCGCGTGCCACTGATCGCGTTTTCCTGTATCGCAACCAGCCGGTCTGCAAGGACCTGATCCGTGGCCGCATCAAGGCCGCCGGGGAACGGGTGGATGTGAAAGTGTATCCCCACCGCCTGCGTCATTCCGCCGCCACGCAGCTATTGAACGCTGGCTGCCGGGTGACTTCCATCCAGAAGTTTCTCGGCCACAAGAAGTTCAGCACCACCATGATCTATGCCCGCGTCCATGACCAGACCGTCGCGGATGATTATTATGCAGCCATGAGTCAGATCGAGAGGCGGCTGGAGTTATCCAAAGATCTGCCTACAATATTCGAAAACCCTGCTTCGATTGAACGCGACCAACTCATCCAGCTCATTGATGAACTTGCCCTACCTAAATTGAACCTTGCAGAACGCCTTGAGATCGTAATCTGGATCCGCCAAATATTGAGCTGTCCAAAAAGATAACGATAGTGCCGATTCGTCGCCCATTTCCACTCTGATTAAAGCCGGTTTCTCTTAAGCCTCTTTTTGGTTTTCTGGATACTTAGGAGTATCTTGTAAAGCATTTCGTTAGAAAGTATGATAAAGAAATTTATTTTGAAATCGCGTTCTTCAATATGTAAAGGCCGTTATACCCATAACTGCTTATCGCCATCCATAGGTTTCCTTGACCATCGTCTGTCACTGCCAACGAAGGTGGGATGGGCATGCTCTTACACCAGCGATTTGTATCTGAATCATACATTACCAACCCTGCTTCAGTTATAAACCAGAGAGTTCCATCCGAAGAAGTATAAAAGGAATACATGTGTGCCCAAATATAATTATAGTCGGGGTCAGATGCAATAACAAATTCAGGCGGTAATTTGACCTGTTCCCAGGTATATTTTCCATCCGAGCCTGGTACCAATCTCGCAAAATATCCCATCCATATGCGTCCCAGTTTATCTACTGCGATCGGACGATAAGATTCGCTCATCCAATGCCATGTACTATCATCCAGAATAGTATTGGTATGTCCATAGTTGATCAATTCCCTGGTCTTTAGATCAACGCTTCTCAAATCAGCGTCCTGGCCAACCGTGAACCAGGCTTTCGTACCTGATACAACAATAGCCGATACAAACGAGGGTAATTTTTTAGGGAGTAAATATACCGCTGTATTTGTCCGAGGATCAAATGAAACAATGTTTTTCTCTAAAGGCACCAGAAGATTACCGCCCGGGGTTTCAACCAATACTTGAGATTGCACGAAAAGATCGTAATCAAGGTCGTTTCCTTGCTTTAGTACCTCGTCGTTATCCAAAACGATTTTAAACTGGTCTGATTGAATATCATAATGAGCCAACCTTACACTCGCAGGCGAATGTATTACAACCCATAACTCGCCATTTTTGGTAAAGAGGATATCGTCAAAATAATAGGGCTTATTATTTTCGTCCAATATCTGATAAGATTTTGTCTCGCCCGTATCAGGCCGATATCGCAAAACATGAGATAAAAAGGCAATCCAGGCGGTTCCATCTTTCACGGCAATACCCGATACGCCTTCATGATTTAATCCGGTTCCATCTATTTGGAAAGGTTGTGATTTACTGGGTTGCACAGTCCACCAGTTCGGCATACGACCTATTCCCTTTTGCCCAAAACCAGTGATGAGCCGACGTTGATCCATTGAGGCTGGAACAGTTGCAACTGCAGGTGGAACACATTTATTGGTTGATATCCCCGTACAACCTACTAAGGCAACGAAAATAGTGCAGTCTATTAATAGTCTTAATATCCTCATTGCAGTCCTCTATCTAGTATGGGGCGTATATATTGGTTAAAAATTGTTTGATCAACAGCCAGTTGTGTATGAGTTTCGGCAGGAGTCAAAACAGATTCGGACGGTATTGGGTAGCCATATCGTAAATTAAATGGGTTGTTAAGAATCTCGTCTAAAATCGTATGGCATATTTTGCCGAATAAGGAGTTGTACTTGTCTTGTTGTTTCTGATATGGCTTACTGTGGAATGCTGAGAAATCAACTTAATGGTTGATTAAATTATGGATAGTAATTTCAGTAGTGTTTGTGCTATTTATTCGGCTATCCAATTCCACAACTTGAAGAGAAGTTCCAGGTATACCGCTATTCAGCGCGTCAGTTGCAATTCCTGTCGAAAATGGGGCTCCTCTGCTAAAACCAATAATGTCAAATCGGTTGTTCGCGTTTTGTTTATATATACTATCAATCTTTTGATCAATAGCATTTTCTACACTTGTTAAATTTTCGCCAGTACCAAAATAATAATAGGGTAATCCATTTTCTTCGGCCCATTGTCTTTCCGGCGTAAGGGGTTGTTGGTTGCCTGAATAACCATGTTGCTGATAAGACCATCCATATTTTCCCCGACACGCATTCACCATATCTTCTCCGCAAATGAGGATAACAGAAGTCTTCTTAGGATAATGTCCTGAAGGATCCGCGTAATTGACCGGGTTATCTCGGGAGTAGAGATATTTGTTCCAGTCTGCCGGAATACGTGGATCTGGTACAATCGTATCAGGCTGGATAAATTGGTTAAGATAAGGGGAATACTCTCTCGCCCTCAGGTATACCAAGTCTGTGTAACTGTCCGTCTGTTCGCCGTCATATCCATAACTTGTTTGCGCATCCCCATTTGTCGACAGCACTTCACTATACGGATCATACGAGGCCGCATAGACCACCGCGCCGCTTTCATCTGCCATCTGGCGTACACTGCCTAATGCATCGCCAAGGAAGTAATCCGCTTGCTGTGGGTCATCCGCCGGCATTTGGGCAATGCGATCATTGCCATACAGGTAGGTATTCGTGCCATCGTCGAGCAGCCCTATTCTGCCTGATCCGTAGCTACATTTCAACTGCCCGCAAAAATAAGCAGCAAACCTTGGGTATTTTACGCCTGACTCTAGCCTGGTCGCCTTATTTGCCTTCTTTTGTCTCGTTAGCCTGAGTAGTTACGATAATCCTCTTATTGTAAACTATTTTCATTGTCAAAAAGATATTTCGGCTTACTTTTCAAGACTCCATAAAAAGATCAAACCTTTGTAGGGCAATTGCTGAATTGAATAAAGAAGATAGTGCCCATCATAGCTAAAAGATAAAGTGCCAGATAAACGATCAATAGGAAATATATTATCTGGAACCGGGTCACTTATTTTTAACATCTCTTCACCAGAGTTTGCGTCCAAAATTCGAATACCTTCATCCCATACTGCCAATAGTTGCCCATCTGGACTAAAAGCAAGATTGTACCGTGTCGTTGTATCTTTCAATGCTCCTACCATCTGACAGGTGTTCATATCCCAATAAGCTAGTTGATTGTTTTTAGGATCAGACACAAGAAGTAGTGAATTACTTGGGTTAAACCTACCAATTGATCCTTGATGGCCAATGGAACATGCTCGCTGGTTCAAATCAAGATTCCATATAGTCACTTGCCCATCTTCGGAAACGTCGGAACCAGTAATCGATGTATTCAAACCTACGCTCAAAGCTAGAAATTTTCCATCTGTGCTTAAATCTAATGCTCGTGTCTGTCCTTCGTTACGTAAAAAAATGCCTTCACATGTTAATGATTTCATATCCCACACATGAACCTCAGTATACGTTATGCGTTTATCGCTTTGATCCTCAACGCTGAGATATAAAGTTTTATCTTTTGCACGCAAGACACCGTCATGTGCTTTGAATTGAAAACAGTCTACTGGATTATTATCCTTTTTTTCAGTCAACAACTTACCCGTTATGGTATCTCTGATTTGGAAACCAGATCCATATATATATATGACAAGAGATTTACCGTCAGGCATGAAACCTGCAACCTTAGCATCGGAAGTTGACGGTATGGTCCAAATTGCCTGATATGTAGATGCGTCATACATCGTAATCTCGGTTGACGTAACCGCAACAAACCTATCACTATTTGGCATCCAATTGACATCGGCTACACGAGACTCAGGGAATATCCAATGATGCAGTTCGATATCGTGAAGATTTACCGATCTAGTCCTAGTAGGGTTTTGAGAAATAGTGGATATATCATCTCTAGGTACTTGAGTTGGTTTCTCTCCAATTCCTGCTATACATGAGACTAGGCTCAAAAATATGAAAGCCGATAGCACCAATCTCAAATTACTATAATTCTTCATCTTTTAATCCTCGAGGTTATCGATAGATATATACTGCAGTGCTATCAATACTCTGTATTGGTAGATAAAACTCATCATATGCAGCTTGACCTTCGCCTATATATACATCGATTGTCTCAGCGTGACCTGGGACCATGCCGAGGCCTCCGCCAGTGTCGGTAACTTTGAAAAAATCGTCTTTTCCTGCTGCTTCCATAAGAGGCTTAAGTATTGGAATCTCAATCACATCCCCTTTATTAAAGGGTCCATTATATGATACTGCAACAGTTTCCAAGGCATTATATTTTGTTCTGTAATCTGCTCCTTGATCAGAGTTCCATTCAAAGCCAAGATCCTCCGGGGGATGTTTCCAATCATATCCCTTACGATTAACATCGTAATAGCAAGAAACATACAAACCATTATTAAGTTTTCCTGTTCCTTGCATACAAACTCCGTCCGGCCCATAGAGAAAGTCCATTGGTGCCATTTGGGCCTCCTCCGGATCTGAAATATAGTAGGTATTGTCTTTAGTTAGTATTACAGCGCAATGTTAGCCATAGATAGCGAGAATAACTTGAAGGAATAGAAAGGCATGGTATCTTTTCTCCAACCACTGGCCAGTGGGAAAGAGAAGGAGACACCATGCCGAACGGAATTGTAACCGAGACCTGCCCTGCACCGGAATGCAATTTGACGGATCAAGATGTTGATGGTTTTGTGGATGAGATGAGAGCATACATAAAAGAGTTCGATCCAGCTTTTCAGCGGTCGGAGCAATTGGGATGGAGCCAGAGCTACTTGCAAGGACTGCTGGGCGATGCGTCGCGCAAGAATGTTGAGCAGATGGCGCTTGAGCTGGGCCAGAACGTTCGCGACATGCAACATTTCATTGGACAAAGTCCGTGGGATGCTGAACCGGTGATCGCTATTCATCAACAGCTGGTAGGCGAGACGTTGGGAGAAGAAGATGGGGTTGCGCTGATCGACGAATCGAGCGTGGTCAAGCAAGGGAACGACTCGGTTGGGGTGGCTGCGCAATACTGCGGATCGGTGGGCAAAACTGCGAATGGTCAGGTGGGGGTGTATCTGGGGTATGCCAGTCGCAAAGGATACAGCTTGATCGAAGGGCGGTTGTTCCTGCCGAATGAATGGTTTGACCAGGCACATGCGCAGAAACGCAGTGCCTGTGGTGTACCGGAAGACTTGGAATACCAGACCAAGCCAGAAATTGGGCTGGTATTGCTGCAAAAAGCTGCGAAACGCGGCGGTTTGCCCTTCCAATGGGT
>Ga0335071_10003930_pt1 | contig 15580 bp, 16 predicted proteins | sample Lox_Sample_15_FD_206724 | JGI IMG/M metagenome (GOLD analysis project Ga0335071, IMG submission 206724) | Soil microbial communities from Loxahatchee National Wildlife Refuge, Florida, United States - Lox_Sample_1.5 | ecosystem: Environmental > Terrestrial > Soil > Wetlands | place: USA... | reverse complement strand
TTGAAACAGCGCTGTACCTCCTTCCCTTCCTGATCCTGGCCGCCTGTGTAATCATTTATTATCTCCCGTACTCGTGGAAAACCAGGGAAAAAGTTCCGGCCGTTAAGGTCTGATATCCGATTCCGGACCGGACCGGGTCGGGTCCTCTGTTTCGCGTTTCACGGGTATTTTTCAACGAGGGCGCTCTTGATTTCCCTGTTTACTATCCACCACATGACTGGTACCAGGACGAGAATGAGAATTGCCATGCCGATATAATCGTAATAGACGAGCAGGTTGAAAACCGAATGGAACACGATCGCGAGCAGGACTCCTTTAAGAATGATCAACCCGCGTTCCGGGGAAGGGCGGTATTTGGCGTGCCCAAGGGCGTATCCCCACATGGATGAAAAGAGTGCATGGGCAGGGACCGACAGCAATGCCCTAAGGGCACCAGTCTCCAGTGCAAACGGCAGCGATGTCTGGTATGAGAGCAGGACGTATCCCAGGTTTTCGAGCGTTGCAAAGCCGAGTGATGCGGTTGTCGCGTAGACGATGCCATCGATAGGCTTGTTGAAAGCGGGTGTCTCGTAAACGGTCTTCCTGACGACGAGGAATTTCAGGGTTTCCTCCACCACCGGTGCTGCAATGACCGATATCGCAATTGCCGATAACACGACACTGAGCGCATTTTCTGCAAGGGCTGCAGGTACGGTCATCAGCATACCGAGGAGGAACACCCGGAATATCCAGATGAGGGGCTCGGGTCCGTAGCGGTCGCGGTGGTAAAAGTACCAGAGCCAGAATATGCCCGGAGCAAACGCAATGAGCAGCAGTGCGAGGCCATAGTCGGGCATGTGATCAGTCAGTAATCTGTGGGGGGATAAAAAATTTATGGGGGGCGGGGAGGTTGGATATAACTGACCACAACAGACGGATAGGGAGATCACTTGAAGTTTAGTTAATCAATCCGGGAAGATCTAATATTAAACTCAACAGACCTAAAAGGATGAATCCACCATCGGCAAGATAGTCACAGACAAAATTAGTTCTGACAAATCTTCCCATAGATAAAATACAGAAAAATATATAGAATATTCCGAATATGAAAATGATGTCTTGCGAAGCGAATGGACTCCTCGTTAGAAAAATCAGACCGCCTAATATTGAGGTTATGACGATTAAGATAATATTTGTTCGGGGAATTCCAATTAAAACCGGAAGAGTTACTACACCAACTATGGAATCCCCCTCGCGATCTCGGATATCAGGGAGAACAGAAGCCATAAAAACATAGGTAAAAAAGAATATCCCCGAAATTAACACATCTTGTCCTGGTACGCTTGAAACTATGCACACAGGAAGAAGAGACAATGTTAGCGCCCATGCACTGGCTACAAAGACATTCTTAACAACAGGTATTTCTTTTAATCGGCGAAATCGCCACGAAGGTGGAAGTATGGATTCACTGTACAGAATTCCACTAATTAGTGGGATGCAAGCGACAATTAAAGCATCGATCCCGTAAAAAGCGCTAATCGTCAATGCCAAAGCATAAGAAAATAGCGCTCCAAATAACAATGGTTTTTCAAATTTTTTTGTAAATGAAAACCGCTTCAGATGATTTATCTTATCTTCCTGCTCATCGGTTTTTCTGTTTAGATTATAAACAGAAAAAGATACAAGAGTCATAATTATCGCTGACGCCGGACACCAGGGAATATTTTCGATGGAGCAAGATGCATACACTCCAAATCCTCCAGTAATTGCAAGGATTAATGAACTGAATGCAATGATATCGAACAGCGAATGCAATTTCTCTAAGATTCGGACTTTTAGAGCAAGATAAAATTGTGAAAATATGTCGATCTTGTTTTCAGAAAAATATTGCATGAAGGAATATAGATCCTTTGGTAACACATTCGTTATTGCGATGAATGTTAATCGCAATAGCTAATATTATTCACAACGATTAATTTGAATATCTGTGAAAATAAAATCTGAAGTGACGTAATTGTGATGATGACGAGTGAAACTAATCGTCCTTATTAGAATAAACCTAAACCCCCCTCCCCATTACCTAATTAAGGATAAAAATCCTACAATCTCTTAACCCATGTCGGACCTCCTCGCTACGCTCGTATCGTCTGATAAACGCAGGAATCTCCTCCTTTTACTAAGATCAGGGCCGCGGACGTGGGACGAGATCAAGACCCTGTTGAATGTCACGGCAACGGGGATGCTTCCGCAGATAAAAATCCTCGAGGAAGAGAACCTCCTGAAAAGGGAAGATAAAATATTCAGCCTTACGCCGATGGGGGAAGTCCTCGCCGACCACATGGAACCTTTCACCGGGACGGTCGATATCTTTAACAAGAATAAGAAATTCTGGCAGGAACACGCGATCGGTGAAATTCCCGGCGATATCCTTTTTGACATACGGGATCTTGGAGACTACAGGATCGTGGAAAATTCAGACGAGGAGATCTTTGACATCAATTCATTTCTCAATAACATCGCCGGCGCGAAATCCGTCAAGGGAATATCCCACACGATCCATCCCAAGTACCCCAATTTTTTCCTGAGTATGGCCCAGAAAGGCACCAACGCATCGCTGATCTTAACTCCCGGCGTTTTCAAAATCATGAAGGAAAAGTACTATGCCGAACTCGAAGCCGGACTGAAAATTAAAACCGCGAGCCTCTATGTCGCAAAAACGGATATCAAATTCTCTTTTATCGTCACCGAATCCTATTTTTCTATCTCGTTGTTCTACACGAATGGCATATTTGATTCGAAAAATGATGTTATCAGCCGGGATGCTTCTGCTCTCAAGTGGGGCGAACGTATCTTCGCGCACTATCAAGCACAATCAGAGAGGATAACCCATCTCGATTAGGGAAATAACAGACCGGGATACCAGGGATATCAACGATTCCCAGCTGATGGCTAATTCCCGCAACTTGCGATGTAGTATTGATGTACTTTTCTCGAAAGCCGGGGAATAAATCATGATAAACAGTACAAGGATGATAAGACCGATCAGAAGCACAGACCATTCATTCCTGATAATATCTGTATACAATGAGTATACCATGATGCCGTGAAGGCCAAGCAGCACGATAATCAGGAGTTTTTTGGTCGATCCTTCTCCGAGGCGTGCCGGCAGGGTCCGGATACCTGCAGCAGTGTCTCCTTCTACATCCTTGAAGTCGTTAATACACGACGTGACAAACGTCTTCAGCCCGAAGAAAAGAAAAATAATGTAAACCGTGACAAGAAGACTGCACCACCTGCTCACGATCAGGGCAATTGTTCCGCCCCAGGTCAACCCGGTCACGAGATTTTTTATCCCGGTCCCGTTTTTCAATTTCAGGTGGAATGAGCCGATCCGGATCCCATGAGTGTAAAAATATCCAACGATGAAGGGGAAAAAAGGAGCAAGATAAATGCCTTCAAGAAAGCAGACCGACATCCCAATAAGAAATGCAGAAATGCAGGCAACAAATCCGAATCTCCTGTCTGCTCCACACAACTCTGTACGGTTGATTGCATCCTCTTTGCAGTCGAGAGACCGGTCCAGGGTATAGGTCGCATAAATGATCAGGACTCCGGCACAATATACCGGGATATTCGCTGCGATGCCAGCGAGCAGGAATGCAATATGGAGGCGGAAACCTCCGGAAATTGCGACGACCGTCGAGGAATTCAGGAGTTCGAGTGTCGGGTTGAGTCTGGTGGCCACACGGGAAAATTTTCGTGGGAGCGACTTATTTCAATCGATGGATTTTTTTTAACAACATTAAAAATTTTAACGACATTAAAATTTTTAATCCCTCAAAATTTTATCCGTAATTCAAAATATATAAGATACGTTCGATATTTGAAAGCGGATACTACAGCTAGGGGTAAAAACCAGAACATGTAGCATCCGGGGTCGGTAAAACTTCATTGGAGTTGCCTGGGGCGGTTTTCGTCTTCCTCCCGACAGGCATCGGCTCCATTGTCGGGGATGCCAGACGGATCACCGGTCAGATACCAGATGACGACTGGCTGAGCAGCGGGGGTGGCATTATCGCTGAAATTAGAATTCTCCTGGTAGAAAACGAGTCTGTCTGCGGAACCGGGACCCGTGCGCTACTCAGTGCGATGGGCTACGATGTCCCGGTTGTTGTGGAGAACCCCGATCTTGCGAGTAAAATTATCCGCCGTATACAACCCGACCTTATCATCATCGACCTGACGGATCCGGATGATGCGGAAAGGATACATGCTGCCGAACAAATGAGACACCGCTTTAGCAAACCGATCGTCCTCATAACTTCCTCTGAATGCACCGATCCGCTCGATGATGCGATTTACGGCGGTATGTTCGGCTATCTCATAAAACCCCTCACCGAAGAAAAAATTCGGACGTCGATCTCGGTTACCCTCTACAAGCATACCATGGAGACCCTGATGAGGAAATTTGAAGACCGGTACCATACCATTGCCGAACTCTCCGATGACCTGATCTTTATTGCAAACCAGGACGGCCTGCTCGAATATGCGAACAGTGCGGTTCTCAGGTATTTCAACGTAAATCCCGATACGGTGCTCGGAAAACCCTATCTTAAGGTACTATCTGCCGAATTTGTCAAAAACCTTGACGATTATATCTCCCGCGTGTTCTGGCATGGGAAAAAGGTTCGGCGCCAGGACCGGGTGAACGGCACCCGGGGTGCAGTGTGGTATGATACCCTCCTCATACCCTTAAAAGATCCCAGCGGCAGCGTGGACGCAGTGATCGCGGTATTGCGGGACGTGACCGAAAGGGTCTGTTTCGAAGATCAACTAAGACAGGAAGGAATCAGGCAGATTGAGAAGAACAACGAACAGTTCCAGATCCTTAACGACCAGATCAGGAATCCCCTCCAGGTGATCACGTCCCTGATGGAGTATTACGATGGACCATGCAGCACAAGAGTGCTCGAACAGGTCGCCCTGATCGATTCCCTGGTGAGCCGACTCGATGAAGGATGGCTTGAATCGGAGAAAGTGAGGCGATTTCTTATCGAGCATTACCAGCACGGACACCCTGAACCCACACCATAAAAGGAGTCGTTCCATTAAAGATGCATCATGTTCCAGACAATCTGCATCGTCGATGACAGCCCTGATATCCGTGAGATCCTCTCAATTTTCTTTAAAAGAAAAGGGTACCTTGTCCTCGAGGCATCGGGTGGGATGGAATGCCTCGATATGATCAGGAACGAGGTCCCGGATATCATTCTCCTCGACATTATGATGGAGCCGGTAGACGGCTGGCAGACTTTGGTGCAGATCAAAAACGATCAGACAACCAGGCATATTCCTGTCATTATTATATCCGGGAAACGTCCGACAGCGGAAGAACAAAAAAATTACGGGCAATTGTTTGTCAGGTACATCATGAAACCTTTCAGCCTCACGGTCCTCGATGAAGCGATAGCGGAGGTAATCAGGAGTTCGGGAACAGTAAAAATGTAACGGAAATCTTATCATGAAGGATCGCGATTTGCCAGGTCGGTCCCGGTAATCACGCGCAGAATAATAAGCTCATGAGAATAATATATAATGGATAAACGAAAAACACGAAGGTTTTTTTTAGTACCCTCGTGCTGTAACAATCAGGTGATATAATGGAGATCATGCCGGGCATACATCAGATCGATGGGATCACAGGGAACAGCTATGCGATTAATGGGAAAAAAATTGTCCTGATCGATACGGGGCTCCCCGATAACAGCAGGAAAATCATCAACTTCATCAGGGTCGTTTTGAAGCGTAACCCGAACGAGGTCTCGACCATCATCCTTACCCATTTCCACCCCGACCATACCGGAAACGTCTACGAGCTGAAGAACCTGACCGGTGCCCAGGTCGCGATCCATTGCGACGATGCCGGATACCTCTCCGGGAAAAAAGAATGGCCGATGAAGATAAAGATCAAGACCCTGACTCCCGACGTGCTGCTAAAAGACGGAGATAAAATTGCAGGCCTGACATGTGTGCACTGCCCCGGGCACACGCCGGGAAGTATCGCCCTTTACGACCCGAACCGGAAGGTCCTTTTCATCGGGGACACCGTCCGTTTCTCCAACGGAACGATCCATGGTCCTCCTGAAGAGTTCACCATGGACATGGATATGGCCAGGGAATCGGTCGCTAAGGTACTCGCCCTCGAATTCGAAGCGATGCTGTCGGGTCATGGGGAACCCCTGATGCCGGGTGCACGGACAAGTGTCGGGGAATTCTACCAGAACTGGAAATAATCTGTTTTCTCCGTTTTTAATAAAAATTCTGCCGCAAATGTCCTGGAGTCGTGCACCTATCATTGTCCTATGCTTTTCAGATCAGATCGAAAAAGAGAAAAAAACCGACTGATTGCCGCTCCGGAGGAGTGCCCCTGACCCTGCGATGCTCATCACCCACAGAACCTGGATGTCATCCCCGGACCTCTTTTCCGCAATATTAATCTTTTCCCGTGACGAAGGACCCACTGTCTATGACCCGCACGGAAGCGGTATCGGGGAACTTATTCGAAAAGCATGACTGTCGTGGCCATCCGGAGACCCAAGGAAGGCTTGACAATGCTGTCCGGGGAGTCCCGCCCGGAATAAAAGTCCTGGAACCGGTGCCCGCGGGGAATGGCGATGTGGCCCGGGTCCACGATGGGGCGTATCTGGAGTTTATCAGCGAGAGAAGCCGTTCGTGCCCGCCGGGTCGCTGCTGTTATCTCGATCCCGATACCTATGTTAACCGGAATTCGTACGATACCGCGTTCCTTGCCGCTGGCGCAGCGATGCTGGCTGTTGACAGGGCTTTATCGGGAGTGCACTGTTTTGCCCTTGTAAGACCGCCCGGCCACCATGCCGGAAGGGGCTATGCGAAGGGGTTCTGCCTCATCAACAATGTTGCTGTCGCCGCATCCCATGCACTTTTACGGTGCGATCGTGTCGCTATTGTCGACTGGGATGTACATCATGGCAACGGGACCCAGGAGATCTTTTACGGCTCCGGAACGGTGCTGTACTGTTCGATCCACCAGTCGCCTTATTTCCCGGGTACGGGATGGCCCCATGAAAGAGGTGTTAAGGAAGGGGAAGGCAGGAATTTGAACGTACCGCTTCCTGCCGGTTCAGGCATCAAAGAATACCGGGATGCACTTCAAAAGAAGATACTGCCCGAAATCGCCAGGTTCTCGCCCGATATTATCGTGGTCTCGGCCGGACAGGACCCACTGGCCGACGACCCCCTTGGCGGTATGAACCTCGTCCCGAAGGATTTTGGAGAAATGACGTCCCTCCTGTGTCGCCGGTCCGAAAAAGGCCTTGCCCTTGTCCTCGAAGGGGGATACGGCCCCTCTCACGGCGACGCAGTCAACCAGATATTTCGGGCACTGGAAGGACAAGGATGAACATTTTCGCTCTGTTGACACCTTCATTTATTAATAGTTGGCACTCTGACAGGGAGGGGGTTTAACCCTCTCCCTGTTCCTCCACCAGCAGGATAGTCAGGGAACAGGGTCGATTTGAATGAGAATTAATCGGTTCCATTGCAGTCACAATCCCGCCCGGGGTCGCCACAGCGGCGGGGCGGAGCCCCTGGAGGGTCAGATTAGCTCAAATTTCAAGTCATCAGAAACATATGCAAATGAAAATGCCGTTGAAAATATAGGAAGTCAATACAACCAAAAATTTGGGAAATCAGGCAATACGAAATTATGGACAGCAAAGGTTTTGGCGCATTCTCTTATTAGGGATATGTTTCGGCTTTTACCTTAAAGAGCGTTATTGCTGTCCGATCAGGATCCATGACTTATGGTGATGGTCTCCTCCAACTCTTGGCTCATGGTATTCGAGTTCGGTCAATGCAATGATGGTCAGGAATGCAAAGTCCCGGGCAATCTCCTCTCTCGTGCTCAGGTGGAGATATTTGCCAGTCTCCTGTTCGATAAACGAGCCGGGTTCGCCTTCGACACGATCTCCCTTCCCTTTATGCTCGGGGTCGTTTATCGAAAGAGTGCTGAGAAAGAACGTCCCCGCCTGTTTAAGGACATTGCGGACCAGTTCCCTGAATGCTGACCGTTCGGCAGGTGTGAGGATCTGGTACACGTTGGATGAGTAGACTACCGAGGCCCTTGGAAGATCCCCTGCCGCAAGAAAGTTACCGCAATGGAACATCCCTGGATCGAGACCTTTGCCAATTGCCGAATTCCGGGCCTCGTTTATGGCGGTAGTGGAACTATCGATGCCGTAAATGCGGACAGGGCACAATCCTGCGATAAAGAGGGGATCGCGGCCGTAACCACAGCCAAGATCTAACAATAAGTTGTCGTTAACGCACAACAAATGTATTCTCATGTAATCAAGGGCAATCTTTGCAAGTTCCCCGGGGATATCACCCCAAATCCGCCCGATATGGCTGAATTCATGTTCCCAACGGGAACCATGTTCAGGTTGCGCCGGGGACTGGTATCCCTCTTTTTTACTTCCCAACTTTTCCACCTGAATCCGATCCAGTATGAGATGATAAACCAAAAAAAACTGATTGGAGAGCCTTAATGGCAGATATCGTATGCTTGAGAATTTCATGTGCCCTTCCGGTATAGGAGAATGTATCTGTGCCATGCAAATTCGAAACGTATTGATGAATGGCAAATATTCATCATGTTCCGACTATGATGTTCACCTGTTCTTTAAGGGGGATACGGTGATCGGGCCTGGAATTGTCGGATTATACATCAATTTTTTGTTGGATTATGTCGGGACAACGATCAAGGATTGGACCAGGACAAGGCCCCCGGTGAAGGTTTGATACGATGATCACCTTGTTTGGCAGGAAAGCTTTCGAATATCTTGTCATCAGTCTCTGGGATCAGGACAAATGGGTCAGGATCGCGGCTGCAGACGCTCTTGCCGATAGCCATGACGCACGCTCGTACCGGTTCCTTGTCGCCCTCATGGACGATTCCGATAAGGACGTGCGATTTGCCGCAGCCGTTTCACTCGGAAAACTCGGGGACCTGCGTGCTCTCGGGCCATTGATGTCTGCGTGCGACGACCGGAATTACTATGTCAGGCAGGTGGCGAAAAATGCCATCGAATCATTGAGCCCGGCAGGGGAAGCAGGAACATCTGATCGCGTGAACAATCCGGAAGATGATAGCTCCGATCCAACGGATATCCCTGGGACATCATTATTGCAGACTAGACCGTGAGCCACACAATCAATGCGTGGGCCCTGTTCTTAATGAAGAACTCTTGTATTTTTCAGGAGCGCCTCATGCCTGCGATCAGTTTCGGCGTAAGCAGCCACTGGAGGTCTCCGCGGACGATATCAGCCTCTTCCTGGACATTCCTGATCCGTGCGAGACCTCCTTTGGCCATCATGATCCCAGCATTGCTGTTTCCCGATATCATGAGGCCAATCAACGAAGAAAGGGTCGGTTCATGGCCGACAAGTAATAATGAAAACATCCCTGAGTGATCCCTGATATCCCTGCAAATGGCCTCTGGATCGCCACCTGTAGAGAGAGAAGGCCAAGTCTCACAAGTTAGTTCCTGTCCTAACCCCGCAGCAATGATTGCACCTGTTTCCCTGGCCCGTTCGAGAGGACTCGTGGCGATGCTGTCAAATGAAATTTCCCTGTATTTCAGCCATTGGGCTATTTCTTCGATTTCGATTCTTCCCTTGTCGGTAAGCGACCTCGATGAATCGTCATCTCCAGGGGTGTGCAGGCCTGCCTTGCCGTGACGGAGGATGTACACGTCCATAGGTGCTTCGTTATCGTGTATGGGTATCAACGTTTGGTTATAAAATAACAGGGGAATGCTGCAGCACTTTCATGATACTATAGTCGGTAGTCAGTTTCCGGACCGGATCACCGGAACTCCCGTGGCTGTTGTTATCGGACCAAAGGAAACCGTGTAGCCTGTAATCCTTGTAAACAGGCCTGCTTTGGCCAGGACTTTAAGCTGGTCCGCGCCAGTGATACCCTCGGATGTGATGGTGAGGACGACCAGTTTTCCCTTGATGGTGCAGGAGACCGAGGCAACCTCCCCATTGCGGTGGATGTCGAGACCGTCTGCGATGCGAAGGATCGATGCCATCAGAAGAGCCCTCTGCCGGTCGGATTCGGAAAGGACGCTGAGGAGACCATCCGATCGCATATCTGACTTCGTGCGATGATTTGCCACCGCCAGTGCGATGATGCAGCGTTCGGGGATCCCGTACGGAAGATATTCGTCGGAAAGTATCATGGCGGCACTCCTTTCGGGATGCCCTTTCCGGCCACCACAACATCCAATCTCATGGAGGAGCGCTGCCGACTCGAGCAGAAGACGGTCGTCCCTGTTAAGGCCATGAACCCCTGACAACGAATCGAAAAGTGCCAGCGCCAGCATGCTGACGTGGCTGGCATGAGGGATACCGGGCGTAAATGCACGGGCAAGGTCCCGGACTGACAGCAGCGCTGCATCTTCATTGACATTCCCGCGGGCGGTGAAGGGGGTCTTAACCTCGTTAAGGAGCGAGATTTTAAGTGCCTGCCACATCCCTGCCTGGGAAAGGGATTGCCAGCGGCGGAAAAACCGGCGGTAGATGAATCTCCTCTCTTTCTCCCGGTCATTCAGGAACTGTTTGAGGCCGGCAATGACAACCGGTCCCGGCCGGTCAGAATCCCGAAGCACGCGGGGTTTTGTCCGTTCCTTTAACAGGAGATAGGTGACCCGGTCGATCCAGACATCGCAGTCGTGGAGCTCGCCGAGGATCTCCTGGAGCCGGGCCACCTGGGAAATCGGTTTTTTCAACCCCCTGCGATAGAGAGGGGAATACAGTTCCATCATATACCTGAGTTGTTTTGCGGCAATCCTCATTGCGTGGTGCTCGGCGACGGCGTCGGGATATTTCACCCATTCATCGTAGGCGAGCAGTTTATCGATTCCCCTTCCGATGTTTAAAACTGCAGTCGGGGGAATGCCGATCATCCGCGATTTTTTCCGCAGGCCGCCTGCCCGGGCCGCACCGTCCACGACGCTCTCGTGGATCTCTTCGATGACATGGTGTTTCTCGATATCTGACAAGGCAGAAATGATTTCTTTCTGGTATTCTCCCCTTCGCTCCCTCGTTTTCGAAAGCAGGTAACCAAGCCCCTCGATGATGGCTTCGTCCCCGGATTTTTTTATTCCGGTTTCGGCTTCTCCAGATTTTATCACCTTTTTCCGGTATTTCCTGAGGGCGGCAATCTGCACGTCGGCGTCACGTGCATCGCCGAGCACGCGGGTAATCCTTCGGATATCTGCAAGCCATCTGCCATATTTTTTGCGCGGTAAGCAGGGGGCAAAGATCGGGAGTGCGGCCCGCAACCTCCGCGAGGCAACCCTCATTCTGTGCAGGTATTCGATGTCCTGCCCCTCCCTGACACCTTCGATCTCCTTCGACACCGCGTCGAGTCTTGGGAGCAGTTGCTGTGCTGCCAGTATCGCAAGTCCCGGATTGGTGAAATGTTCGTCTCTGATAATCAGTTCTGTCCGGGAACGGACTCTCTGGTTTTTCTCCCCGGCAGGACTTTCGGAAAGTGCCCCGGGGGCCGGGTCTTCGGTGGAATTCAGGTATAAGGACATGAAGAATGAACCATTTGGATTGGATGGACCGTATTGTTTGAATATTCGCGATACAGGATATAAATAGATCCCGCGATTTCCGCAGGTTGGCTTCTACCCGGAGCCCCGCGGAACCTATCAGTTTACTACAGATCCTCATTGGTGCAATGATCGGTGCTTTATGCACCATAATTTCACAATATTTATTAGATGTGCACCACAAAGTACTGGATTGGCGCATCACCCCATGGGGTTGCACCATACCGGTACTACCGAACCTCATCGTGATGAACCAAATATTTTCTCCCATTCTACCGGGGATAAATGCCTCTATGGAGTTTTGGAAGATTATATCCGGACGAATCAGGAGCGGCCAGCCCGGAATTACCTGGTGAATGACATGGAAGAAAACAACAGAAACGACATTTTTCTTACCGACAATACCGCAAACCCTGCACCACTCGGCCTTTGTGCTTTCGGTATGACAACGCTTGTGCTGAGCATTCATAACATGGGCTTTTCTGCCCTATCGAGTCCGATCCTCGCAATGACGATCTTCTACGGGGGCGTCGCGCAGGTGATCGCAGGGATTATGGAATGGAAAAAGAATAACACCTTTGGTCTCGTCACGTTCGGGAGTTTCGGCTTTTTCTGGATCTCCTTTGCGGCGATCCTCATGATCCCGGCTTTAAACCTTGGAAAAGGCCCGACTCCCGTCGATCTTGCCTTTTTCCTTGGAGTATGGGGTATCTTTGCTTTCGGCCTGTTTATCTGCACCTTGAGAATGCATAAGATCCTGCGCCTGACGCTCCTGTTCGTCGTACTGCTGGTCGTCGTCCTCGTTGCAGCCGAGCTTACAGGAAATGCGCTTGTCGCCCAAATCGGGGGCCTTGTTGGAGTCATAGCAGGCGGCCTCGCGCTCTATATCGGGCTCGGCCAGCTCATTAACGAAGTTTTCAAAGAGAAAAAATTCCCAGTATAAAATTAAACGACGGTGTGTCCGGGGAAGCCCGGCTCATTACCTGTCACCAATTTTTCGGCCATCTCCTATTTTCATACCAATCCGTCCTGGGGTGGTTAAGTTCCGGAATTATTTTACCGGTGTCCGGAGATGATATCCCATGCGGGTTCCGTCCTACCGGGCACTATCAGACTCAGGAGAACTGGAGGAACGGGTAAGCCGGGCCTCTGATATGCTGTCCCCATGTTCCCTCTGTCCCCGGAAGTGTGGAGCCGACAGGGCGGCTGGAGAACGGGGGGCCTGTCATGCCGGCATTCTTCCCGCGGTCGCAGCTTTTTGTCCCCATTATGGTGAAGAACGGCCCCTTTCGGGAAAACACGGATCAGGGACGATTTTTTTTACCCACTGCAACCTCCGTTGCGTCTATTGCCAGAACCATACCATCAGTCAGCAGACCTGCGGCAGGGAGATTAGTTGCGAAGACCTCGCAGATATCATGCTCGAACTGCAGGAGGCGAGATGTCATAATATCAACCTCGTCTCCCCGACTCATGTGGTACCTCAGATCCTATCCGCTGTCGAGATTGCCGCCCGAAAAGGTCTTAACATCCCGCTTGTTTATAACACGGGAACATATGATTCGCTGCCCGCCCTCCGTCTCCTGGAAGGGGTCGTCGATATTTATCTGCCCGACACGAAGTATGGCAAAAATGAGATCGGAGCGGTGCTTTCGCAGGTACCGGACTACACAACGGTCATGAAGGCCGCTCTGCAGGAGATGCACCGGCAGGTCGGAGATCTCGTCTGCGATCACGGTCTTGGCGTCAGGGGCCTCCTGATACGACACCTGTTGTTACCTGCCAATCTTTCTGAGAGTGCAAAAATCATGCATTTCATAGCGACGCGGATATCATTGGAAAGCTACGTCAACATCATGGACCAGTACCGGCCGGATTGGAGGGTATTGGAAAAACCAGATGACCCCGTCATCGGGCTCCTGAACCGGCCGATTACCAGGGATGAGTACTCCATCGCAGTCGGCTATGCGAAGCGAGAAGGCCTGCACCGGGGAATACCGGACAGAATCCCCGAAGGCCTGGAATGATAACGTGAAGAAATGGCCCTTGGTTTTAGCGTCTTACAACACGGGCAATCGCTCCAATCCCAATTGCGAGCGAGCCGATAATTACCAGCGGTGACAAGGGAGAAGTCTGCGCACCACCGGGAGTCCCTGTTGTGGCGGTTGTTTCCGGTGAGAACCTGCCGGCACCGCTTTTATCCACCTGGACACCGATTGCATTTTCGGCAGACAAGGTAACCGTACCGTTTTCACCGAACTTATATGGGTAGACCTCAACCCAGGTCATATTGCCATTGCTTTCGAGACTCGCTGTCTCAGGATCGAGTGTTCCGGTATTATGGATTCTCTGGATAGTACCGTCGGGAGACTGGTATGCGAGTACCCAGTCAATGCCCGTCGAAGCGGTGAGTCTGATGGTACCCGGGTTGGATACCACGACGAAGACAGCCGGGTCTTCCCTGCTGGAGAATGAACTGGCAGATACTGCGGGTGGCTTCGGGGTCGGTGTTGCCGTGGCCTTCGCAATTATCAGATCAGGGACCGGTTTTGGCAGGACACTATAGGTGATATTGGTGATAGGACCGGACCGGTCGGCGAAACTAACGCTGTAATTACCTGTTTTTATAATGGAAATTGTCTTCGAAAATGCACCGAACGTATTGGTCGGGACATACTCGGGCCCGAAGATCACGGAACCGTCAGGGTCGGTGATCGTCATCTGGATAGATTCGCTCTTGAGCTGGTCGTCAGTCCCGGAAACAGAAAGTGTACCGTCGTCGAGTTTTTTCAGCGGAGAATCGAAGCCGATTTCACCAGACCTATCAAAAAGAGTAACCGAGATCAACGTAACAGAATCCCCTAGGAATGAATAATCGTGAACCGGGGCAACCTCCACTTTATATTGCCCCGGGGGAAGTCCTTCGGTGCTGAAGTTCATGGCGAAACTGTCGTTGCCACCCCCATTCCCCTGTATAACAACGCTCTGGTTCGCGACAGGTTCTGACCCGAAATATTCCCGTGAAAATACAATATCGAGGCTCACGCCGGGAGGGAGATCGGTTGTACCGTTCACCGGAAGGAGCTTCCCCACCGGGATAGAAGTTGGCGCATTGAGAATTACCTCGTATGCAGACACGGTGGTGATAATAAGTGCCATTGCAAGGATAATCAGGGCTAATTTTCTTATCATAGCGTCATCACCGGAGGAATTATTGTAAAGTACCTTTGACATTCCCTATTAATATCTTTCTTCTTTACGCCAGTTGATTCGCTGGATATTCGGGAATTCATCACTGCTTCCCTTATTCCCTATGAGGCCGATGAAAGATAACTGGTTTAAAGGGTAAAATCCCGGCAGTTTCGCGTAAAACGGGTGACCGGCTTAATACTGGCTGTTGCCGCACCTTTATATTACCCCGGAACGAAAATCCGTGACAGGGATATCTGTTGAAAACCTTTCCGGTTCTCCTCTCCTTGGCGCTGCTCATATCTGCGGCATGTATCGCGTGCGGCGAATCCGCCGGGCAGGCGGCCGACGCGCCGATTGCAGTTCCGATCTCCGGCCCGGCACCCCTTACAGTCACCTTCTCCTCCCCATCAGGTGCAGAAGTGCCATCATATATTTTCTGGGATTTTGGTGACGGGACAAGTTCGATGGCAAAAGACCCTGTGCACCGGTATTTTCAGCCAGGGACTTACACGGCTACGTTTCTTGCAGTATTTGGGAGCGGGGTCCAGCCAGTCGGGAAACAAACGACAATTAACGTCCTCCGGCCGTTGTTGCCCGTACCTCCCTCTTCACACATTCCCGGAGACCCGGACAAAAACGGGCTCTATGAAGATGTAAATGGCGATGGGTCGGTCAATTTCATGGACGTGATCGATTTTTTCATGGGGCAGGAATGGATCGCTGCCAACGAGCCCGGCGAATGTTTT
>Ga0335071_10003929_pt1 | contig 15581 bp, 15 predicted proteins | sample Lox_Sample_15_FD_206724 | JGI IMG/M metagenome (GOLD analysis project Ga0335071, IMG submission 206724) | Soil microbial communities from Loxahatchee National Wildlife Refuge, Florida, United States - Lox_Sample_1.5 | ecosystem: Environmental > Terrestrial > Soil > Wetlands | place: USA... | reverse complement strand
CGCTCGACCATTCCTGCAGGAGCGTACGTATGCGATCAGTCAGCGGCATCGGCGGGATGGCCTGCGATGTGGGCGGATCGAACGAGATGTTCTGCACGCTGATCAAATCTCCCCGCGCCGCATCCAGTCCCAGGGAGGCCTGCGCCAGATCCTGCACCTGTTTCAGCTCGTCAGGTGTCCACTTCCGGCGGCTCGATACGCTCTTGCCTCCCTCGTCCTTTTTCACCGTCTGGTCGTCCACCAGCAGAGCAGCCGTGATGCGCCGGATTCGACCAGCCGGCTCGGAAGTCCGCCGCAGGGTCTTGTTTACGCCGTACGTCGCGCTTTCGGTCGTCGTATTCTGGTTGTTGGCTCCGGGGTCGCCCTTCGGCGCCGAGTCCGGCTTCGCTCCCGGTACGTTGCTCGAGGTTCCCGGTACCCCCCCAACGCCCGACGCGCCGATCCGTTCTTCCGACCGCTGCATTGCCAGCGTCACGGTCGCCGCGGGATCGTACCGCTCCTGACTTTCTTCCGTGGTGCTGGGGTCGTATTCCACATTCACGCTGGCGCGGACATGCTCGGCACCCAGCACCGGTGCCAGCGTCGCCAACAACCGCCGCGTCAACTGCTCACCCAAGCCTCCTGCCGTCTCGTCGGAGTGGCCACCCAGCGGACGGTTCGTGTCCGCGTCGATCACCGCAACGCCGTCCGGATTGAGCCCCTCCACGGCTCCCGCCACCAGCCGGGCAATCACCTGCTGCGACTCCGGCGACAACGCCCCACGCCGCAGCTTCAGGATGACCGATGCCTTCGCCGCACGCTGCCGGTCGATGAACACAGAATCCGCGGGCAACACCAGATGCACTCGCGCGGACTCCACGTCCCGCAGTCCCTGGATCGTGCGCTCAAGTTCGCCTTCCAGCGCCCGCTGGTAGTTCACCTTTTCGTCGAATTCGGTCTCTCCCCAGGAAGTCTTATCGAAGATCTCAAACCCCAAGCGGCCACTGTGAGGTATCCCCTCAGAGGCGACCTCCAGGCGAGCCGCGTCCAGTTGGTCGGCAGCTACGCTCAAGGTGGTTCCCGCCGCGTCGACCTGGTGCTTGATGTTCTTCACGTCCAGTTGCGCTGCCATCGCCTGCGCGTCGGCTGGAGTGAGCCCGGTCAGCAGCACCTTGTATGAGGGCGTCGCAGCCTGGCGCACGAACACCAGCAACACAACCAGTGTCAGGGCGCCGCCGCCGGCCAGCAGAAAACGCTGCCTGACCGTCAGCTCCTGCCAGAACTGCTTTGCCTGCTCGATCGCCTTGCGCACTTCGTCCATGTCTCAGTCCACCCTCAGAACTGCATCTGCGAAACCTGCTGGTAGGCGTTCACGATCTTATTGCGCACCTGCATCATCAGTTGGAAGGCAACGTCGGCTTTCTCGATGGCGATCATGACGTTGTGCACCTCGCCCCCTTCACCTTGCAGCAGTGCGCTGACCTGCTGCTCGGAGTTTGCCTGCAAGTCTTCCACCTGCCCGATGGCCGTACGCAGTGCGTCGCCAAATCCGCCTTCAGGGGTTGCGGCAGTCCGGGGACCATTCAGCGGTTCATAGATCAGGGGCTGTATCGAACTGCCGGTAATCGTGTTGCTCATGCTGCACCTCGGTTAGCGCGGTCGGCTACTTCAGAATGTCCAGGGACTGTTGAATCATCTGCTTGGAGGCGGTCACCGCTGAAGCGTTGAGTTGATACGCTCGCACCGCGCCGGTCAGGTCGACCATTTCCTGAATCGGGTTAATGTTGGGATACTTTACGAACCCGGAAGCGTCGGCATCCGGATGCCCAGGTTCATAACGCACCACCGGCGGAGTCTTGTCCTCGGCAACATCCACCAGCCGCACCGAACCGGCCGGACGTCCGGCCAGGCGGTTGTAGCCGGCCAACAGCAGCCGAAAGGCCGACCCGCCGCTGCCCGAAAACACCGCCATCTTCCTCTTGAACGGCCCTCCGTCCGGGGTGCGTGTGGTTTCGGCATTCGCCAGATTGGAGGCGACAATCTCGGCCCGCGCGCGCTCGGCCGCCAGCGCCGAGCCGCTGATTTCCAGTGTGGTGAACAGTCCCATGATTATTTCCCTTCATTGATTGCCGAGAGCAGGCGATGAAATTCTGATCGCACCACTTGCACCCCAATCTGGTATTGCACTTGCGTTTCCGCCAAGAGCAGACTCTCGCGGTCGAGATTGACGTCGTTGCCGTCGGGCCGCTCCACCAATCCCTGGACGCCGTGGCTGACCGGCGTAATCGTAGCGTCGCCGCCGGCCATCGCCCGCTTCAGTTCGGAGCGGAAATCGATGTCCTGCGTTCGGTAGCCGGGCGTATCGAGGTTAGCCATGTTGGCGGTCACCAGGTGATGGCGCGCCGAGACCAGCCCAAGAAATTCTTGTGTCAATTGTAGAAGTGGTGTCGAGGACATGGGTTATGCATACCTCCGGGGCGGAAGCCCATACTCGCGGATCTTGTTGCGAATGGTTCGCACGCTAATACCCAGCATCTCGGCCGCGCGGGTGCGGTTGCCCTGGGTCTCGCGCAGGGTAGTCTCGAGCAGTTGGCGCTCGACGCTTCGGATCGGCGTGCCGGGTACGAGCCGTGGCAGCGACTCGCTCGCCGCCGGCGAAGATAGCTCCAGGGCGAAGGAAAACTCCTCTTCCAGGCACTCGACGCCGATTTCCGGTTGGGGATGCAGCGCCAGTACCCGCCGCACAAGGTTGACCAGCTCGCGGACGTTTCCAGGCCACGCATGCTCCTGCAGGCGAGCGAGGAACGCCGGACTGAGCCGCGGCAGAGGCCGTCCCGATTGCGCTGCGAACTGACGTGCGAAGTGCTCGGCCAGGACCGCAATATCCTCGCGGCGTTCGCGCAGCGGCGGCAATGTCAGGGGTATCACGTTGAGCCGGTAGTACAGGTCGGAGCGAAAGTGGCCGGCTTCGACCATGGCACGCAAGCAAACGTTGGTGGTGGCGATCACCCGGGCCTGCAGAGAAACCGTGCGCGTTTCACCTACGCGCTCAAACTCGCGCTCTTGCAGGACGCGCAGCAGCTTGGGCTGGAGCGCCAGCGGCATCTCGCCGACTTCGTCCAGCAGCAGCGTGCCACTACTGGCCAGCTCAAACTTGCCGGCTTTCGCCGCCACCGCGCCGGTGAAGGCTCCTCGGGCGTGACCGAACAGTTCGGTCTCCAGCAAAGTCTCGGGCACAGCGGCGCAGTTCATTGCGATAAACGGTTTTTCGCGCCTCCGGCTGTGCTCATGGATGAACCTCGCCAGCAACTCCTTGCCAGTGCCGCTCTCGGCCTCGATCAGGATGTCGGCGTCCGTTTGGGCTGCCGCAGTGGCGCGCTCCAGGGTCTTCCGCAATGCCAGCGATTCGCCAATCAGCCGGCACCGACTCTCCGCCGGCGGCGCAGCGTGCCGTGACTGCCCCGCCATCACCCGCTGGATGGCCGCCCGAAGGTGCTCGTACGGGAACGGCTTAATCAGGTAGTCCGAGGCGCCGTCCTGCATCGCCACCACCGCTTCCGGCACCGAGCCGAATGCGGTCAGCAGAATTACGGCGGTAGTGGGCGCAGCCTGGCGCACGCTGCGCATCACCTGCAGGCCATCTCCGTCAGGCATGCGCACGTCACTCACCACCAGCGGATAGCGGCACTCGCCGAACTTGCGCACTGCCTCGGAAACGCCCGCAGCGCTGTCTACCCGCCAGCCGTCGCGCCGCAGATTGGCCGCCAGCGCGGCGCGCATGCCGGGTTCGTCGTCCACTACCAGGACTGCCTGTGAATGCATCGTCATGATACTAGGGGAAACTCCAGAAAGAATGTCGTGCCGTGGTCGAGCTCGCTGCGCACGCTGATCGTGCCGCCGTGCTGTTCCACGATTCTGCGGCACACCGCAAGTCCCAGGCCGTAGGAATGTCCGTCGCCGCTGTAGCCTCCTTCGAAGATGCGCGGGAGTCTCTCCTCCGCAATACCGCAGCCGTTGTCGGCGAACTCGATTTGAGCCTTCGGCTGGGAAGCCAGAACCACGCGGCGAAGCGCGACGCGGAACCACCCGTCGACGGCGGTGTGCTGGAAAGCGTTCAACCCGATGTTCAGAAACGTCTGCTGCAAAGCGTCGTCGTCACCGTCGATCGCCAACGGCTCGTCGTCGGTGTGCAGAAAAATATGAATTTGGCGCTGCTCCGCCAGGGGACGCACAAACTCGACGGCGCGGCGCAGGCTCTCATTGAGCACCACCGGCGACAACTCGACCGGTCCCCGGCCGTGAAAGCGCAGCACATTGTTCACAGTAGCCGAGAGGGTGCGAATGCCAGCCTGCAGGTGGGACACGTAATCGCCTGCTTCTGCGTTGCTCTCGCGGATCAATCCGGCGAACAGCTCCAGGCTGGCCAGCGGGTTGCGGATTTCGTGCGCGAGCACGGCTGACATCTCCGCCAGCGCCACTACATTCCGCGCGGTTTCGCGCTCTTCCTCCAGATGTTTTTGGCTGGTCGCATCGCGCAAAATGACTATCGTCGAAACCCGAGCGACGTTGCTCTCACCTCCCTCTCGCGGGCCGCTGGTTGGCGAGACGAGCTGGGAACCGCGAATGGCCAGCCAGCGCTTTTCGCCATCGGCATCCAGGCAGAGCTCAAGTTCCCCCGGTTCCTGCGAGGGAAGGCTAAGAATCTCGCGAAATTGTTCGCAGTCCAAGTGTGGAATGTCGTTCCATGTTTCCGGCTTGACGGCCGAGATGCCAAGCAGTCGCTGGGCTTCGGGATTAATGAGACTGATTAACTTCTTCTCATCGATCACCAGTACGCCGCAGGGAAGCGAATCGACAATTTGCCGCAGCGCCAGCCGCATCTGCGAGGTTTCCGCCTCGCTGGCCCGCAGCGCGCGATTGCGTTCAGCGAGTACCGCTCGCAGCCTCACAACTTCATTCTGCAGCTGGTGGTAGGAATGCTCGAGACGCCCGGCTGCGGCGCTGAACTCCGAAAAGGCGTCAGCGAGTGTCGCACCCCCTAAGACCACGTCGGGCTGCATTGGAACGGGATGAGAAGTAGGCAACATCTGCCTAGTTCCCATGCAAGAAGTTTGCCAAACTGAAGATTGGTGTGGACGCTACCTTAGATGATGATGTGTTCCGGCCGGATTTCGCGTCCGTTCTCCACTAGGATGCTGGCGCGCTCCATGACGTTTCTGAGCTCACGCACGTTTCCCGGCCAGGTGTGCTGCTGCAGGATCGACAGCGCTGCCTCCGACAGCACCACTCCTGGGCAAAACCGCTGCGCAAAGCTGCAGGCCAGTGCCGGCAGGTCGCCAAGCCGCTCGTGGAGCAGAGGCAATTTGATGGAGAACACAGCCAGACGGTAGTACAGGTCCTCGCGGAACAGCCCGGCCTCGATCTGTCGGCGAAGTTCGAGGTTCGAGGCGGCGATCACGCGCACGTCCACGCGGAAGTTATCGTTGCTGCCCAGCCGCTGCAATTCGCCCTGCTCCAGAAAACGCAGCAGCTTCGACTGCAGTGCCAGTGGCATCTCGCCGATTTCATCGAGGAAAAGCGTTCCGCCCTGCGCGGCGTGTATGCGGCCCATTCTGGATTGCATGGCGCCGGTAAATGCGCCCTTGACGTAGCCAAACAGCTCGGCTTCGAGCAACGCCTCGGGAATCGCGGCGCAATTGATCGCCACGAACGGATTCGACCGCCGCGGGCTGACCAGATGGATTGCCTGCGCCACCAGGTCTTTACCGGTCCCGCTTTCACCCAGGATGACTACCGTCGTGTTTCGCCGTGCCACCAATCGAGTGAGAGAGTAGACACGCTGCATGACCTCCGAATTGCCGATCATGCCGGGCAGACCCGATGCCGAGTCAACCGACTCGCTACGCCCGGTCTGCACCTGAAACGACTGCAGTGCGCCCGTGCGCTCCAGCTCTTCCACCGCTTGCAACGCGAGGGCGCTTGGCGACGAGGACCGCAGCAGCGGCTGGCCAGTCTGCGGGTTCACGCATACTACATGCATGTTCGGGAACCGCTCGCTGACGAGGGCGTGAAATTCGGTGGGATCGAGGTCTGGCAGCGTCGGATCTAGTAGGATCAACTCGCCTTCGACCGATTCGAGCTTGGCCAGTGCATCGGCGCCACTTTCGGCTTGACTTACGGCCCAATGGGCTGAAACCAACCTTCGCGCCAGCTCCAGCCGAAGCGCCGGGTTTGCGCTAACCACAACGACCGGCACGGTAGACACCAGCCGCATCTGTGAGCTGGCTGGTGTCGCTCTGGCTACCGCGCTCACGCCGTCTCCTTAATTCGATCGGGACGATTAGAAGCAAATGAGGATCTTGTTCCAAGGCGAATCCCCGTCTGGTCGGAATTTGCCGCCATTGGAAGATTGAGCCACGACATGAACGGGTCCTCCTGCCACTCCAGGCGGCCGCCGTAGAGCTTGACCAACGTCTCCGCTAATGCGAGGCAGGGAATAATCCCCTCGCGTCGATCGCAGAGCTGCTGGCTTAACCGCCTTGTGGTTGTTTGCAGCACGATCTGAATCGCCTCGCCAGATTGGCCGGCAAATACGTCGATCAAACCACCGTTGCTACATTCCTTCACTGCGTGCTGGAGGAGATGAAAAAGGCACTGGCGAAGTCGGGCTGGCGAAATCAATGCCGTCGGTCCGGTCTTCGGCAGATGGACATTCAACCGCACTCCGGCGGATTCAAATACACACTGCAGGTCTTCCTGCACAAGTTCGACGATTGCCGCCACATTGACGTTCGAAGCGTGCGACGCATCGCGGGCGATTCGCACCAATTCCTGCACATATCCCATTGCCTGGGTAACCCTCTCGATCTCGGCCAATGACGTATCGATTGCATGTTGGTAATGGCTGACCGATGTTGCATTCCCCGAAGCAATTTCCAGCGTTGCGCGCAGTACGGTAAGAGGCTGCGCGAGCGTGTGCATCCCTTCGGTCATGGCATCCAGAAAGCTCGAGGACGCTCCGCTGAAGTATCCCTCCCGGTCGGTATGGAGCAGGTTAGTCATCGGCGACCATGTATCCGACACCGCGGACAGTGCGGATGAGCTTGGCGTCGCCCTCGGTATCAACCTTGTCGCGGACATATTTCACATACACATCCACGACATTGGTAGAGGGATCGAATGGAAGTTTCCACACCTCTTCCATCAGGACCGTGCGGGATACCGGGCGGCCGGCATTTCGCATCAGCAACTCTAGGACATCGAATTCGCGCGCGGTCAATTCGATCCGCCGGCCGTTCCTCTCGACCCGGCGTTGTTCCCGGTCCAGGACCAAATCGCCTACTTGCGAAGCCCGTGTAACGGTACCGGTATTTCGTCGCAGCAGAGCCCGAACTCGCGCGTGCAACTCAATGAACGAAAAAGGCTTGTTCATGCAGTCGTCAGCGCCGCTGTCGAGCGAAAGGGCGCGGTCTTCCACCCGGTTGCGGGCCGTCAACACGAGCACAGGCAGTCGCGGTTGCGACGGTCGCACCTGCCGCAACAGCGACACCCCGTCCAATTTCGGCAGCGTCAGATCGAGAATTACGAGGTCGAACCGTCCGTCTGAGATCGCCTGCCGGGCGGACTCGCCGTCATGTAAGACGCTGACGGCGTATGCCTTTCCTTCCAGCTGCCGCTGCAAAAGTCGCGCAAGAGGAATATCGTCCTCGACGACTAGGACGCGGCTCCCACACTCGGGACGAAAATCGCTAAGTACGGCCTCGGTCTCCATCTCATTCCACGCGACGGCGCTGCGTTGGTTTCCAGACAGCGCTTAACCGTCGTTCTCGTAGAGTTGCATTGTAGAGTGAAACCGGCGGTGATGGACATCACGCCAACAAAACTTTGGTTTCGACTTGGCGAAACTTTAGTAATTACAAACTTTCGTGTGGGGATCTGCGTCGGTTAATGGCGATGAAACGCTCACTCTTGCGAGCATCCTGCAATTACCTAGATAGTGGTGACCAACCGCGATACCAGAGTCTGGATCTGCTCGCGCTGCTCATCTGAGGAAAACTCAAAGACGAACCCGAAGTGACTGGCTGACTGATAGAAAGCGCGTCCTGGGATCCTCGCCACTTCCTCCGTTCCGGTCCGAATCACCAACTCCACGGTCTCGTTGAGCGCGACCTGATCGTTCAGCGCGACCGCGATGCCTCTGGCACTTATGTCGATTCCGCACATCTCGACCTGCCCGGGCATACTGGGCCTCACCATCTCCAATCGAAACGAAAGGGGAAATGCCACTCTGGGAATGCGATAGCCAAAATCCCTCACTCGTTGCGCCTCCGTTACCGCTGACCTGCCGCACACATTCATCGGTACCAAGCGCCAAAAAGGTTAGTGCGATAACGGTATGGCTCGTCTTTGTGCCCGTCGCGCGAGCAGCGTGTTGGGGATTAAGATGTTTTTATTCAATCGTTTATGCACAACACGAAGCCGCTTGTTCGCCAGTGGAGAAGAAGAGTATCAACAGCAGCGCACCCGTTACATTTTGACAAATCCGACGCTGAAAAAGAGTAAGATGCCAGCGCACGAGCAACAGCGGACTCGCCTGATTTACGGGGTGTCAGGATGAGGGGTGCAATCAAACTAATCGTCGCGAGTTTGTGCGCTGTGGTATTTGTTCCGCCCTCCGCATTCGGACAGCAGACGGGTCCAGGCGGAACCAGAGGTGGAGTTGTGCGCGCTCCGACGAAGCCCTCCGCTACTACGCCGTCAAGTCGCACCCAGCAACCTGTCTTTTACGCAGGGAAAGTGATTCTCGACACTGGCATTGCGCCGCCTTCGCCTGTGGCGATCGTGAGGTACTGTAACGGCTTTTCGCGGAGGGAGGCATACACCGCGCTCGACGGCTCTTTCTCATTCGTTACGGGAGATCGCTTCAACGCCACCACGCCAGAAGCGTCTGATGATACGCGCGTCTTCAATGCGGACAACCAGGTATTCCGGGGCAGGGTTGTGACGGACGGTTTGAACAGCCAGCAGACTCCCTCATTGGATTGCGAAGTTCGAGCTGAACTCGCGGGATACTCCTCCACTGCCATCCGGCTGGATCCCTCCATGAACAACTCCAATATCGGGATCATCATGTTGCACAGTCGCATCAAACGGGCTGACGGCATGGTGACCGTCGGCAGCCTCTCGGTTCCCATCAAGGCCCGCCGGGAGTACGAAAAGGGAAGCGAGAGACTGGAAAAAGGTGAGCTCGCCGATGCCGAGAAATCACTGCGAAAGGCGATTGATCTCTATCCCAAGTTCGCCGAAGCCTGGACGCGCATGGGGGACCTTGAGCAGCAGCGCAGAAACACTGATGCTGCCGCGCAGAATTATCGCACTGCGATCGATACCGATCCCAATCTGCCGCTGCCATATCTGCGGCTTGCCTACCTTGAAGCAGTGGCCAGCCATTGGGAAGAGACTCGGCAGCTCTCCGACAAACTGATCTCGCTCGATCCTACCGATTTTCCGATGGCCTATTACTACAACGCTGTCGCGCAATTCAACCTCAAGCAAATCTCCAAGGCAGAGGCCAGCGCCTTGCGTGCCGAGTCGTTGGATCAGCAGCGCGCCGAACCGCGTATCGAGCTACTGCTCGCGGCCATTTATGTTGCCAGAGACTCGTATAGTCTTGCGGCAGAACACTACCGCGCGTTCCTCAAGCTTGTGCCGAACGGCCCGATATCGGAGAAGGTAAAGACCGACCTCGCCAAAGTCGAGCAGATGGCGGACGCACAATCCCACGCGACCCAATCGCCTAGCAAGTAGCGGAATCTCGCCGGACTTTCTGCATTAAGCTATGGGTTACTTTTCGTGTGCTCCTTAACTGTTGGCTGGCGTTTCCCCGGATTCCGTGGATAGTATTGCAAAGTTGCGAGGCACCGGTCCTCGCGGTTACCACGCGATGCCCGAGAGCGATATCTCGATTTCTTCCAGTTACTCCGCTGGTCTCGTTGCCGACGCCTATCGTAAACAGTTCGGTGAGTTTTCCGGGATCTTTCGCGCACCGGGACGGGTAAACCTGATCGGCGAGCACACGGACTACAACGACGGGTTCGTAATGCCGTGCGCGCTGGGCCTTTACACTTACGTTGTTGCCGGCCGGCGCAACGACCAACTCCTGAAACTGCATTCTCTCGACTTCGGCGAAACGATCGAGTTTCCCATGGCAGAGCCGCCCGAAGGACCCACAGGTCATTGGAGCGACTATGTGCGCGGGGTTGCGGCTACCTTGCGAATGCAAGGAATTACTCTGCCTGGGGCCAATCTGGTCATTAAGGGAGAAGTTCCAATCGGTGCCGGTCTGAGTTCTTCGGCGGCAATCGAAGTGGCAACAGCATTCGCGCTGTTACGGGTGGCGCGAGCGACCCTCTCCCGTCGCCAGATTGCCTTCGTCTGCCAACGCGCAGAGCATGAATTCGCCGGGACCCAGTGCGGCATAATGGATCAGTTCATTTCCTGCTTCGGCCAGGCGCGTCATGCACTTCTGCTGGACTGCCGAAGCCTTGACTACAAAACAGTGGAAATTCCCACCGACGTCAGCATCGTGGTCTGTAACACGATGGTTAGGCATGAACTAGCTGGGGGGGAGTATAACCTCCGCCGCGCCGACTGTGAGGCTGGTGCTCGTCTCCTGCAGCAGACTTTGCCGAATGTTCGCGCTTTGCGCGACATCAGCCCGGAACAGCTTCAAGGATTGCGCGACCGAATGCCGACGCAGGTCTATCGCCGTTGCCGTCACGTCGTCACTGAAGACGAGCGCACTCTAAGGGCAGCGGATGCGCTAAGCCGATCTGACGTTGCAAGCTTTGGTCAACTGATGTACGAATCGCACGCTAGCCTGCGTGATGACTACGAAGTAAGTTGCCGCGAGTTGGATCTTATGGTGGGCGTTGCCCGGCAGTGCGACGGCGTGTTCGGCGTTCGCATGACAGGCGGGGGATTTGGCGGCTGCACGGTCAACCTCGTCGACTCGGCGGCCGTTACAGACTTCCGCAGTAAAGTATCACAACAGTATCAGGAGGCGACTGGAATCATGCCTGACATTTATGTTTGCACCTCTGCCGACGGCGCAAGCGAGGTACCGGAGCCAGCCGCGTGATCGACCTGCGCCCTGTTCGCGACGTTCCGCATCGTCGCTTCAACCCACTGACCGGAGACTGGGTGCTGGTTTCGCCCCATCGCTACCAACGGCCGTGGCAGGGTCAAACCGAGCGTCAGCCCGAAGAGCGCGGACTTCGTTACGATCCACATTGCTATCTATGTCCAGGGAACCAGCGCGCCGGAGGTGTGCAGAATCCCAGCTACGATTCGACCTTCGTTTTTGAAAATGATTTTGCCGCCATGATGCCAAACGTTGCTCCCGTTTGCGTCACCGATAAATGTCTATTACGGGCAGAGACCGAGCCAGGTGTTTGTCGGGTTGTGTGCTTTTCGCCGCGTCACGATTTGACGCTCGCCGAGATGGACATCAACTCGATTCATGAAGTCGTTGAGACCTGGGCGGAGCAGTATCGCGAGCTTGGCGCCATGGCAAGCATCAACTACGTGCAAATCTTTGAAAACCGGGGCGAGATGATGGGCTGCAGTAATCCTCATCCGCACGGCCAGATTTGGGCCAACCACACCATTCCGAATGAGCCATTGAAAGAGCAGTCCACGCAAGCCGAATATCTCACCCGAAAGCACTCGTGCCTTTTGTGTGATTACGTGCAGTTGGAGCGGGCTGCTGGCGAGCGGCTTATTAGCGAGAACGAACATTTCGTCGCGCTCGTCCCATTCTGGGCAGTGTGGCCCTTTGAAGTCATGCTCTGCAGCAAGGCGCACGTTGCCGACCTCGCCGCACTCGACAATGCCGGACGCAACGCGCTGGCTGAAATCATCAAGCGGATTACGATCCGGTACGACAATCTCTTTCAGGCCTCGTTTCCCTACACCATGGGTTTCCACCAGCAGCCTACTGACGGAAAGCCCCATACGGAGTGGCATCTGCACGCGCACTATCTTCCGCCGCTGCTGCGCTCAGCGACCGTGAGAAAGTTCATGGTGGGATACGAACTTCTGGACGCGCCGCAACGCGACATTTCCCCGGAAGCCGCTGCCGACCGTCTTCGCAACCTGTCGGAGCAGCATTATCGCACTGGCCCGTTACACGCAGGCGATTGACCGTAACCCGTGTAAGCAACGATTACAATCGCGTCCATGCACCGGCTAAAGATCAAGACAAACACCAAGCGCCAGGTACTCGACATTACAGGTCACGTTGAGGCGATCGTTCGACAGCACTATTCAAGCGGCAATGGCGTCTGCCATCTGGTTGTGCTGCATACAACAGCCGCGTTGACTACCGCCGATCTCGACCCCGGAACTGATCTCGACATGTTGGATGCTTTTGAGCGCATGGTTCCAAAGCTGAATTACCGCCACCCGCACGATCCTTCGCATACTCCCGATCACATACTCTCGGCCATGATTGGAACTTCGGTGAGCTTGATTGCAGAACACGGTGCGCTGGTTCTTGGGACGTGGCAGCGGGTGATTCTCGTCGAACTTGATGGTCCCCGCTCGCGCGAGGTGGCTTTCGCATTTGTCGACTCTGCGTAATTGAAGCTGGCTCGGCGCGGCACCGTCCTTGCATCTACGAAGCTGGCGGGCCGCTGGCGTTTTTCACAAAAATCGCGGAAGATAGTCGGGATTCCACCTATGGAAATGGTGCGCATCTTCGGTATCCCGGCCGCGCTGCTGATTGTGGCAGTGATAGCCAACCGTCTCTCGCGGTGGACCCGAGTACCGGACATCATCGTGCTGCTGGTGATTGGTGTACTGATCGGCCCGCTCACGCACTGGGCCAACCCGAGGCACCTGCAGGACATGACCCAAATCCTGGGCATGCTGGCATTGATCCTCATTCTTTTCGAGGGCGGACTCGAGCTGCGATTGAAGGAGTGCATCCGATATTCCCCGGGTGGCGTGCTGCTGGCGTTTGTGAGCTTTGGATTCACCGTCGTGTTGGTGGGTCTGGTCGGCAGGTACGCCCTGCATCTTTCGTGGCTGGATGGGGCGATTCTGGGTTCGGTGGTGGGATCGACAAGTGCCGCGGTTGTGCTTCCCGCCATCTCGCAAATCGATGCACCAGACGCCGTCAAGATCACTCTCACCCTGGAGTCCTCGCTGGGCGAGATCGTCGCCGTCCTCACCGTTGGTACACTCGTTACCCTCAACGCCGGCGGAAAAGTTGTCGAGGGGTTGGTGTCCGCCTTCGGGCATCACGTCCTCATCGACGTTGGGTTGGGGATCGCCGTTGGAGTCATATGGTCCAAGATCTGGCCGCTGGTGGCGTCGCAGCCGTTCAGCAACGCCTTGAATCTCGGCACCGTGCTCGGATTGTATGCCGTCGGTCGGATGGCTGGCGGAAGCGGACTGCTGGCGGAACTTGTCTTCGGATTGACGCTCGCCAACATGCCGCGTAGCAGTGACGCCGCGCGCAAGGGAGAACAGATGCTCGCTTTTCATTCCGAGCTCACGTTTCTGGTGCGTTCCTTCTTCTTCGTACTGCTTGGCATGATGGCGCAGACCGTGCCGCGCACCTACGTTCTGCCGATCATTGGAATTCTTGCATCTCTCATACTGGCTCGATGGCTTGCGGTCCATGCGACGAGTTGGTCTGTGCGCGACATTACCAAAGCTGATATCGATTCGCTTGTGCTGATGTTTCCGCGAGGCTTGATTACCGCCGTCCTTGCACTGCAGGTTTTAGATGCGCGGGGACAGCAATTCTTCTACCTCCCGGCAATGGCGTTCACTGTCGTGATGTTTACCAACCTGTTCGTTGTGGTGGCGGCCGTCTATACGAAGAAGAAGTCTCCTTCCGCGGTGCCGGCTCAGGTCGCTGGACCGCCGCTTGAAAGCGCCATCGTGACCGACTCGGAATCTATCTCGTAGGCGTCACCGCTGAGCTTCGCGGAGCCGTGCGGATGAAGGCATCTCGTGCTGCTTAGACCATCTCCGTGCCCCACAAGTCGTGGAGATGCAGTACACCCAGGAGATTGCCGGCGTCGTCAACCACAGGTAGTGATGTGATCTTCTTCTGTTCTAGGATGTCGAGCGCGGTGATCGCGAAGGTGTCAGGGCCAATTGTCTGTGGTTCGCGAGTCATGCATCCGCCGGCGGTGAGCTCGAACACATCTTTGCCGTGACGCTCGAGTAGACGCCGGAGATCGCCGTCGCTGATCAACCCCACGAGCTTTCCATCGTTTGTTACGGTCGTCATGCCTAGACCCTTGCGCGACATCTCGTAGACCACTTGGCTGATTGGCGTTGTCGGCGTGACATGCGGGATGGCGTCGCCGCTGTGCATAAGTGTGGAGACCCGGCTGAGGCGCTTACCGAGCTTTCCGCCCGGGTGCAAGTGGGCAAAGTCTTCTTCCTTGAATCCCCGTTTTTGCGATAGCGCCACCGCCAGCGCGTCTCCCAACGCAAGCATGGTCGTGGTGGAAGCAGTGGGTGCCAATCCGAATGCGCACGCCTCGGCGGCGACTGAGCAATCCAGAGCGACATCCGCAGCGTGGGCGAGTGTGGAACGGCGGCGCTTCGCTGCGCCCGGTGAGTAAAGGTCGTCGCAGGTGACGCTCACAAGCTTGATGCCGAGGCGCTTCACGGTGGTCAGCAACTGCAGAATTTCGCCGGTTTCTCCGCTGGCAGACAATGCCATCACAACATCGCCTCGCACGATCATTCCTAGATCGCCGTGCATGGCTTCCGCGGGATGGAGATAGAGCGCGGGCGTGCCCATCGAACTGAGGGTCGCTGCAACTTTGCGGGCGATGAGTCCACTCTTGCCCATGCCCGTGACCACGACGCGTCCCGCACAGCCGAACAATACATCGATGGCGCGTTCGAAGTCTGACGCCATAGGCCCAGCGATGCGGTCGGCAAGCGCCCGCAGGGCGTCCGCTTCAATCCGCACGACGTTCTCGGCAGTGTTCTTCATCGGTGGATTGCGTGCTTTATTGCGGCTGCGTATTAGTCGGCTGCTGCTGTTTGGCGGTTACGGGTTTCGCTGCAACCGCCCCCTTGGGGTTGATCACGAGCACTGCAACCTCGTTTGGGCCGCCCGTAATCGGGACTGGTTGGCCGTTAAACGACAATTCGATTGCACCGGCGTTGCCTGTCCAAAAAACTACTTCATCACGGGCGCGAATCGTCTTCACGTCCGGAGGTCCAATGATTCCACGGACTGTGATCTTGCCGTCCTGTTTGATCGATACCCAGGCACGGTCTTTTGGGCGAACAACGACTTCGAACGGTTGCTCCGCGTGCGTAGAGGAAGCAGCAGGGGAGGTTTGCGCATTCGTGACGCCCACAGCAGAATTGGCTGCGTCGCCGGGTTTTGTCGGATTCTTGACGTCAGTCGTCGGGCTTGCGGGTTCCGTCGTTGAAGTTCCTTCTTTGTGGCCCGTCGGAGTCGTGGTTCCCGCAGTGCCGGCTTCCGGTTGAGACGCACCTGCACCCGATCTCTGCGGGGCGGAGATCGCTGATGCCGGAGGCGGCATCGCAGCGGCACG
>Ga0335071_10003925_pt1 | contig 15588 bp, 12 predicted proteins | sample Lox_Sample_15_FD_206724 | JGI IMG/M metagenome (GOLD analysis project Ga0335071, IMG submission 206724) | Soil microbial communities from Loxahatchee National Wildlife Refuge, Florida, United States - Lox_Sample_1.5 | ecosystem: Environmental > Terrestrial > Soil > Wetlands | place: USA... | reverse complement strand
AAGTTCCGTAAGGCATTGTTAACAGAGGTTTTACCGCAGGTCGAGGCATCGTATCCTGTGTCGGCGAAGCGGGAAGACCGGGCTATTGCCGGACTATCGATGGGAGGGTCGGAGTCGCTGCTGACCGGCCTGAATAATATTGATAAATTTGCCTTTGTCGGCGCTTTCAGCTCGGGAGGGTTGCCGAACCGCTATGAGAACGACTTCCCCACCCTCGACGCCAAGCAGGCGAAACAGCTTAAAGTACTCTGGATCGCCTGCGGCACGGACGACCCGCTGATTGAAGACAATCGCAAGTTTAAGGATTGGCTGAAGTTAAAGGGCATTACCTACACGGACATCGAGACTCCGGGAGCCCACACTTGGCAGGTGTGGCGTAATAATCTGATTAACTTTACGCCGCTGCTGTTCACGGGCAAATGACCTGCCCGGCATGCTCCCGTTTGGCGGTTGTTATAACTTCTATTACAAGTGAAAAAGCACAGCCGCGACCGGGCAAATTTCCCCGTTTGAAGTCTGATTCACTGAAGTCGGGACTTCAGTACCGGGTCCGTGGGCCGTGCCCAGACTGAGCACGCGGACATTCCAATGGTCTGAGTGGTGCAGTTCCGCTCGAGGCGATATCCGCTACTATGTAGACCATGCCTGAATTGCCCATCCTCGATCCGAAAGCTCCTTCACGGCACGAAGAGCTGGCTATGGCGGGATTTCGCATCGACCCAACCCACGAAGGACCGCAGTTCTATACCCTGCTCTCCGTGGGCGGCGACAACGAACGTCCGCTGATGTCGGAAGGCAGGATCATATTTTTTGCCCGCACGACTTTGGTACACAAGGCGTTGGCCATGGACAAGTCGATGGCGGTGCTGGGCAATCCGCCGCGCGATGTCGAGACCATGTGCGACGTGGCGCAGACGCTCTACCTGGTCAACTCGCAGGACGCCGACCCCGACGGCGTTGTGCTCGATTGCCTGCTGATTTTCGATGATCTCGTGCGTGCAACGCGGATCAACATGCCGGAGCGATATCAGGGCATCCTGACGGAGCTTGCTGCGCGGCTCACGGAAGGACATCCACTCAAAAAAATCTTCAGTAGTGACGCCCTCCGCCAACACGTGGAAGACGCCGTGCTTTGGTGTGTCGGCGCGGTGGCGATGAAGGCGATGCTGCTGACGAGTTAGTCTCCGGCGCCAGTCGCCAGTTTTCAGAAGACAATCGGCCCCAGTTGATAAGCGAGCACACCAAAGTTCTTCCGTGCGCGTCGCCTGTGCTCGTATGCAGGGTGTGTTCAACTGCACTCAGGTTCTCGGTCGCACGCCCGCACTCGCCCGGCAAGTGCGACTGGGGCATATGCCGGGACCACGGTTCACTTCCCTGATACGCCTAACGTTTTACAAATAAGGATGCGCCGAGCGAAACAAGCTGGCGTACACTATAACGACAATTCGGGCTAAGCAAGAGCTCTCGTGCCGGCTTCGTCGAGCGGAAGTTACGGGAGGACCGAATGCAAGTTGTTTTCGTACTGTTCCTGCTTGTCGCGGCGGCGGGTGCGACTGCACACGAGATCGACGCGACGAGTACTGCCCCGATTCCACAGGAAACAGCTCACAACCAACACCCCAAAATCCCCGAGACTCACAGGGCGCCATCAACCTCTGCTGGAGACGCCGGTCTGCCTGATGCTCCGAGCTCTTCGACCAAGCCACAAGAAATAGAGAAGTCGAAGGTACGGTCCATCGGGGAGCTCCGGGGCGTGACCTACTCGCGTGCTGTGGTACAGGCGACATCGCCTTCCTCGGGGGACGCTGCGCAATTTGTAAAGGCTGCGCCGGCGAACCGATCAGGAGCGGCACCGCTGGTGTTTGCCGGCAGCAGCAACGATGCGGGCGACCACGAGCAGGTTGATGGCAATAACCGCAATGCGCGCCGGAATTGTCAGCCGGCTTCGAGCGATAAAAGCGACGGGAGCAACTGGCTTGCTTCGCTCTTTAACGCGGCCACAGAAAGCCGGAATTACTGCGCGCGGGGCGAGGGCGGCATCTGGAAGCGCGGCACCTATGCGTGGAGCAGGGCCTTTGAGGCGCACCGGAACGACGGTGCCATTGCGTACAAGGACTCGCAGCACTTCGTCTCTGGTGTCGCCACCGTCGTTCCTATCGGTAATTACTCAATGCAAGACTACGTCTTGCAGTATGACACCGGCCAACGTATGGCTACGCGGTACGCCACGGCAGTAGGACGCGACGCGCTGAAGAACATGTTTCGTGAGTTCTGGCCCGACGTGTCGAATCGTGTACTGCATCGGCGTCCGTGAGCGTGCACGCCGGCCATGTCACAGGCTCGAGCTTATCCGGGTGAACTCGTGAAGTGCTGGCGCTACTTGATGGCCTCCGCGCCGGGTTGCAAGACTGACACGATGAAGTCAGTCATCGACGGGAACAGTGTGGTCAGAAGGCCGAGGAAGGGACCCGCGCCCAACCCAATCATCTTCACCCAGAAGTCCCAGCCTAGTTCGCCAGGTGTCGTGTTGGCGACGTGACTGAGGGTAGCGTCGCGGCACATCTCGGCATAGGTGAAGATCACAATGGCACCAACGAGGACGAAGAGAACAAGGAACACCGCTCCGATAACTGGGAGCGGGTCAAACGGGTAGCTCGAAACCGCCAATGTCACAGCAACAAACAGCGACACGATGCTTAGAGCGATGGTCCGTATCCGGCCCAGCGTGTTCTGGATGAAGCCCATGTAGGGCAGCAGGAAAAACTCCTCCGCAGCGCGCACGTGCTCGGGAAGGCTGGCGGTCTTGCTTGAGTCGGCGGGCGTATCTTTGGAGCCGGGGACACAGAGCAGCGACTCCGTGTCGGCCTGCCAGGCCGGCAGGATGACATTCCTCATGACGCATCCGGCGGTGGAGGCCAGCGCTCGCTGGAAGCGTGCGATCTCTTTGATGTCGACTGCAGTCGAACGTTGGTGGAGCCGAGTTGCATCAGTACTGTCTACTGAACTCGTCGGATGCTCGTTGTCCTCCAGCAGTTTGACGTACCACGATGCAAAGGTCTGGCCCTGCGTTGCGCAGTCGTTCACCTTTCTGAGCGCGATTACCGCTCGTTTGTCGTCCTTCCCGTCGGAATCGACCCACTTCTGCAGCAAGTTCCGAAGGTTGCCCATGCTTTCGAACTGCCGCGAAATGAGTCGATAACGCTCTTCGAGCACGTTGCCGCTCAGCTTCCAAATTGAGCCGCCATAAAGATTGCGCAAAGTGCAGAGAGTGCGGCGAATGCGCAGGCGGTCGAGGTAGATCAGGAGTTGGCGCAGCTGGCTCCAGGTGTTAAGCAGCTGCAGGGTTTCGGCCGCAACCAGCGCGACGCTGACGGCGACCGCGAAGAAGATGAGAGCGCCGTAGCGGCGATCTCCGAGGTTACGGAGGCTGAAGCCGTCGAGTGCAATCCAAAGAGCAAAAACCGTAACGACCACGAGAATGAGGAGAGTTTTGAGGTAGGAACGACTGAGCGGCATGGCGTTGCGCTCGACATTGTCGCCCGCGCCTTCGCGGCTGAACATCCAGAACATCTTTACCAGATGCACATTTTCGGCCGGCGCATTCCTGCCGGTGTTGAGAGAAGCTGGAAACCTCGGCAATTCGACCACGCTGGGCAGCACGGGACGGTCGTCGCCGAACAGCGCAAGCCCGTGGAGGGTGTGCCAGAACCAGGCGTAGAAACCGGTGAGCAGAAGCATTTGCGGCAAGAGCGGCGAAACTCCGCTGCGGAGGTTGAGGCTGCGCCAAAAAGTGGGAATGCGGTTGGCGAGGTTGAGGTGGTAAGGAAGAAATGCAAAGAACAGGACCGCAGTCACAACCAGCGAAGCCACCAGCGCCCAAAAGAGCTTCAGCTTGTTTTGAGCGATGCAGTGCCGGATTTTGGGGTCTGTGTCGCCGAACACTGTCGCCAGATGGTAGTTCTTCCAACAACCGAGTACCGGCAAGACAACAATCAGTCCGCACGCGAGGAAGACAGCTGTTTGCAACTGCCAGGACATCGCGCCATCACTCACAATGAAGACCATCCCTACGATGATCCCCAAAAGGCCAAGAACAAAACTGCCAATGAAGATCAGGATTGCGTGCTGCTCGTGCGCGATGGGCGCGAAGTAGGCACGCACACGTGGCGACTTGATGATCGACCCGTTCCAACAGCAGTACAGATGCCAGAGGCTAATGGCCACGCAGACAAGCAGCGCGGCGGTCATTTCGCCCGGTAAGTCATACACCCATACTTGACGCTCCGAGCTATTGCCGGCGGATGAGTTCGTGGAACCCGAGGCGTCGGTCGAAGTTCGGGCTTCGGGCGTCAGGAGCGATGCGGACACCGCACCGATAGGTCCAAACTTGCGATGGTTGCGCTCGGCGTTGTCGTTGAGTATGGCGATCGCCCAGAACTGGCGATGCCCGACCACCGACAGCCACGTCGCGGGTCTGTGGTTCTCCGGGCTCGCGTCGTCCGACTGCCCGCGGTACAGCACGCCGTAGTCACTAATGGGGATGCTCCAGTTCACATCCGGGAGCTGCTCGAGTAACTCGCGCGAAGCGATGTAGATGCCTTCGGCCAGATCCTGGGGAAAAACACGAAAGCTGGTCTTGCTGGTTGCACCGGAACCGGGTGGGCGGTGAATGGGAGGGATCGCATCCTGCGTCCAACTAAGTAGAGGGTAAGTTGAGAGCAGCATCACGCCGCGCAAGGAGGCTCCTTCCATGCCGCGGCGGAACATCAGGTCAGCGCCGTCGATGACCACCCGGCCGTTGGGATAGGAGCGCCTCAGGAACTCGCTGAGAAACAACTGGTCGAGCGAGTTGCTGCTACGCAAAATGACGAACTCTATCTCCTTTCTGTCGAGGATATTCGCGATGCCAAAGAGGGCGGCTTCCTGCGCGAGCGGCGTCAATTGCCCGCCGTAGGTGCGAACCGTATCGTGCTCAACGCTGGCCGGCTCGCTCAGGTTGCCGCGCAACTCCGAACTTGGGGCGTTGTTCTGTTGCTTGCCAGCACTGAAGATCGACTGTTTCTCGTATGCAGAACGCAGCGTCGCAATGTCGCGTGGATAGTAGACGTAGATGGGCTGCTGGGGATTCGAATCGTTGGTGGGCTCGCCGTAGCAACGATGGAATCCCGATCCCTTGCCGCGGGGATTGGTCGCCCCTCCGAATGCGGTCTGGTCCTCCGACAGGATCGCAACGTGATTCAGGTTGTAGCCTTCGTGCCGCAGATAGCAGAGGAATCGATCCGTCATCAGAGAATCGCTCTCGAGGAAGGTGCGGAAGCGATACGGCCCTTGGTAAGTGCCACTCTCGCAATTGCCGCTGTTGCTGTTTGGATCTTGATGACAGAGAAACTTCTGGAAGGCCACGACATTCTCTGCTGCGTTCGTGGTGCCGCTGTAGATCTCAATTCCGTTGGGATATTTCGCAAACAGGTTGTTCGCCTTCAGCTCGCGCTCGATGGACGCTAACGTTCCGCTGAAGGTTGGACCAATGATCCGCAGCGGAGGGGGCGGTGCAAGCGGTGGCTTGGTCTTGCTCTTCAAGGTACTGATCCACTGCAGGGCGTGTTCGAATTGGGCGTCGCTGATTCCGCCGGTGGGCTGTTCGCCGACCACAAATATGACGAGACCGCTGCGATAGACATCAGGATGGTCGCTGTCCGCAGCGGAGCGGCGAAACACCAGGATGCCCGGCTGCTGCTGCTGCAAAGCAACCAGCTGCGCGGCCTGTTCTTCGTCCGAAAGCGAATCGTAGGACTTGCCGGACTGGTTCCAGGGGAACCATGAGTTGTCGTAATTGAAGTTGACGTCTTGCGCCGCCTGCTGGATGGCCTCGATCAGGCGGTCGAACGTGAGGGCGAGGTGCGTCTGCACGGGGTTGGGCACGATGGCAACCACAAAACTCGGCTCGATCCTTGGCTCGATAGCAAAATCGTCAGTTGTGCTGGGCCTCGGATTTCCCGATTCGAAACAAGAATCCGGCATAGGTACGCCGCCGCTGGTCGTGCTGTTGTCCTTGTCCTCCGCGCCTGTCGTGTCTTTGTTGCCATTTTCGTTGATCGGCGCGTAGATTCGACGCAGCCGGTTGGCGATTTGCTCGCAGGAACTGGAGGGTCCGTCGGACGAAGCACCGGCCTTGGCGTTGGCACTACTGGAAGTAGCACCAGCTCCGCCACCCTGTGCGCCGCCGATCGCTGCGGTCTCGGCCGCCTTGCGCGGGATATACGACACACCCAGCAGGGCCGCCAACAGCAGCGCAATCGTCGTGGCAAATCCCCCGCGCTCTTTCAAATCCAGTCCTCAGTCAACGCGACGACAATGAAATGCTGAGCTACGCCCCTTATGGCGCAATCGGGCGCCTGCGAGCTTGCATGACTGCGCATTCAGCACACGAAAGCGCAGTAACTGGCACGAATGTTAGTGCAGATGGGCAGCTGGCACAACGGCGAAATTCATCCGCGCAAAACAAAGGCCCGAACGTCGGAACTGTCGCTTCTAGCGCTACGCGGAAGTTTAATCGGGATCAAAGTAATTCGCCGCGACCGGGTTCTCGAACAGCGAGTAATCGCGCGTGACGACAGTGATGCCGCTGTCAGTGACGTGATATTTCTGGCGGTCGGCCTCGGTGTCGTAGCCGATAACTGTCCCTTCGGGCACATGCACATCACGATCCATGATGGCGCGGCGAATCTTGCAGTGGCGGCCGATATCGACGTGCGAGAAGAGAATGCTCGCGTCCACCTGGGAGTACGAGTTGATACGCACGTCGGGAGACAGAATGCAATTGGTCACGACGCCGCCGGAGAGGACGCAACCCATCGAAACGATGGAGTCATGCGCCTCACCCGTGCGGCCCTCGTCATTGAAGACGAACTTGGCCGGGGGATACTGCCGCATGTGGGTTCGGAGCGGCCAGTCCTTATCGTACAGGTTGAAAACCGGCGCCACTGAAACAAGATCCATGTTGGCTTCGTAGAATGCGTCGAGCGTCCCCACGTCGCGCCAGTAAAGGGCCTCCTTCTTGTTCTCATCGACGAAATTGAAGGAGTACACCTTGTGGTTGTCAGCCATCCGCGGCAGAATGTCGTGCCCGAAGTCGTGACGTGAGGTCGGGTCCTCTGCGTCTTTGAGCAGCACGGGGATCAGTACGTCGGCATTGAAAATGTAGATGCCCATGGACGCTGAAACCATGCGCGGGTTATACGGCGAGCGCAGATCGGTTTGTTCCGGCTTTTCCTGGAAGCCGATAACGCGGCCGGTGCGGTCAATCTCGACGACGCCGAAATGGCACACTTCGGTGGGCTCGACCAGAATGGTGGCCAGCGTGACATCCGCGCCGGAGTCCTTGTGCTGCCGCAGCATCCGGTCGTAGTTCATCTTGTAGATGTGGTCGCCCGATAGGATAAGCACATACTTGGGCTCTTCGGAACCGATGGAATAAATGTTCTGGTACACCGCGTCGGCGGTTCCCATGTACCAGTTATCGCTGACGCGCTTCATCGGCGGAAGGATCTCAATGAACTCCCCCAACTCCGAGCCGACGACGTTGCTCCAGCCCGCGCGGATGTGCCTGTTCAGCGACAGCGCCTTGTACTGCGTAAGGATGTAGATGCGGCGCAAGTCGGAGTTGAGACAGTTAGAAAGAGTAATGTCGATAATGCGATAGATGCCGCCGAAGGTAACGGCCGGCTTGGCGCGATCTCGGGTGAGAGGGTACAAACGCTCGCCTGCTCCGCCTGCCAGTAATACCCCCAACGTTTCTCTCATGGCAGCCTTACTCCCCGGTGGTCTCTGCATGCAGCGACTTTGAGTAAAGTTCTTCCTGGGCCGGCTCTCCCAGCGATTGTCGGCCCAACCAAATTCGTCGAAATCTTAGCACGCGGCCATCACCCGCTCGGTCGCTTGTTTCATTGTTGATCGTTCACGGTGATGCGCAGCGATCGCAAGAACTGCAGGTCCTGCGATGTGATGTCGAGTTCACCCGAGGACCTGGTTTCGTGGCGGAGTTCCTTCTCATTGTGGTTGTCGCGTTGACTGAATCCGACGGTAGCTTCCAGCACCAGAAACACATTGTGGCCACTGGCGCGAATGCGTCCCATCACGTCGGAGATGCGGTCAGAGTCTGCCACCGCCTGGTTGATCGCTTCTCCCAATTCCTTGACCAGCCTTTTGAGTTGATCGTCCACGGCGCCACCTGAAACTGCGGACGTCTCTCGATTGATTCGCCGACGCCCGCTAGCCCTCTGCTTGTAGAATACGCCTTTAACGCGCATGTCTGCATCCGGGGAAAACAAGCCGGTCGAGTCACCCGGCCTCGGGCGCCAGAGCCGGGCCCTGCTGCGGATTGCAGGCCGGCAGGCCGGCCAGAACCGCTGGGCGCGAGCATTCTACCGCGGGGGCACGAGCTTCTGGGGTAGCGTCGGCCACGTGCTGCGGGCGCTGTGGCTGGAAGTAACAGGCCTCCTGTTTTTGGTGCTGGCGGTGATTGGTGGCGGCGCTACGATACGGGAGTACCGCAGCTACGCAGCAGGCGCCGCCAGTGGCGGCAAGGTCGCGATCGCTGCGGTGTTCACGGTGATGTTTGTCTACTTCGGCATCGAGTCATTCGTGCGAGTAAGGCGCAAGCGCAATCGGGCTTAGGAAGCTCGGCCTGCTTCCCTTTCAGCGCAAACTGAACTACGATGCTTGCCGAAACCCCCGCGGAGAGAATCGATGAGTGAAAAGAACTTGGGCAGTGCCATCTTCGGCGGTTTAATTGGCCTGGTACTCGGAGTGTTTCTCGGCGAGCACCGGGTGGCGGAGATCGCCGCCGAGCACGGAGAGTTGGCTCCTACCGGCCTCAATCCCTTGCCGTACATGCATTACGCACGATTCTGGCTGGTTACAATCATCTGCATCCTTGTGTTCGCTTTCATCACTGGCAAGATCGGCCGGCCCACCAGCCAGTCTGACTTGTGATTCGCCTCACAGCCGCAGCGGCGTTGGAGATCCAATAATCGATGAGCCGCCTCTTGCGCGGTTCAACTCTCACGAGGGCCTCCTGCCATGCCCGAATCCAAGACCCGCGCCGTCCCCACCAAGCTCGCTGACAAACAGCAGACCTCCTCGCACATCGAAGTCAAACCGCTCTACACGCCGGCCGACATGGAGTACTGGAACTACGAGCAACAGCTTGGGTATCCGGGGCAGTTCCCCTATACCCGTGGGGTGCAGGCCTCGATGTATCGCGGGCGCCTGTGGACGATGAGACAGTATGCCGGTATGGGCGACGCCAGCGAGTCGAACCGGCGCTACAAGTACCTGCTGAGCCAGGGGACCACGGGCCTCAGCATTGCGTTCGACTTGCCCACTCAGATCGGGCTCGACTCCGATAGCCCGCTCGCGCTGGGCGAAGTCGGCAAGGTTGGCGTGGCGATCGACTCGATCGAGGACATGCTCCGGCTGTTCGACGGCATCAACCTCGAGCAGATTTCAACCTCGATGACGATTAACGCGACGGCGTCGATCCTGCTGGCGTTGTACATCGTTGTGGCACGACGAACCGGCCGCGAAGTGCGCAAGCTGAGTGGTACCGTGCAGAATGACGTACTCAAGGAATACATCGCACGGGGAACGTACATCTATCCCCCGGCGCAGGCGATGCGCATCATTACCGACGTCTTTTCGTATGCAAACGAGAACTTGCCCGACTGGAACACGATTTCGATTTCCGGCTATCACATGCGCGAGGCCGGATGCACGGCAGTGCAAGAGGTCGCCTTCACGCTCTCCAACGGCATGACCTACGTGCAGGCCGCGATCGACGCAGGCCTCGACGTGGACAAGTTCGCGCCCCGGCTGTCGTTCTTCTTCAACGCGCACAGCAACTTTCTGGAAGAAGTGGCGAAGTTCCGCGCGGCGCGGCGCATGTGGGCGCGCATCATGCGCGACCACTTCAAGGCCCAGAGTCCGAAGTCGCACATGCTGCGCTTCCACACGCAGACGGCGGGCTCGACGCTGACGGCGCAGCAGCCGGAGAATAACATCGTCCGCACCGCGCTGCAGGCGCTCTCGGCCGTGTTGGGTGGAACGCAATCGCTACATACGAATTCGTTCGACGAAGCGCTGGCGCTGCCGACCGAACAGTCGGCGCGTATCGCGCTGCGCACGCAGCAAATCATCGCCTATGAATCGGGAGCGCCGCAGACAATCGATCCCCTGGCAGGTTCGTACTATGTGGAAACGCTGACCGACCAGATCGAGGCCGGCGCGCGGCAGTATCTCGACAAGATTGACGCGCTGGGCGGAACTTTGCAGGCCATCGAGAAGGGATTCATTCAACAGGAAATTCAGAACGCGGCGTATGAGTATCAGCGGGCGGTGGATCACCTCGAGTCGGTGGTTGTGGGCGTGAATGCGTTTGCCATCGAGGAGGAGAAGGAAATCCCTCTGCAGCGTATCGACGAATCACTGGAGCGCAAGCAGGTGGAACGCGTAATGGCACTGCGCGCCAAACGCGACCACGCCAAGTGGCAAGCCGCAATCAAGCAGGTCGAAGACACCGCGCGTGGAACTGGTAACTTGATGCCGGTCATCATTGAAGCAGTCGAGGCAAACGCCACGGTCGGCGAAATCTCTGACGCGATGCGACACGTGTACGGCGAATATCACGAGACAGTGGTGATCTGATCTTTCTTCGCAAAGACTGCATATCTCGACTCTCCGGTCGCGATGTCACTGGACCGTGACAATCATTTTGCGTGGTCATGACAACTCGCTCGCCACCTGCTCCTATCGTCGCCTTATAAAGACCGGCGGCAGACTAGGCCTCCCGGTCTGTGAGGTGAATATGAAGCTTCTACCGGCAACACTGCTGCTGGCGCTCATTAATCTCGGCTGCGGAGGCTATGGCTCAGGCATGGGAACCACCCCAGCTCCGATGCCTCAGATCGCTCCAAACACCGGCACTTTTTCGACGCCGTTAACGGTGACGATCACCGATCAGTTGCAGAATACGGTCATTTACGTCACGACTGATGGCTCAACGCCCACCTTGAACTCGCGTATCTATAGCGGCCCTTTCATGCTCACTCAGGCGGGGCAGGTGCAGGTGCAGGCCATCGCCGTTGCCGGAGGGTATAAGACCAGTCAGGTCGCGATTGCCAACTTCACCTTGCAGTGATGTTCCTGACCCACTGCAGTGATGCCGCTTGAGCGGCAACATCAAGGGTGAGGTTGGAGCGGGTCACTCACAGGTGGGGTGAGTGGCCCGTAGAGTGTTCGCGTAACGCCGCACAACGCTTTGTGCGGGATGTTGTTTCGGGGGGCTACCGAGTTGTCAGGTGCTCGTTTGTCTCAACTTCGTGACCGTACGCCACGGGAGGTTGCGGTGCCACGAAAAATTCTGTTATGGACGGCTTGACCTGGTTCCAGCACTCAAATAGCGCGAGGTGACCGGAGTCAGCGCACACGAGCATCGCCGAGTTCGGCAACTGATGTTTCATCTCTTCGCCGACCGACAACGGGATCAGGTTCTCTTCTTTGCCCCAAATGAGCAAAACAGGCGCGTGGATTTCCTTCAGCCTGCCGTCGAGCACGTCCTGGTACGTGAGGAACGACTTGAAGATGCGACGCGTGATCCATTCGTGTTCGGCAATCTTCCGGAGAAAGTCTCGCCGCACGGGGTAAGGCACGTAATACTGGCGCGGCGTGAGCATGTTCATAAAGGCGTCGAACTCCTTGCGCGACGAGGGGAGGAAGTCTTTCACTGTCAAATTCGTCTTGAACTTGAGGCCCGCGGGGTCGGCGACAACCATCCGGTTCACCGCCTCGGGGTGGTCGCTGGCCAGCTTCAGTGATACCCAACCGCCCATCGAAATACTCACGATGTCCGCCGGCAAGGCGTCTCGTTGTTCGAGAAACTGGCGCAGCATCTCCGATTGCTGGGTGATCGTGTAGGCGATGTCGGGTGTGTCAGACTGCCCGTGGCCCAATAGATCCACGGCATAAATGTGGAAGCGCCCGCTCATCTGGAGCATCGGCAGGACCCAGTTCAGCGACTCACCGCCCAACCCGTGCACAAATACCAGCGGCGGGCCTTCGCCTCCTTCGTAGTAATGGACCCGGTAGGGACCGACCTGGGCGTAGTGGCCGTGGATGCCGCCCAGCCAAAGCGCCAAGCGGCCAACGTCACTCATCAGTGAGAGCGGACGGAACCATGCGTACGCTGCAAAGGTTAGCAGCAGGAGCAGGAGGGTTAGTACAAACTTCCGTCCGCGCCGGGCGGAGGTTGGCGCCACGAAGGTCTGCGCAGCGTCAGAAAATACCGGCATTTTGTGTCTAGTTCATCCAAAAACGAAAAATCGTTCTTTATGAATATTAAAGGATTATTACCGCGATGAACGTATTGTTACAGATAAATGTCGAGATCTTATTGTCAAAGGGCGCAGCCGAACCCCCACCGCGGGGCAAACTGTGACGAACCGGAGGGCGACCCGGCGGCTGAGACTCCGATGCTGGCATAAACCGGCCGTTACACTTCGGGTGCGGGCGATTGTCATACGCCGTCAGACCTCGGTAGCATCCGTTGCAAGAGGTATCCCCCAGTGATGAAACACGTCAGCACCCTCGCATTCGTGGTAGTGTGCGTTGCCGGCGCCAGTGTGTTTGCTAGCGCCACCGACAAGAAGGATGTCAAAGGCTCGGGCTGCGTCGAGAAGGTGGCAGAAAACTCTTGCCGCGTAATCATCGATTCGCAAACCGGCGAGCTGTACAACCTTATGTTCAGCGGCGGCGCGCCCAGGTCAGGCACAGCCATCCAGTTCGAAGGCACTGTACGGCATGCCGGAAAGTCGTGCTCGACCGGCAAGCCCGTCAAGGTGAGCAAATGGACAAAGGAAAAGGGCATCAAGTGCCCTCCTCCGGTGGCGGCGCTAGTCGGGCGATAAGGCGGTATCGACCCTGCAGCGCTTAGGCTTCTAGCTGCGGCTGGCAGCTTTGGATCGAGTTTCCTGCAACAATTCGGCAGCAATCTCTCGCACCCGCAGGCTGATCTCGAAGCTCGGCGTCGCTGGACCTCGCCCCCAGCGGTTCACTTCCCAGTGAGCGCGAACAAACTTCGCGCCATTCGTCTGCGAGAGATCGAGCAGCATCGGGTATTCGCCGGGATAGAACTTCTGCGGCAATGAGGCAAACGGCTTGGCCTCCCAAGTTGTTCCGTCAGCAGAGGTGTAGAACAGAATCTCGATGGACTCCTGCTCAACGATTTTCAAGACCGATAGCGTGGCAAGTAGTGCGGGATTGGATACTCCGCTTATGTCCAGCGGTTCGCTGTCGCCCTTGGCAGTTACAGTGGTATTTTCAGGGACGAGAAAGACATCGATCATCACGCCCTCATTCTACTGAAACGACGCCCGAGCCACGCGTGACAATAATCACAGCGACTGGCGATCGTCCGTCGGAGCAGCCCTTTTGCAACCCACCCGTATTGCTTTCAGCGGAGCAACATGAGTCCCGATTTGGGAATTTTTTCCTGATTCGGAACAGTTCCATTACGAAAGTACAGGCGAACAAACCCATCCACTGTACTTTCGTAACCTGTTCTGCGGTCCTTTGGTCGTATTTTCCGTTGTGCCCGAGAATGAACCCGGTAACCATGGGGATGCAGGAGGGCGTCTCACATGCGCCACGTGGGCCGGCGGAGCTGTTTCCATTCTCTCATCAGAGTCATCGCCTGGCTAGCGGCGCTGCTGATGGTCGGGCTCCCCGCTGTATCGCAAGACGGCACCACCGCGCTGGAAGGGCTGGTGGAAGACCTGAGCGGCGCGCGCATCTCGGGCGCCGAAGTCATCCTTAGCAATCCGGAGAACGGCTACCGCAACTCCGCCAAAACCGACGGCAGCGGCCGATTCGATTTCGCCATGCTTACTCCCGGAAGCTACATCATTTTGGTGTCGGCGGCGGGGATGGCAGACGTCGTGCAGGGCGGCCTCGAACTCCATGTCGGCGGCTCGATGCAACTGGAATTCCGGCTCAAGCCCAAGGGACGCGAGGACAACATCACAGTGTTCGCCACGCCGATTGTCGATACGGACAGCGGCGAAGTGTCACAGACCATCGACCAACAGGCGATCGCCGACCTGCCGCTGAACGGACGGCGGTACACCGACCTGGCGCTGCTATCGCCGGGAGTAACGCAGGACCCGCGCGGCTTGACGTCGGGCTCGAATGGGGACCTGTCGTACGGCGGAACGCGCGGCTACCAGAACAGTTTCCTGGTAGACGGCGCCGACAACAACAACAGCTTCTTTGCCCAGGCGCGGGGGCGTTATCGCGCGCCGTATCAGTTCAGCAACGAAGTGATCAAAGAGTTTCGGGTTTCGTCGAACGGCTACAGCGCTGAGTTGGGACGCGCAGGCGGGGCCGTGTTCAACGTGGTGACCAACTCCGGTGGGAACTACTGGCATGGCTCGGCGTTTCTTTTTGTGCGCGATCGCACGTTTGATGCGACGCCCGCCTATGCGGGTACGGAACCGTACGAGCAGCAGAAGCAGTTCGGCGGAACGCTCAGCGGTCCGCTGCTGAAGAACCGCGTCTTTATGTATTTGGGTTACGACCAGCATCAATTGCAGGTGCCGTCGATCATGCAGTTCGGTAACGGGGCCATGCAGGTGGTGCCGACTGCCGAAGACTACGACTATCTCGATCGGGACAAGGTATTCGCAGCGGCGGCGCAACTGAATTCGATGGCCGGAATGTATCCGACGTATATGGGTGGAAATGCCGGCTTTGCCAAGTTCGACTTCAACCTTTCGTCGAAGCAATTGCTGTTCGTCCGCCTCAGCACGTCGCGGTACTCGGGAACGAACAACGTGTTTTTTGACCCGGCCAGTCCCATCACGAATTACACCGAAGACGCCAATGGCACGGAGGATGTCGCGACGGACAGCCTCGCTGCCTCCTGGACCAGCGCGTGGACGACGCGGTGGTCCACTAACCTAAGGGCGCAATTCTCGCGTGACCTGCAGCAGTCGTTCGCCAACTCGGATGCTCCGAAGATCAAGATTTACGGGCTGGTGGACGGCATGGGGAGGTCGAATATCCTGCCCCGCACGACGCAGGAGCACAAACTGCACGTCGCCGATACCGTAAACTACAACACCGGCCGCAACAACTGGAAGTTCGGCGGAGACTTTCTCGCAGCGTGGATCTACAACTACTATCCCGCGTTGTTCGGGGGACAATTCTACTTCAATAACGTGAAGGTAAACCCGTGGTTCTTTACGCCGGCCAAGTACGGCGAACCGCTTACCCCTCTGCGCGCCTACGCGCACGGGGTGCCGCGCTACTACTCGCAGGATTTCGGGGACTCGGAGTCCCATCCCAACTCGCGCTCGTACTCGGCGTTCGCGCAGGACACCATTCGAGTAACCCGGAAGTTTACGGTGAATGTCGGCCTCCGCTACGACCTGCAGACGTTCCAGGTGCCGGGACTGGTCAGCAACCCGCTCTACCAGCCGGAGGGCAAGATTCCAACCGTCACGGATAACTTCTCACCGCGTGTTGGCTTCAGCT
>Ga0335071_10003924_pt1 | contig 15589 bp, 14 predicted proteins | sample Lox_Sample_15_FD_206724 | JGI IMG/M metagenome (GOLD analysis project Ga0335071, IMG submission 206724) | Soil microbial communities from Loxahatchee National Wildlife Refuge, Florida, United States - Lox_Sample_1.5 | ecosystem: Environmental > Terrestrial > Soil > Wetlands | place: USA... | reverse complement strand
GGTGCCACATTATGAGTCCCGCTATGCCGAGCAACATTGCGATGAATACCGGGAAAAAAAGCGCAATAACAAGATTCTGGCCGACAAATATCATTTCCCGCATGCAAACTCCTCCGATTGGCGAAAAACACCTTGTCCTGGTTTCAAGGTCCATGAAAGCGACGCAGGATGTTGAATCTTGAATTGATGGTAAGCGAATACAGTAGTGATAATCAGGACATGCGAAGACGCTTCCGCAGGCGGTTTGTCAAAGTGGCTATCCCTGGCGGCCTTAATAAGGGTTTCTCAGCGTTTGAGATATTCCCGCACCGCTTGTGTGACGAATTCAGAAAATCTCGTCTCTCCTCTTCTCATATCAATTTCTTCGATGATGCTTATCGGAAAATTTACTGCAGTCAGTCTCATGATCTCTCTAGCCTCATCGCTTACCGTCACGGTCTCAGCATCCAGCGCCTTGTCTCTAACTTGGACCCCAAATTCGAATGTCTTGCCGGGTCCTTCCACAAGGTTTCTTTCCAGTACGGCGAATTCCGTGTCAGTCAGGGAGAGGCTGCCAAATCCTACGAACATTTGCCCGGTGTTTTGCTCCGGCTCGAACCAGTCGATTTTGCCGTGACATGTCATTTTCCTCTTGCCGCCATCGACAACGAGCCTGAGTTTGACGCTTCTGCCCAAGTCCGGTCCGCTGAACTGCCCCGGTTCTCCGAGCCACGGGACTCTGATCCCGTACTTGAAGGCATTGTCCGAGTTTATAATCGGAGGGGTCAGAGCGTATCGGCAATAGACATGCCCGTCCAAATTCTTGTACAACATGTCCCCGCTCCTTTCGTGAAACCAAGGCGATGGTCAGTTGGAAAAAGGGATCCTTCCGGCCCACATGATCCCCGATACACGCGCCCGGTATATTCCCAATGACATCCGAAAAAAGCAATCCACGGAACTTCTTGTGCAGTCGCTCTATCTTCAGCTCAATAAATTACGACGTCTGAAGTGCGTTACTCAAACCGCATGGCCGTGACGGAATCCATTCGGCTTGCTTTGATTGAAGGGTACATGCCTGATACGATTCCAAGTACCATCGTGAATATCAGGCCCTGTAAAACGTTCATGGTCATGGTCATCTGAGAGACATTCACGTCCAGAATGACTTTCAAAATTTCAACCGAGACGATGCCTGAAATCGCTCCCAAACCGCCTGCAAAAAGACTTATGAAGATAGCCTCCAGGAGAAACTGCAGTAAAATGAAATGTTCGCCGGCCCCCAGAGCTTTCCTGAGCCCGATCTCTCTCGTTCGATCCTGTATTGCGGCCAACATGACATTGGTAATACCAAGGCCTCCGAGGACTATGGTCACAGTAATTGCGGCATAGATAAAAAGCTTTACCATATAAATGGTGTCAGCGACCTTCTGGATACGAAGCGGATAGTGAAGGACCCGAATCCCGGATTCATAGCCTTTGTGCCTGGTGGTAAGTATATTTAGGGCCTGTTCGCGCGTAGACGCCACTCTATTCCAGTCGTCAACCCTCAGATAGATCTCTTTCACCCAATAAAGACCCTGGAAAAGACTTTGCGCGGTAGTGATCGGAATAAAGATTGACCGCTTAATATCGCTCCCTTGTAGGCCGCCAAGTGTCCCGATCACTTCAAAAGTCAAATTTCCTACTCTTATGATTCGTCCTACGGGATCGGAATCGTTGAAAAGATACTTGGCAGCTTCCTCACCGAGTACACAGACAGTTTTCCTTCCAACTATGTCAGACGGACCTATGAGGCGGCCGCTTTTCAGATGCGGTGTCTGGGTAAGCCAGTAGGAATGATCGATACCGAACAGCCCCGGCATCCACTTAGTTGTGTGAAAATGAGCGTCTATCTTGGGCAGGGAGACCACCGGCGCTACGGCCATCATGTGGGGAACCAGCTTGAGCAGCGCTACGTCACTCATATAATATTGACCTGGATGGTAATTGTTGCTGTTCTCCCAATAAGCTTTCATCACCGTGGCTTCACCGAGAAGCTCCAGGTAATCACCCATTTTCTTTTCCACGGAATCGCCCATAGTTTGAATGACAATGAATCCCGCGGTTCCCACGGCAATACCGGTAATTACGGCCTTGTAACGTCTCCTGTTGCGCAAAACCAGGAGCCAACACATGGTCAAAAGATCGTCAAACTTCAAGACTAACCACTCCGAACAACTTTCCGGGCAAGGGACGCGGCTCAAGATAGTCCCGCATCCGAGAATTAACATCTATTTTACTACCTTTTACCACTAGGTGTGATATTTTTAAAAATAGAGCGTGCTCAAATATCGATTTGGAAAAGCGAAGACAATGCTGTGCGGCATTGGATTCACAAATTGAGAAAACTTATGAAGGGCATGAAATAGTGAGTCGGTTACTCAAAAATCTCAGGTCGATCCCAAGGACTGGAAACGGGATTCCGCAACCAGGGTCGATTCTGGGAAGGCACGTGGCTGTTCTATCCCTGGGGCTTCGTTACTTGACTTTCAAGAAAATAGGAAACATGCTCCGGTGCGAATTGGAAAAGTTTAAGCGCTCAGCACGAGTGCGCTCTTTTCCATATGTCGCGGTGATCGATGTCACCAATGCCTGCAATCTACGTTGTCCCTATTGCCCCACCGGGGCCCGTCGCGATTCCGGTCGAAAAAGGCGCCGTATCGACCTGTCCGAGCTGGAGGCGCTGATCGATGAAATCGGGGATTACGTTGTATCGGCCAATCTTTACAATTGGGGCGAACCGTTCCTGCATCCGGACATAGGGGCTATTGTAAAGGCGTTTCACCAGAAAGGGGTCCTCACGGTTATTTCCAGCAATCTGAGTTTCCATAACGATGAAGCCCTGAAATCTGTGTGCGACATGGGGCTGGATCATCTTGTCGTGAGTTTCAGCGGAGCTTCCCAGGAAACATACGAGAAGTATCACCGAACAGGCAAGCTCGATCAAGTGCTGGCGAACCTACGTCAACTGAATGAATATAAACGAACGTTGGGCCTCACTCGACCGCTCGTGGAATGCAAGTATCTCTTGTTTAGACACAACCGTCACGAAATAGAGTCCGCTCGTAAGATTGCTATCGAGTCCGGCGCGGACCTTTTCCGGGTCGTCCCGGCAGGCGGTCCGGAAGAAGCTATACTGCAAAATGCCGAACAACAGAGCGCTCATGCACCTCTCTGCCATCAGTTGTGTCACACCGTGGTATTAAACGCGGACGGTGGCGTATCTCCATGCTGTTTTCTCTTTTTCAAAGACGACGATCTCGGAATGTACTCCCCAGCCGGGCCAGGGCAAGGGGATCTTGTGGACATCCGGAACAGCGAACTCGCCGTCACGGCCCGAAGTTTTTTTAACAGAAACGAGGTAGGCCGTTTGCCCGTTGATCTCAAGCACCCGTGCCTAAAGTGTCACTTGGTGCACGAGCAACCCCATCTGCGCGAGTACCTGAAATCAAATCCTAATGCTCAACAGACACACCGAACAGCAGGCCCTTGATAACGCGCCCGCATCAGGGCTACAATCGACGGCTCGTTCTGATACGTATTCGCGTTCAAGTATGTAAGAAAAGCCCTTCTAACCTCCCGTTTAATAAAGGGGGGAGGGTACAGGTGTTAAAATAAGGCTCGTTTCGAGATCAACCGGTTTTCGTCCCAGAGGGACGAAACGACAATAGTCGTGGGCGCAACCCAGGGTACGAGGTAAATCAATAAATGATACGGGCCCTGGACCCCTTCAGGGTCAGAGTGTATATCCGCTAGTAGCCGTGGGTTGCACCCACGGCTACTATTGTGCTCCCCCTTTGGGGGAGAATGGAAATTCAGAGGCATAGGAGAAATCAGGTTTGACCCAAGAAGCCGACTCAATTTCGGCACACACCCAATCTCAGCCCGATTCCAGGCCCGCGGAAACGGGGATCCTAAGCCGTTTTGCCCATCTGGTGTCAGCTCAGGGATTGGATAGTCTGGCCAACGTGGCATTCTTCCTTTATCTGGCATGGTTGGATTCCTTCGTCTATGGCGAGCTTATGTACTCTTTAGCCGCGGCCAGCGTGGTGATGAAAGTGATCCAGTTTGGATTGTACTATCCCTTGGTGGCGGCTCTGGGCCGCAGTGACGCCGCGGAAAAGTCGGATATCCTCAACCGGGTGAATATCATCAAATTGGCGCTCTTCTTGCCCACCATGTCGTTCGTAGTGGGATTTGGCGTTTTCAAGGGTTTTTCCACGGAAATGACGCTGATCTTGATACTTGTCTGCCTGGGATTTGGACTGGACGCATTTGCGGACACCTTTTTTGCGGATTTGCGAGTGAGAGGTCGTCAAGACCAGGAGGCCCGCATCAAGATTGCCGGATCACTTTTGGGGTACGGATTTGGGTTCTCGTCAGCAGCCATGGGGCTCCATCCAGTTGTGATCAGCCTATTTGCACTGATATCAGCTTCGGTAAGGCTCGGTTTCGCAATTATAAATACCCACGCTACATATTCGGGCGCACTCTTTCGACGCCCGGACAGCTCGGCAATATGGTCTTTGTTTCGCGGAGCAGTGACTTTCGCTCTAATAGAGATTTTGGGAATCGTTTACAATAAAACCAACATCTTTTTCCTGGAAGGCGCAACCGGAGTCAAAGGTGTGGCGTACTACAGCGCGACGTGGAACATTGTGGACCCCATTTCAACACTGGCTTCCGAGCAGCTTCTGGGTTGGGTTATTTTCCCGTTGCTTGCCTCGCTCTGGTGGACGAACAGAGATCGAGTGAAGGGGCTCGTGCGAGGCAACGCCATGTGGCTGATGGCTATTGCTTTTCCAATAATGCTTTTTCTTTATGCAGAGAGCGATTTGCTTATCGGGCTCATTTATCCGGCTGAGTTCTCCGACGCCGCCTGGATGCAAAAATACCTCGTGTGGACAATATTGCTTTCCTTTGAAAACAATCTGTTCTTCTATCTGATGATGGTGGCCGGTGGTGCAAACGTTCTATTGCTTTTCACCGTGATCGTGACTCTCCTCAATTTACTTTTCAACTGGACACTGGTTGCGCCATATGGACTGATGGGGGGATGTCTGGTCATAATTTTGACCAAACTGACCATGGTGCTCCTGACATTTTTGTACTGTCAGATTCGATTTCGCTTATTTGCGCCTGGCAATGCTCTGTTTCCCCTGATTTTAGCTGTAGTGTCTCTGGTAATTTTTGTCGTTAGCAAAGCGACTATCGGACTCCATCCCGCAGTTGCCGCGACGATTCTATTCTATTCAGTAATGATCTGGCGACTGGGAGAGAGATTTCTTGGGCCTTTGCCCACGAGAGCCCCGGCTCCCTAGACGTCTGGAGCCGCGTGATCAAAAAAGTTGCTCAGAAACTCCCGTTTTTTCTTGATTCAGCTTGACGGGGCCTGCTTGTTGTCCTATGTTATTGTATTCTGATGAGACGCCGATTCTTCAGCATCAAGTTGACAGCCGGAAGGCGGCGTCCCGGCCAAATCCGAATAGGCATCCCGTGTTCAAGGTAATTCAGCCTGGAGATGCCTAGTAGAAGGGATCTGATACCTCCGACCGGCGCCTCGCGCTAACACATAGATTTCTGGAATATTGATCTTCACAAAGGTCGGCGCCTGAAAACCACACAGGTCCATATCCTTAGTATTGTCAAAGTATTTAAGAAGGACGGGGAAGAGGCGGCAGGTCATTCGACGATGACCTTGACCGTTCTGGAAAAACCCCCTATCAGACAAAAGTAGGCTTTTCTTGAAAGGAGAAGATTCTGCATGCCGGGCATTATTGTCAAAGAAGACGAACCGTTTGAAAATGCACTGAGGCGGTTCAAAAAACAGGTTCAGAAATCCGGGATCCTCACGGAAACCAAGAAAAGACGGGCTTACGAAAAGCCCAGCGTTAAGAAGAAGCGGAAGGCCATGGCCGCCAGAAAAAGGCTCCTGAAAAAATTGAGAAGAATGAAGAGCAGGTCATGAAAGTTTCTCGATAATTATTATAAAGATCCGGCGACGCGTACTGATGCGGCTCAAGAAATTCGCCTTGAAAAATGCATGTCATTAAGCTATCTCGTGAGCACTTCGTGTACAATTAGGTATTAATGATTTCTCCACCGGAAAAGTCGGTTTCTAATTGGACCCATTGTCTGGAGTGGCTACAAGAAAGCAGCGCGTTGATTCTGGCCACTTACGCTGTGGCTGCGGCGGTAATCATTTCTGTGGTGATGGAAACCGGGTTCGCTTTACGAGAGCTCGACAGTTTCGAGACAGTAGTGGTGCTGATCCTTTTCATTCCTGCCGGTTTTCTTCTGGTTTTTTCGCTCTTCGAACTCGTCTCGTATTTTGTATTTATCCCGTCCATTACCAAAGACAGCCATCTGTTCTCAAGGGTCCATTCGACTCATCTCATTCATCCTCTGACCACGGCGATAGTCCTGATTTTAGCGGGCGTGTGTGTTTTGACCGGCAGCGAGCGAGCATGGATAGTTTGGGGAATCCTGCTGGCGCTATATCTGTTGCAAACAGGCTTCATCCTCAAGAGCGTCCGCGCCGAGAACATGACAAACGGCTGGACAAGGCAGGCGAACCTTATCCTGCTCCTCAATCTTTTGGTAGGAGGGGAACTCGTCACAATTACCGGTGGCGCTCGGCCGTTGTCTCCCTGGAAACTGGACACCCTGCCGGAGAACACCTGGATCATCGATGTTCGGACAAAACCGGAATTCTACTGGAATCGTCTTCAGGCCGCAGAGAATTATCCGTGGGGAGTAGGGGTTGCGGAGGCCGCAAAGAGCAGGCCCAAGGACGTACCGGTGCTGGTAACGTGTTTGTCCGGTCACCGATCTCCTTCCGTGGCCCTGATGGTCCGGAGGCTGGGTTTCAAAACCGTTTACAATCTGAACTGGGGGATCCTCTATTTGATCCTTTTGGAAAGAGGTCGCAAGAGCACCGGGCCTTTCAGTCTGACCAGGCCTCATCGAGATCCTCATCGCAGGGGAGAAGATCTTAAGGGCATTACTCTAGGCTACGTTACATGCGCTATTTTGGCCCTGATAGTGGCCCCGATTGAAGCCGCTTTTTGGCCCCCGGACATTTCCGTCGCACAGCAGATTGCGGGAGCACTCATAGGCATCGGAGGTCTTGTTCTGGGCTTGTTGAGCTTCAAAGACCTCGGAAGAAATTTTCGCGTCTTCGGTGCGCCCAGGCGGAGCGGGACACTCGTTACCAGCGGCATATACACTTATATTCGTCACCCTATGTACATTGGGGTCATCATGGGCATTGGGGGCTATGTCCTGGCCTTCGGCAGCCTCCTTGCGGCGCCTCTTTGGGCGGGAGTCCTCATTTTTTATGTGGTGAAAGCGGTGAAGGAAGAACGCCTGTTGATGGATAAGTTTCCGGAATACCAGGAGTATCGTAAACACACCTGGAAATTTGTCCCCTTCATCTATTGATGGATCAGCCGAGCCCGCCGATCTTTTCCGTTCTAACGTCTTTCCTGACCCTGCAACTGAGCCGGGAAATCCTTTCTGCGTTCTCGGCATTCACCGCGTCCATGGTGAGATCTTGGAATCCCGCATGACCATGCTTCAGGAACAGCTCCGCCAACCAGCCTGTCGGGAGAGCATTTTGACCTGTGATGGCGAAAGAGGCTTCCCTAACAGCCCAATCATTGCCGTTGAATGAGAGGGCTATGCCGTTACTGTCTTTCACCATGCGGAACGCTTCCACATCCGTTATGCTGTCACCCACGTAGAAAATGTCTTCCAAACCGACGCCTTCGATTTCGGCTATTTCTCGAATGGCGCGGGCTTTTTCGCGACCTCCGATCGGATTGACTTCCTCGATAACCCTATTGATCTGCATTCCCGGGAGAATTCCCCAAAAAATCTCGTCCAGCTCCAGGACCGTCATCTTGTCCTTGTCGGAAAGAACGTCGGCCGATGAAGCCCCGGCGGGAATAATAAAATCCGGAAGATCGAGTATACGCCTGTGCAGATTTTTGAGGGTCGCCTTTTCGTCCGCGTCAAGCCGGTATGCATCCAGTTCCAGTTTCGTGGAGTATGTATTTATGACCGGAAACTCTATCGCGTCGCAAACCGCTCTGATGTAGTGAGAATAACTGGTGCTGACGATATATGCCGGCATCAAATTCAGCACATTGTGCAACATATCTTGGGCTTGCGGTATCATTTCAATATTGCGGCGAGAGAACTTGATCATGCTCCTGTCGTCCAGACCGAAGGCTTTGAAAAACGGCAAGATCAACCGCAGAGTGTCGCCTGCTTTATAATTGGGTCGCCTCACGATTTCCGCCAGGTAGTCGTCATACAGGCTTATGGTTTTGAAGAATCGGTCGCCGCCGGGAACGAAAGCTTCGGCAAGCTCCGCGGCGTTATCGTTTTTTGTTATTGGGCCTTCGCAGTCGCTGACAAAAACTTTTTTAGGACCGGGTCCCATGTTCATCCTCCGGGGCATGTGGTTGAGCCAACGGGCTGGAATTGTTTGGAGAGTCCTTTTACACCGCCAAGAATCTTGCCAGGAAGTCTCGGTCCGGGTATGTGCTTCTTCCGTAACCTTCGATACTTTTTGAGGCCGCGGCCGCGGCGAGTTCAAGACAGACCTCAAGCGGCAGAGACTTGAGTCTTCCGGCAAGGAACCCGGCTGCCGCCACATCACCCGCACCGGTGCGATCATTGACGACGGCAGGAGGCACAGCCGACTGAAACACGGACCTACCGCGCTGAAAAGCCAGCATCCCTTTTGCGCCCAACTTGACCACCACGGTGCGAGCCCCTATTTCGAGGAGATCCTCTGCGCTTTGCTCCACATCAGGTTGGTCCGTCAAGGTTTTCAGCTCTTCGCTGGTGATGAACAACGAATCTGCCCGGCAGAGGATCGGTTGTAACACATCCAATCCAAGAGCGGAATAGATTACCCCTGGGTCAAAGCTGATACGAACCTTTTCCGGAAGCGCTTCCACCAGTTTTATCTGTGCCGATAACGGTCCCCTGGATACGAACGAAGTCAGGTGCACCCAATGGGTATCCGCAAAATATTGCAAGTCCATTTCGTCCGAGCCCGCCAGGTCGTTTGCATTGGGTAGCACAACTAAGGCCCTATCCCTGCCGGGATCTTGCGTGTCAATAAGAGCGAGACATCTTCCTGCCGGAACCTCAGGCGTCTCAATTTTCAGGTTTTCCGGCTTACCTAGCTCTTCCAAGCGCAAGTGCCCGACATCATTCTTTCCCGTTGCCCCATAAAATCCCGTTGTGAATCCCATCCTAAACAGAGCCGCAATCATGTTGGCGGCAGATCCGCCCGGATCGGCGGCCTTCAAATCTCCCTCGATACTGAGTAGTGGATATACCTCGGCAAACCAGTCAAAGTCCCTGACATACTCTTCACCAGGGCGTAATCCGTGGGCCTGTAGAAATCCTGGCGTAACCTCCCAGAACTCATCGAGGTTTAAGGAGCCAAAGCCGATGACATCCAGCATCTCAACGTTCTCCTGTGAGGCTTCCGATCAGTTCCTCGTGCGCCGTCAGCATCACGGGCAGCCGGGGCCGGGACATATTCGCCAGAGGCAGAATCTATTTGATAAAACCGCAGTTGCCTCCGGTACCTCTTCGAGTCGCAAGCCCAAGCTTTCGATGGCTTCGATGGTTTTCTTGAATCGAGCCGGGTCAGCCTTGTCTGAAAAGAGGAAAGCCGGTTTTCGACTAAGTACGATATCACGGATCTGATCCTGATCCTCGATCAGTGCTTGATGTTCCGGGACACCGGAACGTACGAGTTCCCATGTCGGACGACCGGACAAGTAATGCAGCACCCTTGGGTGCATTGTCAAAATCACCGTGTCTGAAGGTTGGGTCTTCAACCACCGTGCAGCAGCGAAAAACGGAAGATCACGCGCAGATTGCGCTCCGCCGCTTTCCAGCGGCATACGTGCGTGAAAAACCGTGATCACATTGTGGCCCACATTGAGGGCCGCCAGAAGAGCGAAACAGCCTAACAAAAGCGGCCTCGACCCAGCGAATTTCTGCGCGGGGATTCCGCGTCTGCCGGCAAGCGTTGCAAAAAGGCTTATCAGACCTAGACCAAGGAACAGATACAAACCCGGAATTAACAATATTAGATAACGGCTCCCTGCAGGTGAAAGAAGAAGACCGAAGAATTGCACAATGGTCAGGGGCACGAGAAGACGATCCCCACCAGCCCACGCTCTTGCCATTCCAATGATTGCCAAAACAGGGCAAATCAATTCGAGAATCCCTGTTTTCATCGAGACGCCGGTAAGAGCGTAGCTGGATTCCTGGACATATTCCCAGGCCGATTTCAAGATGATCCAGACGTGTGCCTCGATAGTTCTGCCTGTTAAAGCAGTGAAGTAGGTCCCTTCGTGAGAAGAGATTGGAAAGGTGCTCTTGTGAAACTCCCATACAAGGGAAGGGGCCAGCGACAAAAGCAGAAAGAGACCTGCAACGACCGCTCGTGACCGTAACGGGCGATCGGTATCCGATTGGAACAGAAAAAAGGCAGCCACAGGCGGCAGGCCCCACCCGTTGATCCGAAAAAGAGGGGGCAGCCCCACCATCAAGCCCCCGAGGATTGTCCAGAAGGCTACTCGCCCGCACGATGCCGCTGACAAAGTGGCGTGGAGAGCCAAAAGCGAGAATAGAGCAAAAGGCACGTCCGACGTTGTATAAGTGGAATTCTGCAACAGCACGTGATTCACTGCAAAGAGGCCGCCAACGATCAACGCGGCGTCACTGCCGCATAGCCGTAGGATCAGCAGATAGCCTGCTCCCGCGGTAAGCAATCCCATGACCGCCATCAATACTCGATAGGCGAGGAAGTCGCGTCCGAAAAAGTAGGCCACCGCCGCAACAAGCGCAGGATAACCGGGCGGCACATACGTGTGCGGTTCCCCATTGAATTGGTACCCATCCCCGCGGGCCAGCGATTCTCCGAGCTCCAGGTACAAAGCACTGTCTGGTGTTGCATGCCAGGAGCTGTTCACGATTAGACAGAAGCCCAGCACTGTCACCAGGGCAAGGGCCAAGCCTCGCCGCGCAGTGTAGACACCCTGTACGGCATTGGCTATCTGACGGAAAGCATGAGATTCAATGCCCATAGCCGACGCGTACCTTCACGAATCGCTGTGATTCTTGCCCTGACCAGAACAGAACTGATTTATACTCAATTTTAATGACCACTGCATTAAGAGTTTTCGTGTTTGACGGCGCAACCCGCTTTCGCTTGAGCATTCATTAGATTCGACATGAGGTTTACATAATGAAACTTCTAAGAAAAATAATCAACATTCTAAAAAAATGTGAAAAAGTGTTGACAATTTTTTCGAGATGATGTCTAAGTCATGCCCGGAGGTTGGATGTGGGGTTGACTCTGCCAAGATATAGGCAGGTCCTATTCATAGGCTGACGGGGACGGGTACACTCTAAAAGCACGAAAACGGCATCTAAATGGCCGTTTACGTGCATCGTACTGGGATGGAAAAGTGTGTTGAGAAGTGCCCGCCTCATATCACATCGGTAACGCATGTCAACAAAAAAATGCGCGCGGGTACGAAAGTTTTCCGTGCGCGCGCATTCCTGCGTTCTAACGCTAGAAATCAAGAATCTCCGAGAGGTCGGCCCCGAATCTTCGCTTCAAGTACAGATTGATGAACTCCATTATGGTGGGTTTGAATGGTTTGCGCACGAGTTGCATTCCCGCCTGCCTCGGGGTTCGGCCGCCCTTCTTGATGTTGCATGAACGGCAACACCCGACCACGTTGACCCAGTCATTGAGGCCACCCTGCACCTTGGGAATAACGTGGTCTATCGTCAGCTCGCCGGACGAGAATTCCCGCCCGCAATACTGGCATTCGTATGAATCACGTGTAAGTATATTTTTCCGGGAAAACGGTACTTCACGGCGATAGATCTGACGGATAAACTTGATAAGGCGAATCACGGCCGGAATGCGGAACGTGCGGGAGACCGTCCTGACGATCCTGTCCGACTCCTTAACCACCTCCACCTTGCCGTTGAAAAGAAGTATCATGGCCCGTTGCCACGAAACCAAGCCCATGAATTCGTAGCCGGCATTCAGAACAATCACTGCCTCCATGGTTGACATCCGTTCGAAGCCACCTTTCGGTGTGGAATAATCAACTTCTCTTCAGGTACACCGTTTAACAGAGCTTTGAAACTCGTGTCAAGCGGAATCAAAACCGCGATAAACGTGATAAAAACCAACCAAACAAGCGGCGGAGGTATGAGCTCAAATCCTCATGTCCTCTCGAGGAGGATGCGATGTCCTGTTAGGTCCATCTCCCGCACGCTTGCGTTGATGGTCATCTCTTCACCGAAAATACTCTTCAGCCACGTCTTTTCACCCTGGGGTTTTACCAGGTTCACACTTTCCATAACAAGTTCTTCTTGGCCGTTTTTAATGAGGTAAGCGTTGGATTCACACATAGCCGTCTCTCTTTGTTTTTGATTTTCTCGTATTTTCATATAATATTCTTGCTGGCGGGCCAAAATCAAGACCGCGTTTCCGCTGCTTCCATATTAGCGATGGTTGAATTATGATCGATGTGATTACACTAACGACCACGCGAGGGGATATCGCGTGACCCAAAGCGATAACAACAAGTCCACTGGGAAGAACACCCAGATCATCAATACCATAGGGCGATATGAGATCATCGATACCCTTGGCCGAGGGAATATGGGCGACGTGTTTCTGGCCAGAGATCCGATGATTGATCGATTGTTGGCTCTTAAGACCCGTAGGTTCGACCTTGTGTACGAAGATAAAGACCTTGAATTTGTCATCGACAAATTCTTCGAGGAAGCGAGAATCGCGGGGAAGCTTATTCATCCCGGTATCGTGACGGTGTTTGATGTGGGGCGGGATGGAGATCAGTGTTTTATTGCGATGGAACTGCTGGAAGGGGACACCCTGGCCTCTTGCAACAAAGAGGGCAGTCTGCTGCCTCCCACCAAAGTGGCTGAACTCATACAATTTATTTGTGGCGCCCTAGATTTTGCCCACAGCCACGATATCATACACAGAGATATAAAACCAGCAAACCTGATGCTCACCAAGGATCGAAGAGTCAAGATAGCGGATTTCGGGGTTGCCACTATCGCCCGAGGTTATCGGAGCAGTGACCTACAGATCATAGGCACCCCCAGCTACATGTCTCCGGAGCAGACAAAGGGTCTGGAGTTAACGCCCCAGACCGATTTCTTTTCTTTGGGTGTGGTCTTTTTCGAGTTGCTCGTGGGCCGTCGACCATTTCAAGGGAGCACTCTATACGAGCTCATGGATAATATTCGATATTCCCCGGCTCCGTCCATATTGACTTTCAATCCGGCTTTACCTCCGGGCCTGGATGACGTTATTCAGAGGACGCTTGAAAAAGAGCCTGATCGTAGATATGGCTCGGGCAAAGAACTGGCTGCGGATATAGATCTGGCGCTTAAAGGTCGACGGATACCATTTCAGGACATAAAGGTTACAAAGAAAGCGGATCTCCTGCGATCCATCACTTTCTTTCGATCATTCAGTCGAGAAGAAATAGAAGAGGTCATTCGGCTCGGCACGTTCATACGCTACAATGCCTCTCAGGTTATCCTTCGAGAAGGGGATGTCGATACTACTTTCTTCATTCTGCTTTCCGGCACAGTAAGAGTATTCCAGAACAATCGTAAAATTGAGGACTTAAGTAGAGGATCATGTTTCGGGGAGATGGGGGCATTTACAAGAAGCGCCCGAACGGCCCATGTCATAGCCCGGGAACTTTGTGTAGTGCTGAAACTTGATCTCAAGGTACTTGAGCGAGAGAGTCCTGATCTCAGGCTGAAATTTTATCAGGTCTTTATCGAAACGCTCGTTGATCGACTCGAAAAGACTACCAAGAAGTATGGGGCCCAACAGAGGGCCCTGGCTCAAGCGGGATCAAGGCCCCAGAGCGATTGATAAAAATCCCTGATTAACCCCAAAGTTCAATGGCTTTAGTCGGGCATTTCTTGTGGCACTCAAGGCACGTTATGCACTCTTCCGCCCGATCATCGTAAACTCCAAAACTATTCTTATCGGGTTCCGTTTCCATTGGGCAGACTTTGTTACAAGTCCCGCAGTCTATGCAATCCGAGTTCCGCTCCGGAAATATGGCCGCAAAACGGTTGAAGACGGAAAGGCAGGCCCCAAGTGGGCAAAGCACCTTGCAAAAGAACCGCTTGTGGCCCATAACCAGGATGACGACTGCGAACAGAACAATGAGCCGAATCGACAATGAAATCACTTCAGTAGTTCCGTTTATGATCGCCCAGGGGATCGCCGATTCTATGGTTGCCACAGGACAAAGGCGACAAAAATAAATAGGAAAAGACGTGCTCAGAAAGAAGGGTACGGCTACCACCAAGCCCAAGAATACTCCATATTTGATAAACCGTGTCCACGAAGGAATTTGGAACTTCACATAAGGGACTTTGTAAAGCAGATCTTGGAAGAGTCCAAACGGGCACGCCCATCCACAGAGGATACGGCCTCCAATGAGTCCTGCCAGCGCAACCGCGCCGACAACACTGAGGGGGACAAGGCCGACACCTGCAAATTGCCCGATGACTCCCAAAGGGCATGAGAAAACCGAGATCGGACAAGAATGACAGTTAAAAACCGGGAAACATATGAAATGCCATTGGACCAGGCCGAGGTTGAACAATGCCGCCAGACCGACCTGGACCCGAAGTCTTAATTTCTCCAAAGCCGATTCCTCTTTTCCGGTTGTCGTTTACTATTCGTGATTTTGCGTTAGCCGCACCTGCGGAATGGCTAAATTCAAGTGGGACAAGGCCGACGGCCTTTGAGCATTCTCAGGTCCGGGAATTTGGAAATCAATCTGCCATCCTTGTACAGGCCAATCCCGTCAAAAGTCATCGCATTGACCGCCTCGGGTTCCGTGAACCATTGAGACTGGACCGTGAGCTGGTTCTGCGTTTGGTCGTAACCGGGGATTTTGATAGTAATGCCGGCGTCCTTGAGTTTGTCGAATTTTTCCAAATTGTCATAAACGAGAAGTTTTCGGAAAAAACCGCCGTATACTATGCCTGCCACGGCAAGTATCAACAGGATTGCAAAAAAACATTTTCTAAGCATGCCCAGTACCTGAATATTTGCTTTGAATTGCCTGAGTTTCCAATAAATCCGCGATCTTAACCACAATGTAGGAATCAAGCGGGCGCTATGACTCGTTATAGCCTAAATCCGATTGACCGACCACTCTATCCGTGTCATGAGAACTACCGAACGTTGTTCAAGATACATCATATCATTCAAGGCGCAAGAAATCATTTCATGAAAGAAGGGACCCTATTTGTAATATCCGCTCCATCCGGCGCCGGTAAATCCACACTTATCGACATTGTCCGACCCATGTTTCCCGATATGCTCTACTCTATTTCTTGCACCACACGGGCCCCGCGCAAAGGAGAAGTTGACGGTAAAGACTACCATTTCATCACCAAAGATCGGTTTCAAAGGATGGTGGACAATGGCGAGTTT
>Ga0335071_10003923_pt1 | contig 15589 bp, 12 predicted proteins | sample Lox_Sample_15_FD_206724 | JGI IMG/M metagenome (GOLD analysis project Ga0335071, IMG submission 206724) | Soil microbial communities from Loxahatchee National Wildlife Refuge, Florida, United States - Lox_Sample_1.5 | ecosystem: Environmental > Terrestrial > Soil > Wetlands | place: USA... | reverse complement strand
CCAGGGAGCCGGCGGTGAGCCCCAGGTTGTAGGTGTAGGCGGCGTCGAACAGGGTGGGGGCGCCGCAGCGCCCCTCGTAGCCGAAGAAGTGGGCGTGGGTGGCGAACTTCACCGCCGGATCGATCTCGGCCACCCGGGTGCCCACCATGTCCTTGAGCAGGCGCTCGGTGGGGATGAGCGAGACCTGGAGGTTGCCGTGGGCGTCGCGGTCGGCCACCAGCATCCGCTGGATGTACGAGGGAAGGGAGCGGTACAGCGCGGCCAGGCCGGCCTCCAGCCGGCGGGGGACGAAGACCACCCGATCGGCCTCCTTCATGGCGGCGATGGTGGCGGCGCTGGCCGCCATCTCCTGGTCGATGGCGGCGATGAGGGCGTTCATCTCCGGCACGAACTCGATGAGTCCCTCGGGGACCAGCACCACGCCGTGGTTGATCCCCCGTCCGGCGCGGTCCACCACCACCTGGGCGATGCCCTCGATGATGTGGGAGAGGGACATCCGCTTCTCGGCCACCTCCTCGGAGATCAGCGCCACCGCCGGCTTCACCTGCAGCGCCACCTCCAGGGCCACGTGCGAGGCGGCCCGTCCCATGAGCTTCACGAAGTGCCAGTACTTCCGGGAGGAGGGGGTGTCCTGGAGGATGTTCCCCACCATCTCGGCGTAGACCCGGGTGGCGGTGTCGAAGCCGAAGGAGATGGGCAGGAGGTCGCCGATCTGCAGGTCCCCGTCGATGGTCTTGGGCACGCCGATCACTTGCACTCCGCCGCCGCCCTCGGTGACGTCGCGGTAGAGGGACTCGGCCAGCACGGCGGCGTTGGTGTTGGAGTCGTCGCCCCCCACCACCACGATGGCGTCCAGTCGGTGGTCGAGGCAGGTCTTGCGCACGGCGGCGAACTGCTCGTCCTTCCTGATCTTGGTCCGGTCGGAGCCGAGGAAGTCGAAGCCGCCGGTGTTGAGGATGTCGGCGATGGCCTCGGGGGTCACGTCGAAGAGCTTGCCCTCGATGAGCCCCTTGGGCCCGGCGCGGACGCCGAGGAGGCGGTTCTCCTTCCCGAGCGCGGCGGCCAGGCCGGCGATGACGTTGTGCCCGCCCGCGGCCGGCCCACCCGAGAACAGCACCGCCACCCGCTTGCCACGGGGCGGGGAGGGATTCCGCTGCCGGCCGACCAGCACCTTGTTGCCGGAGGCGCCGGAGGTGAGGGGGAACTGCTCGTTGACCCGAGGTGTATCCCCGGTCGAGATCGCCTCGGCGCCGGGCTCGAAGAGGACCGGTGCCACCCCCGGCCCGTCGCGGAAGGCGGCGCAGACCGGCACGGCCAGGCCGCGGATGCAGTCCTCGAAGATGGAGTGGCGGTTCTCGGTGCGGGTGATGAGCGCCTCGATCTGCGACACGGTTCTCTCCTGTGGGTCGGTTCGCCGCCCCGGCCAAGGGACGGCGGACCCGCCTGTCTACCACGGGACGGCAGGCCCGCAGGCGCGGCGGCGGGAGCGCCACCTGTGGCCGGGTGCCGCAGCGCGCCATGCCGCGGCGCGCCAGGGCTTCGGGTCACCTTGACCACCCCCGCCACCTGCAAGATCCTCCCCGGCCATGGGGGACCAAGGCGACGCCGGGTCGAGCCAGCAGGCCCGGGCGCCCACCCGGAGCCAGCTCCACGGGCTCCTCGGGTTGATGCTGCTCATCTGGGCGGCCAACTACCTCTTCGCCAAGCTCGCCGTCCGCGAGGTTCCGGGGTTCCTGGTGGCGTGCCTGCGCACCGTCCTCTCCGGCCTCTTCATGCTGCCGGTGTACCGGCTGGCCGCTCGAAAGCGGGATCCCGCGCTGCGGCCCTGGACCGGGCGCGACCTGCCGCGCCTGGCCGCGGTCGGTGTGCTGGGCATCGTGGGGAACCAGGTGCTGTTCGTCGTCGGGCTCTCCCACACCAGCGTGGCCCACGGGTCGCTGGTGGTGGCCACCGGGCCGGTGATGGTCCTCCTGGGCACGGCGGCCCTCGGGCACGAGCGGCTCTCCCGCAGCCGGGCGGTGGGCATGGTGATGGCGGCGGCGGGCGTGGCCACCCTTCAGCTTGGCCACAAGGACGGGATCGCGGCGGGCCTGGCCGGGGACGCCACCATGCTGGCCAGCGCGGCCCTCTTCGCCGGCTTCTCCATCTTCGGCAAGGAGATCAGCGCCGAGCTCGGCTCGCTGGCCGTCAACGCCATCGCCTTCTGGGGGGGCGCGCTGCTCTTGCTCCCCTACGCCGCCTGGGGCCTGTGGCGGTTCGGCCCCGGGAACGTGAGCGCGTCGGCTTGGGTGGGCATCCTCTACATGTCGGTCGCGCCCTCCATCGTCGGGTACCTCATCTACAGCCATGCCCTGCGCTGGCTGCCGGCCTCGCGGGTGGCGAGCGTGACCTACCTGCAGCCGGTGCTGGCCACGCTCCTGGCGGTGGTCTTCCTGGGCGAGCGCCCCGGGATCGCCTTCCTCACCGGCGCGGCCATCATCCTGGCCGGGGTCCTGGTGGTCCAGCGGCGCTAGGCGGCCGGAGGGGCCTGCTCACCAGCGGTGGTGCACGGCGGGGCGGATCCGCCGCTCGTAGATCTCGCGGATGGCGCGGAGCGTGGCCTCGGGGAGGGCCGGCAGGTCGGCGGCGGCGACGTTCTCCTCCACCTGGGCGGGCCGCTTGGCGCCGGGGATGGCGCAGGTGACCGCCTCGAAGGAGAGGATCCAGCGCAGGGCCAGCTGCGCCAGGGTGGCGCCGGGCGGGACCAGGGGGCGGAGATCCTCGACCGCCGAGAGACCTCGCTCGAATTCGACCCCGGAGAATGTCTCGCCCTTGTCGAAGGCCGCCCCCTCGCGGTTGAACGCGCGGTGGTCGTCCTGGGCGAAGGTGCTCTGCCGCGTCATCTTGCCGGCCAGCATGCCCGAGGAGAGGGGCAGGCGGGCCAGGATGCCGACCCGCCGGCGCCGCGCCTCGGCGAAGAACAGCTCGGCGGGGCGCTGGCGGAAGATATTGAAGATGATCTGCACCGACTGCACCCCCGGGTACTCGATGGCCTTGAGGGCCTCCTCCACCCGCTCGACGCTGACGCCGTAGGCCCGGAGCTTGCCAGCCTTCACCAGGTCGTCGAGGACCTCGAACACCTCGGGCCGGTAGTAGACGTCGGTGGGTGGGCAGTGGAGCTGGAGCAGGTCGATGACCTCGGTCTCCAGGTTGCGCAGGCTGCGCTCGACGAAGGCGGTGAGGTTCTTCCGCTCGTACCCGGCCGCCACGTGGGGATCGAGGCGACGCCCCGCCTTGGTGGCCACGTGAATGGGCTCCTTGCGCTCCCGGCGGAGCCGGGCCAGGAGCCGCTCGCTGCGCCCATCGCCGTAGACGTCGGCGGTGTCGAAGAAGTTCACGCCCAGGTCGACGGCGCGGCGCAGCGCCGCCAGGGACTCGGTGTCGTCCACCGTGCCCCAGGTCCCCCCGATGGCCCAGGCACCGAAGCTGACGGTCGAAACCCGGAGGCCGGTCCGTCCCAGCTCGCGGAACTGCATGCGTCACCTCCTCAGGCCAGGCTGTGGAACACCCGCTGCACGTCGTCGTCCTGCTCCAGCGCGTCCACCAGCGCCAGCACCTCTCGGGCCTTCTCCTCGGGCAGCTCCACCGGGTTCTGGGCCACGTACTCGTGCTCGGCGGAGACGAGCGGGAGCTTGCGCGCCTCGATGGCCGCTTGGAGCTGGCCGAAGCTCTGGAAGGCGCAGCGGATCACCACCAGCGCCTCGCCCTTCTCGCCCTTTCCCTCGCCCATCTCCTCCAGCCCGTGGTCGATGAGGTCGAGCTCCAGGCCCTCCAGATCGAGCCCCAGGGGGCTGAGCCGGAAGACCCCCATCTTCTGGAACTGGAAGGCCACGCTCCCGGAGGTGCCCAGGTTCCCGCCGTGGTCCTTGAAGTGCATCCGCACGTTGGCCACGGTGCGGACCACGTTGTCGGTGGCCGCCTCCACCACCAGCGCGATCCCGTGGGGCCCGTAGCCCTCGTAGAGCACGGTCTCGTAGGCCTGCTGGTCCTGGCCTGAGGCGCGCTTGATCGCCGCCTCGACCTTGTCCTTGGGCATGTTGGCGGCGCGGGCGTTCTGGAGCGCCCGGCGCAGCGCCGGGTTGCCGTCGGGGCTGGGGCCGCCGCTCTTGACCGCGATGGCGATGTCCTTGCTGACGCGGGTGAAGGCCTTGGCCATCTTGTCCCACCGCGCGAACATGGTGGCCTTGCGCGTCTCGAAGATGCGTCCCATGGGGCTCCTCGCGGCGGGTGCGAGGCACCCGCGAGGCCCGGATATCCCAGGAATGGCGCAGGCGCAAGCCGCATCGCGCGCACCGCCCCCGGCTCTTCGGCTACCATGCCGCCCTTTCCCGGGACGCTTCGAGGGAGGGCGGGTGACGCGACGTGGATGGGTGCTCTTCGCCGGGCTGGCCCTGATCTGGGGCATCCCGTACCTGCTCATCCGCGTGGCGGTGCGGGAGCTCCCGCCTGCGGTCCTGGTCTTCGGCCGCACCGCCCTCGGCGCGGCGCTGCTCTTCCCCGCCGTCCTCCGCCGAGGGCACCTGCCGGCGCTCAGGGACCGCTGGCGGCCCATCGTGGCCTTCGCCGCCGTGGAGGTGGCCATCCCCTGGCTCCTGCTCTCCGACGCGGAGCGGAAGCTCTCCAGCTCCGCGGCCGGGCTCCTGGTGGCCTGCGTGCCGCTGGCCGGTGCCCTCCTGGCCCGCCTCTCGGGAACCCGCGAGCGCCCCATCGGATGGCAGGGGCTGGCCGGGCTCGTCCTGGGGCTGTGCGGGGTGGCCGCGCTGGTGGGCCTGGACGTCTCGGTGCGGGATGGCTGGGCGCTTGCGGAGATGGCCCTGGTGGTGCTCGGCTACGCCGCCGGGCCCATCATCGTGGCGCGTTCCCTCTCCGGCCTCCCCACCCTCGAGGTGGTGGCCGCCTCCCTCGGCCTGACCGCTCTGGCCTACGCGCCGGCGGTGCCCCTGTCGCTCCCGGCGCACGCCCCCTCGGCGGCCGCCCTGGGGTCGGTGGTGGTCCTGGGGGTGGTGTGCACCGCCGCGGCCTTCGTCGTCTTCTTCCAGCTCATCGCCGAGGTGGGACCGCTCCGGGCCACGGTGGTCACCTACCTGAACCCGGCGGTGGCCATGGCGGCGGGGGTGGCACTGCTCGGCGAGCCCCTCACCACGGGGATGGTCCTCGGCTTCGGCCTCATCCTCTTGGGGTCCTGGCTGGCGACGCGGGCGCCGCGTGTTTCCCGTGCCGGGGAAGGCCGGAGCGCCTAGGATCCAGGCCGGATCGAGCGAGGGAGGATCACATGGCCGAGACGCCGTCCGCGATGCTGCCCCTGGGGACCCCGCTGCCCACCCTGCGCCTGCCCGACACGGCGAGCGGCAAGCTCATCGACGCCGCCGCGCTGGCCGAGGGGAAGAAGGGGCTCCTGGTGGCCTTCATCTGCAACCACTGCCCGTACGTGAAGCACATCCTGGCCGAGCTGGTGCGCGTTTCCCATGAGGCCCTGGACCAGGGCTTCGCGGTGGTGGCGGTGAGCTCCAACGACGACAAGGCCTACCCGCAGGACGGGCCGGCGGCCATGGGAAAGCTGGCCCGGGAGCAGGGCTGGCGTTTCCCGTACGTCTTCGACGAGAGCCAGGAGGTGGCGCGGGCCTTCCAGGCCGAGTGCACCCCCGACCTCTTTCTCTTCGACGGGCGCCGGCGGCTCGCCTACCGCGGCCAGTTCGACGACAGCCGACCCTCGCTCCCCCGGCCGGTCGACGGGGCCTCGCTCCGGGCGGCCCTGGCCGCCCTGGCCGCCGGGAAGGCGCCCGGGCCCGAGCAGAAGGCGAGCGTGGGCTGCAACATCAAGTGGAAGCCGGGCAAGGCAGCGGGGCGCCTCTCCTAGGGCCGGCGGCGGTGGCCCCGGCCAAGGGGGAAACGCTGCAGGTGGAGGGCCGGGAGGTGAACGTCACCCACCCGGAGAAGGTCTACTTCCCGGCGGCCGGCATCACCAAGGGAGATCTGGTCCGCTACTACCTGGCGGTGGCCGAGGGCGTGCTGCGGGGCGTGCGCGCCCGCCCCATGCAGCTCAAGCGCCACGTCGACGGGATCGAGGGCCAGCCCTTCTACCAGAAGCGGGCGCCCGCCTCCCGCCCGCCCTGGATCGAGGTGGCCGAGCTGCGCTTCCCCTCGGGGCGCACCGCCGAGGAGATCGTGGTGAACGGCGCGGCCCAGCTGGTCTGGGTGGTCAACCTCGGGTGCATCGATCTCCACCCGCACCCGGTGCGCTCCGCCGACCTGGAGCACCCGGACGAGCTGCGCGTCGACCTGGATCCCGGCCCCGGGGTGCCCTTCGAGCAGGTGCGGCAGGTGGCGCTCCTGGTGCGCGAGGTGCTGCTGGGGCATGGTCTCACCGGCTGGCCCAAGACCAGCGGCTCGCGGGGGATCCACGTCTACGCCCGGATCGCGCCTCGTTGGGGCTTCGGCGAGGTGCGCCAGGCGGCGCTGGCGCTGGCCCGGGAGGTGGAGCGGCGCGCCCCGGCCCTGGCCACCAGCAAGTGGTGGAAGGAGGAGCGGCACGGCGTCTTCGTCGACTACAACCAGAACGCCAAGGACCGCACCGTGGCCTCGGCCTACTCGGTGCGGGCGGTGCCGGACGCCCGGGTCTCGACGCCGGTGACCTGGGAGGAGCTGCCCGACTGCCAGCCGGCGGACTTCACGCTCCGCACCGTCCCGGCCCGGGTGGCGCGGCTGGGCGATCCGGCCGCCGGCATCGACGAGGCCCCGGGCTCGCTGGAGGCGCTGCTCGAGCTCTCCGCCCGCCAGCGTGCCGAGGGGCAGGGCGACGCTCCCTGGCCGCCGCACTTCGCCAAGGGCGAGGACGAGCCGGCCCGGGTGCAGCCGTCGCGGAGGAGGAAGGGAACGCCGCCGGAGGGGTGAGGGGAGGGGGAGGGCGCCCGGCCTCTTCACGTCGAGCGGGTGCCGAGGATCTTCGCGAGCTCGAAGGGCGGTGCCACCTCGAGCTGCTGATAGCGGCACTCCGCCGGCGACCGGTCGGGCCGCCAGCGCACGAAGCGCGTGGCGTGGCGGAAGCGGTCGCCCTGCAGGTGGTCGTAGGCCACCTCGCAGACGCGCTCCACCCGCACCGGCTCCCAGGACAGGTCCTTGCCGCGGTTCCAGCGGGTGGTCGCGCCGGGGAGGCGCTGGCCCATCGGCTCGGCGTCGCGGGCTCGCTGCGCCCAGTCGCGCCAGGGGTGCCCCTCGTCGGCATCGCGGCGGAGCGGCTCCAGCTCGCGGGCCAGCTCGCGCCGCCGGGCGGCGTCGAAGCCGCTGGCGATCCCCACGTGGTGGAGCCGGCCTGCCTCGTCGTGAAGGCCGAGGAGGAGGGAGCCCACCATGGTGCCCGGGCCCTCCTTGTGCCAGCGGAAGCCGGCCACGGCGCACTCCGCGGTCCGGGCGTGCTTCACCTTCACCCAGCCTCGCTCCCCGGGCAGGTAAGCGCCGTCCAGGCGCTTGGCCACCACCCCGTCCAGCCCCGCCCCCTCGAAACGCCGGAACCAGTCCGCGGCCAGCGCGCCGTCGCGGGTGGCGGGGGTGAGGTGCAGGGGCGGGTGCGCCACGGCCAGCGCCTCCTCCATAAGCGCGCGCCGCTCCGAGAGGGGCGCCGCCCGCAGATCGCGATCGCCCAGGGCGAGGAGATCGAAGACCACCAGGCTGGCCGGGTGCTCCGCCGCCAACATCCGCACCCGCGAGGCGGCCGGGTGGATGCGGAGGAGGAGCGCCTCGAAGTCGAGCCCGGCCGGGCCGGCCACCACCACCTCGCCATCGACCACGCAGCGCGCCGGGAGCTCGCTGCGGAGCGGGCCGACCAGCTCGGGGAAGTAGCGATCCAGGGGCTTGAGCTCGCGCGACTGCACCCGAAGCTCGTCGCCGTCCCGGAAGACCAGCGCCCGGAACCCGTCCCACTTCGGCTCGAAGATCCAGCCCTCGCCCCCGGGGAGCTCGACGGCGGGCCGGGCCAGCATGGGCTCGACCGGGGGGGGGATGGGGAAGGGCAAGGCTCCTCCGCGGCGCCGGGGCGCCGGAGCGGGGATCTACCCCGCCCGCTGCGCCTCGGCCACCTCCGCGGGAGGGCCGCCGATGAGCCCGAGCCGGGTGCCCACCCGCCTCATGGCATCGAGGACCCGGTCGACCTGCGCGTCGGTGAGGGCGGCGGTGAAGGTCATGCGGATGAGGCAGCCGCCCGAGGGGACGGCCGGCGGCAGCACCACGTTCACGAACAGCCCCTCGGCGGTGAGCGCCCTCCAGGCCTCGAAGGTGCGCTCCACGGTGCCCACCAGCACCGGCACGATGGGGGTCTGCGAGGGCCCGGTGTCGTAGCCCATGTCCCGAAGGGCGCGGGTGGCGCGGCGGGTGATGTCCCAGAGCCGTCGCCGGCGCTGCGGCTCCTGCTCCACGATGGTGAGGGCGGCGCTCACCGCCGCCAGGGCGGCCGGGGGCGGGCTGGCGGCGAAGATGAAGGGGCGGTTCCCCTGGCCGTAGCGCAGGTAGTCGATCACCGGCTGGCTGGCGACGGCGAAGCCGCCCACCGCCGGCAGCGACTTGCTGGTGGTGCCGACGATGACGTCGACCTCGTCCTCGAGGTGGAAGAACTCGGCGGTGCCGCGCCCGCTGCGGCCCAGGACCCCCAGGCCGTGGGCGTCGTCGAGGATCAGCCGGGCGCCGTGGCGCCGGCAGGCGTCGAGAATCTGGGGCAACGGGGCGATGTCGCCCTCCATCGAGTACACGCCGTCGATGGCCACCAGCTTCCCCGCGTCCCCGCAGCCCTCCAGGACCCGCTCCAGGTCCTGGACGTCGTTGTGGCGGAAGCGGCGCACCTCGGCGGTGGAGAGGCGGGAGGCGTCGAGGATGCTGGCGTGGGCCCGGCGGTCGACGAGGAGGAAGTCGCCCCGCTGGGCCAGGGCGGAGATCACCCCCAGGTTGGCCATGTAACCCGAGGTGAAGAAGATGGCCGCCTCCCGGTGGAAGAACCGCGCCAGCTTCCGCTCCAGCTCGGCGTGGAGCTCGAGGGTTCCGTTCAGGCAGCGCGAGCCGGTGGTGCCAGCCCCCCAGCGAAGGCAGGCGTCGGCGGCCGCGGCGGTCACGCGAGGGTCCGCGGCCAGCCCCAGGTAGTTGTTGGAGCCGAGCATGATCAGGCGGCGCCCCTCCACCACCACCTCCGCGTCCTGGGCGGATTGCACCACCCGGTAGAAGGCGTCGAACCCGGCATCCTTCATCTGCTTGGCCAGCGGGACCTGCAGGCACTTGTCGAACACGTCCGTCATGGCGCTCTCCTGGAAGGGTGATCGGCGAGACGGACGCGACCTTAGGGATCGACCCTGACACCGAGCGTGCAATGACATGTCGTGAATGTGACCCCGGGCGCAGGCGCACTCCGAGTCCGGACGGACACGGGGTGCGCCGGGACCCGGCGGTCAGTGGAGGGTGGCGTCCGGGCGGACGACCGAGCGCTCGGCCCGCGCCAGCTCGCCGAGATCCAGGGGCTTGTCCAGGACCGGCTGAGGCTGTGCGCCCAGGAAGCGGCGGGCGCCCTCGGTCACGGCGCCGCCGGTCATGAAGACGACCCGGCGTGCCAGCGAGGGGCGCCGGCCGAGCAGGGTCTGGTAGAACCGCTCCCCGCCGCCGGCCGGCATCATCACGTCACAGAGGACTAGGTCGAAGGGCTCAGCGTCGAGCCTGGCCAGGGCCTGGTCCACGCCCGAGGCGACCTCGACCCGGTAGCGCGCCTCGAGGAGCCTGCGGACCGACGAGAGCACGATCTCCTCGTCGTCGACCAGCAGCAGCCGGGGCCGGGGCTCGGCCGGGATCGCGGCCGGTCGCTCCACCTCGCGCTTCGGGAGGGCGGCCGCCCGCGCCAGCTCCACCATGGCGCGCGTCCCCTGGCCGGGCTGGCTCTCCAGCCAGAGGTTCCCTCCCAGGCTGACCACCAGGCCGCGGGAGACCGCCAGCCCCAGCCCGGTCCCGCTCCCGAAGGGCTTGGTGGTGAAGAACGGCTCGAACACCCGGCGCAGCACCTCCGGCTCCATGCCGCTGCCGTTGTCCTCGACCACCAGGAGCACGCGCCCCGTGGCCTCGTTCACCTCTCCCCGGAGCACGACCCGCCCGTCGGTCCGTCCCTCGGGCACGGCCTGCACCGCGTTCACCACCAGGTTCCCCAGCACCTGCACCAGCACGCTCTCCTGGGCGGACACCCAGGTCGCCTCGGGCAGGAGGTTGGCCAGCGCCACCCGCTTCCCCAGGCGCACCCGCGCCACCTTGAGCACGTCGTCGCCCAGCGGGCGCACCTCCACCGCGGCCAGCGGCTCGGACGAGGCGGCCAGCCGCCCGGCGTCGAGGAGCTGGCGGACGATGGCCGAGATCCGGCGGACCGACTGGATCGACTCCTGGATGGCGTCGCGCCCGGCGTGCGAGAGCGCGTCGGCCTCGGCGTCGCTCAGGTACTGGAGGTTGGCGCTCACCACCGCGGAGGGGTTGTTGACCTCGTGGGCGACGCCGGCCGCGAACTGGCCCAGCGCCGCCAGCTTCTCGGCGCGGTGCAGCGCCTCCCGGGAACGCCCCAGCTCGGCGGTGCGCTCCTCCACCTGCGACTCCAGCTCGCGGCGCAGGGTGGCGAGGGTCCGGGCGTCCCCCACGAAGCGAGCGGCGGTGGCGTAGCCCACCGCGGCCACCGGGGCGAGGAAGCCCAGGTCGACCAGGTAGGGCGCGTCCACCACTCCGGCGGCGGCCAGCGCGTCGTTCACGCCCATGGCCAGCAGCACGCACAGGGCCGCGAACTGCAGGCCCGCGTTGGGCACGCCGGCCAGGTGGCAGCGGCCCAGCCGGAAGAGGGGGATGACCAGCAGCAGGAGCAGAACACCCCAGGTCAGGTCGCCGGCCGTGGACATGACGGCGGTGCGGTAGGTCACGTGCAGCGGCGCGAAGTCGTCGAACCGCACGCCGCCGGGGACCAAGGCCGGGGTGGAGATGCCCACCACCGATACGATCAGGAGGGCGATCTGCAGCCCCCGGTCGAGCCAGGAGCCACGCTTCCCCAGCATCTCGCTGGTGTAGAGGAGCCAGGCCACGGTGTGGAGGGCGGCGGCACCGATCTGCAGCCGCGAGCAGATGACCACCGCGTCGTCGCCGAGGACGGGGGCGGTGGTGGGGAGGTTCAGCGCGGCGTAGAGGGCGACGGACAGCGCGGCCAGGGAGAAGTAGCGCTGGTCCCGCCAGCCGGGGGCGCGCGAGAACAGCCAGGAGAGGACCGCCACGAAGCAGGCGATCCCGGTGGAGAGGAGGGTGATGCTGGCAGGCAGCGTCATTCCCGACCGAGCCCCTCCCCGCCCGGCAGGCGAGCGCCGGGCTCGCTGACAGGATAACCCCCGATTCTGCGTGCCGAAAGGCCAGGGGCCGGGGGCGGCGCGGACCCTCGATGAGCGCCGCGGCCGACTCGCCCGCAACGCTCCGGATTGGTAGGGAAAACCGCCGCCGGCGCGTCCGAGCGGGCGGGGCGGTTCATCCCGCACCCGGCGCCGCCGACCCTCCCTCGCCGCCGGATACTCCCGGGCCCCTCACCGGTGGTACACCTGGTCGCATGAGCCCGAGCGCCCCCCCGCCGGCCACGCCCTCTCCCGATGCGGAGTACGCGGTCGCACTGGAGGTGGACCCTGCCGTGCTCGCGGCGCCGGAGGCCCCTCCCTCCGGGGAGGAGGCCGACGCCCTCCAGCGGGTGCGGGCCTACCTCGCCGCCTCGCACGCCACTCCCATGGCATTCCCCACCATCGCCATGGAGATCCTGGAGCTGGTCCGCTTCCCCGACGTGGACCTGAACGAGCTCTCCCGCTACATCCGGGTGGACGGCGCACTGGCGGGCGGCGTGCTGGCCCTGGCCAACTCGGCCATCTACCGCGCCGTGCGGCGCATCGACACCGTGAAGGACGCGGTGGCGCGGCTGGGCATCTCCGAGGTGGCGCGGCTGGCCGCGGCCATCTCCATGCGCTCGCTCTACTGCGCCGACGCCGGGCGCGCCAACGACGCCTTCCAGCCGGCCTGGCAGCGCCTCTTCCTGCACGCGGTCACGGTGGCACGCTGCGCCTCCGACCTGGCGCGTCACAAGCTCGCCGCCACGCCCGGCGTGGAGCAGACCTTCATGGCCGGGCTGCTCCACGACGTCGGGCTCTCCGCCGTCCTGCGTGCGGTGGCCGAGCTGACCTTCTTCTCCAAGCTGCCCCGGCTCGAGGAGCCCGTCCTCTCGCGCGTGCTGCAGCGCGCCCACGTGGAGGCGGGGACGGAACTGCACCGGGCCTGGAAGCTCCCGCCGACCCTGGCCGACGTGGCCGCCCACCACCACGGGCCGGTGCCGGAGGGCGCCAACGGTCCGCTCGTTCAGCTGGTGCGGCTGGTCTCGGCGCGCGACCTCTTGCGCCGCGCTCCGGCCTCCCACCCGCGGGCCGCTGCCGAGGTGGTGGAGAGCGCCCGGGCGCTGGGGCTGCCCGCCGCGCGGGTCAAGGCCCTCGCCTCCGACCTGGAGCTGGCAGAGGCGTGGGTGGTGACGGCCTTCCCGTCCTGAAGGGACGCGGGATCAGGCCGGGCTGCCGTTCCGAAGCTCTCTCTCGGCGCGCAGCCAGTTCTCCAGGTCATTCCCGGGCTGGCAGCCGGAGCTCTCCCAGATCTGCCGGGCGCGCTGCGAGATCTCCTCGTAGGACGGCTCCGGGCGCCTCGCGGCGGGGCGGGCCGCGGCGCTGACGCTCCGCGCTGCCGTCACCTCGGTCTTCTTCTTCAGAGTGGCCATGGCGCTACTTAAAGCGAAGTCGGAGCCCGCGGGCAAGATTTCACGCAGGGAGCGGACAAGCTGCCGCGCGGCCCCTGGACTGCCCCGGATGGCAGGGCCGACGTGGGGCGGGTCAGATCACCGTCCCGTCGGGGATGGCGGCCCCCTTGGGGACGATGACGATCCCTTCGCGGATGAAGAAGCCGGGGCCGTCCGCCTCCTGGACGCCGGCCTCGTTGAGGATCCGCACGCCACGCCCGATGCGCGCGTTCTTGTCCACGATGGCGTGCTGGATCACCGAGTCGGCCCCGACGCCGATGGGCGGCACCCCGCGCGCCTGGGCGCCCTCGATCTGGCGCAGCGACTCGTAGAAGTCCGCACCCAGCATGAGCGTGTCCTTGAGGCGGCTCCCCTGGCCGATGCGGCTGCGGACGCCGATCACCGAGTGGGTGATCTCCGCGCCCATGAGGATGCAGCCCTCGGAGACCAGCGCCGCGTGGAGGGTGGCGCCCTCGATGCGGGTGGCCGGCAAGAAGCGCGGGTGGGAGTACACCGGGCGCGCGGCGTCGTAGAAGTCGAAGGGCGGGATGGGCTGGGTCAGGTCCAGACCGGCGTTGAAGTAGGAGGCGATGGTCCCCACGTCCTCCCAGTAGCCGCGGAACACGTGCGCCTGGACCTGGGTGGTGCCGATGGCGCCGGGGATGACGTGGCGGCCGAAGTCGACCAGGGCCGGATCGGAGAGCGACTTCTCCAGGTACTCGCGCTCGAACAAGTAGATGCCCATGGAGGCGAGGAAGCCGCGGCCGTAGCCGGGGATGTCCGACTCCAGGTCGTCGAGCCGCTCCGGGCCCGGCTTCTCCTCGAAGTGGATGATGCGCCCGCGCGAGTCCACCTTGAGGATGCCGAATCCGGCGGTCTGCTCCTTTGCCACCGGGAGGACGCCCACGGTCACCTGGGCGCGGTTGTTGCGGTGCGTGTCGCGCAGCGTCCGGAAGTCCATCTGGTAGAGCTGGTCGCCGGAGAGGATCAGCACCTCCTTGCTGGGGTGCGACTTGAGGTGCCGCAGGGACTGGCGGACCGCGTCGGCCGTTCCCTGGAACCACTCCCCGCCCTCGTCGGTCTGCTCGGCGGCCAGGATGGTGACGAAGCCGCGCGAGAAGGCGTCGAACTTGTAGGTCTGGCTGATGTGATTGTTGAGGCTCTCGGAGTTGTATTGCGTCAGCACGAAGATGCGGCGCAGGTTGGAGTTGATGCAGTTGGAGAGCGGGATGTCGACCAGGCGGTACTTGCCGGCGATGGGCACGGCGGGCTTGGAGCGCTCGCGGGTGAGGGGGAACAGACGCGTGCCACGACCGCCGCCGAGGATCACCGCCAGGCAATCGTCCATGGGGAACTCGTACCCCGACAGGCGGAGGAGTCAAGCCCGGCCGCGACGGCCGCGTTACCCCCGGACGGGTCGATCGGCGGTGGCGGGGACCGGGGCGGCTCGGTCCATGCGCGGCGCCGTGGCCAGCACCTCCTCGATGACGTCGACCGGGACGGGCTTGGCCAGGTGGCGATGGAACCCGGCGTCGGCGGCCCGGCGCTGGTCGTCCGAGGAGGCGTAGCCGGTCACGGCCACGAGGTAGGTGCCGGCCAGCGCCGGATCGGACCGGATGGCGCGGGCCACCTCGTAGCCGTCGAGCCCGGGCAGCCCCACGTCGCAGAGCACCAGGTCCGGCTGGAAGGCCCGCGCCCGGGCCACGCCGTCGCGGCCGTCCCGGGCCACCTCCACGTCCTGGTCCCAGGCGAGCAGCATCTCCCGGAGCGTGTCGGCCGCGTCCTCGTTGTCCTCCACCACCAGCACCCGCCGCCGGGCCAGCCGGATCGGCGCGCGGGGCACGGCAGCGCGGGGGGCGGGCTGATCCACCGCCAGCGGCAGGCGCACCTGGAACTCGGCGCCGCGCCCGGGCCCGTCGCTGCCGGCCCGGACGGTGCCGCCGTGCAGCTCCACCAGCCCCTTCACCAGGGAGAGCCCCAGCCCCAGCCCGCCGCGGGTCCGGTGCAGCGAGGTCTCGGCCTGGAGGAACGGCTGGAAGAGGCGCCGGCCCAGTTCGGGCGAGAAGCCCACGCCCTGGTCGCGGACGGTGAGGAGCGCCTGGCCCGTCGCCTCCCGGGACAGGGTCACCACCACCCGCCCGCCCGGCTCGGAGAAGCGGACGGCGTTGGCCAGCAGGTTGCCCACCACCTGGCCCATCCGCGTGGGATCGGCGTCCACCCAGGCCGGGAGGTCGACGCCGGCGCAGGAGAGCTCCAGCTCGGCGGCGGTGAACAGCGAGCGGTGGTCCTCCACCGTGCGCCGCACCAGCTCCCCCAGGTCGACGCGGCTGCGCTGGAGGTGGATCTTGCCCTGGGAGATGCGGGTCACGTCCAGCAGGTCGTCCACCAGGCGGGTGAGGTGGAGGACCTGACGGTTGATGGTCTCGCGGGCGCGAACCGCCTGGCCGGGGGGCGCGTCGGGCCGCTCCAGCAGCCAGAGCGCGTTCCGCAGCGGCGCCAGCGGGTTGCGCAGCTCGTGGGAGAGCATGGCCAGGAACTCGTTCTTGTGCAGCCCCTCCTGGCGCAGCCGCTCGTTGGCCTCCGACAGCGCGGCGGTGCGCTCCGCCACCCGGCTCTCCAGCTCGTCCCGGGACCGGACCAGCTCCTCCTCCATCTGCTTGCGCTCGGAGATGTCGGTGATCACCCCCACCAGGAAGCGCCGCCCCACCGGGTCGACCAGCAGCGTCTTGCGGGTGAGCATGACGTGGACGG
>Ga0335071_10003922_pt1 | contig 15589 bp, 17 predicted proteins | sample Lox_Sample_15_FD_206724 | JGI IMG/M metagenome (GOLD analysis project Ga0335071, IMG submission 206724) | Soil microbial communities from Loxahatchee National Wildlife Refuge, Florida, United States - Lox_Sample_1.5 | ecosystem: Environmental > Terrestrial > Soil > Wetlands | place: USA... | reverse complement strand
CCGAGTTGCGTATGCCCTCACGGATGACATCCTCCATCAGACGTCTGCCGATGAACACGAGTTCAGACACATGCTCATCGGATACAGGCCATGGACCGCCGTCGGTGAGTTCATGGATCATATGGACACCCTGCAGGATGGAGCGGCGGTCCGCTCCGGCGAACGACAGGATCCCCTTGTAGCGCAGGAGGTCCGCCCCTTCCATCGCGATCAGTTCGTTGAGCCAGCGGGTGAACTTGCCGCGGTCCAGCGGGCGTTCTTCTCGGATACTGACCGCGGTGATGTCCGTATCGTGGACATGATCGTCGTGATCGGCCGCAAGGATATGCTCCTTGCCTGCCAGATCGAAGCCGCCGATATCCAGCAGACGAGCGAGGGGGACCTCCCCTTGTACAGCATCGATGATCGGTGCGGTCGGGTTCAGGCCCCGGAGCCAGTCGTGGAGATTCACCAATTGCGGTGCCTCAGTCAGGTCGATCTTGTTCAGAACGATGAGATCCGCCACCGCGACCTGCTCCTTCGCCTCGCGATATTGGATGAGCTGGCTCGTCCCGTGGAACGCGTCCACGAGCGTCACGATGGCATCCAGGCGGTAGTGCGCCTTCAGCGGTGAATCCGCCATGAAGAACCGGGCGAGCGCCGCCGGTTTCGCCAGTCCCGTCGTCTCGATGATGACGTGGTCGACAGCCTGGCCCCGGCGCGCGCGTGAGACCAGCGACAACAGGATCTCAACGGTGTCATTGCGGGCACTGCAGCAGACACACCCGTTGGTCAGTTCGATAATGTCGCCTTCGGCACGGGCGATGAATTTCTGATCCAAACCGATGTCGCCGAACTCATTGACGATGACCGCGATGCGCTTGCCATGCGGAGCCGTCAGGATGCGGTTCAAGAGCGTGGTCTTCCCTGACCCGAGGAAACCGGTGAGTATCGTGACCGGAATCATACTTCGATGCGGGAGAAGAGCCAGCTGCCGATGACCATGAAGAGCAGGACGACGCCCGCAGTGACCGCGAAATCAAGTCCGAGCGAAAAGTGCGACGAACCCGCAAGCGTTGCACGCAAAGCATCGATGCCGTATGTGAGCGGATCCACACGGGTGACATCCGTGATCGCTCCGGGAAGGCCCGAGAGCGGAAACAGCGCTCCGGACAAGAAGAATGTCGGCATGACCACGAAATTCATAATGAGTTGGAACCCCTGCATGTCGTTGAGCAGTGACGCGATCGCCGTCCCCAGTGCAGTGAACAGAAGTGCGATAAGGAACATCACGATCAAAGCGACCGGCAACATGGCGAAGGATACGGGTCGGAACCCCACGATGAGCGACAGCAGGAATACGATGACACCCTGAAGGGTCGCTACCGTGGCACCGCCCAGCGTTCGCCCGATCATGATGGAGAATCGCGAGACGGGTGCGACCAGGGTTTCTTTCAGGAATCCGAACTGGCGGTCCCAGATGACCTCGATACCGGAGAACAACGCCGTGAACAGAATGCCCATGCCGACGATGCCTGGTGTCAGGAACGCGATGTAGTTGCCCCCGCCTGCTCTTGCATAGATGGGTCCGAATCCGAACCCGAGTGCGACCAAAAACAGGAGCGGCTGCCCGAGCGAACCGACGATCCGAGCCCTTGACCGGAAATAACGTTTGAGTTGTCGGAGCCAGAGAATGTAGATGGTCATGATCAGCGGCGCCCCCACACCCGACGATTCTGTCTGAAATTCTGGACGCTCCCGGCGCCCTCCTCCCGCAACTCGTTGCCGGTGAGTTTCAGATATGCTTCCTCAAGCGATGCAGTGCCGGTCTGTTCGATGAGCGCGGCGGGCGTGCCACGGGCGACGATGCGGCCATGGTCGATGATCGCGACCGTCTGCGCCATCTTCTGCGCCTCCTCAAGGTAGTGTGTCGTGAAGAAGATGGTCATCCCCTCGGTCTGGTTGAGCTTCTGGATGTAGCTCCACATGTGATTGCGTGTCTGCGGGTCGAGACCGAGCGTCGGCTCGTCCAGAAACAACACGAGCGGGTGGTGCAGAAGCCCGCGCGCGATCTCCAGCCGGCGTTTCATCCCGCCCGAGAAGGATTTCACGAAGTCGTCAGCGCGGTCCGAAAGATCGACGAATTCCAGCAACTGCGCGATACGCTCCTTGCGGAGCGTATGCGGAACACCGTATAGGACGCCGTGGAATTCCAAGTTCTCACGCGCCGTCAATTCGTCGTCCAGACTGGGATCCTGGAATACGATGCCGAAGGATTTACGGACCACCGCGGGCTGTGTGACCGGATCGATACCGTTGATGCTGATCTCGCCAGCCGTCGGCCGCAACAGCGTGGTAAGCATCCTGATGGTCGTGCTTTTCCCCGCCCCGTTGGGACCGAGGAAGGCAAAGATCTCTCCCTTGTTGACCTCGAAATCGACACTACGGACCGCTTCGGTCTTGCCGTAGTTCTTCGAGAGGCCCCTGGCTTCGATGATCGCCATGGGTCTATTCTAGCGCACTATTGCGGTGTAACGGAAGGAGACGGCATCACGGGTCGGATCTGAACGGACTGCGCGGTCACACTGCCGTCACTGTTCGCGGAACCGATGACCGTCACGTGGGTACCTACGGAGACGTCGCTCAAGGCGCCTGCCGTCGACTTCATGATCGTGGCGCTTGCCGGAACGATGACGATGCGGGAACCGCCGGTCTGCATGTTGACCGTGAAGCCCGTCGCGTCGACCGAAATGACATCACCGGTGACCGCGCCGCCGAATGCGGAACGGTTGGCCGTGCCGGTGCCGGTCGCCTGACCGAATCGTTGCGCACGCTGTGCGGTAGCCATCGATTGCCCGTGCGAATTACCCAACCAGTACCCCGCCCCGCCTGCCACGATCGCTGTCACTACCACCGAAATCAATATGTTTTTCATATGATACATATGATGATTATTATTACGACTATTCGTACCGCAACGCTTCGATGGGATTCAGCGCCGACGCCCGACGCGCCGGGTAATAGCCAAATGCCACCCCGATCGCCGCAGATACTCCGAATGCAAGGATGATCGAACTTCCGGATACCGCCGTTGTGACGCCACCGATGGAAGAGATCAGCGAGGCGCCGATCCAACCGAGCGCGATGCCGGTGACTCCGCCGATGACCGTCAACGCGACGGATTCGGCAAGGAACTGCATCGCGATGTCGGTCCGTTTCGCACCGATGGCCTTGCGGAGGCCAATCTCGCGGGTCCGCTCGGTCACCGTCGTGAGCATCATGTTCATGATGCCGATGCCGCCGACCAAGAGTGAGATACCGGCGATAGCCCCGAGCAGGAGCGTGAACGTACCGGTCACGGATGTCGCGGTCGCGACGATATCCTCCTGGTTCAGCACGCTGAAATCGGCCAGGGTCGGGTCCGTGATGTGGTGGCGGTCCAGAAGTAACGATGTGACATCCTGTTGGACTTGAGTCATCGCCTGCTGGTCCGTCGCCTGCACACTGATGGTCGTCACCGTATCGCCGCCGGTCAGATACCGCTGCGCCGTCGTGATCGGCACATAGATCATGTCATCCTGACTGCCGAATCCGGTCCCGCCCTTCGCAACAGTCACTCCGATGACGGTGAATTCCGTGCTGTTGATGCGGATGGTCTCGCCAACCGCCTCGGAGCCCGCTCCGAACAGATCATCACGTGTCGTCGGACCGAGTATGGCGACCCGTGCCCCGGACTGGACTTGGGCATCGGTGAAGAACGAACCGTCCGCGACCTGGACGTTCCGGACATCCAGATAGGCCGGCACGGTCCCGGTGACCTGTGTGTTCGTATTGGTCCCGCGCGCGGCGACCTGGAACCGGCGAGATGCTTCCGGTGCGACAGCGGACACGTTCGTGACGCTTTGCGCGATTGCGTCGGAATCCTCGAGCGTAAGCGTCGTCGCGGATCCGCGGCCTGCACTGACCGTCGTGCCGACACCGCGCGTTGCGCCCGGTTCTACCAAAAGCAAATTGGAACCGAGCGCATTGATCCGGGCCTCGATGGAACCTTGCGCACCTTGGCCGACCGAGATCATCGCGATGACGGAACCGATACCGATCACGATGCCGAGCATCGTAAGGGCGGTCCGCGCCTTATTGGCGGTCAGAGATGCATGCGTTTCGTTGAGCAGGTCAGTGATTTTCATGCAGTACGATGGTTCACGATGCGCCGCTGACTGTTCCGTGAGTCATCCACGATGACGCCGTCTTGGATATGGATGATACGGTCTGCATGCTCGGCAACATACCGTTCATGCGTGATGAGCACGATGGTGTGGTGTTCGCGGTCGTTGAGCTCCTGGAACGTGCCGAGCACCACCTCACCGGTTTTGGTATCCAGGTTCCCCGTTGGCTCATCGGCGAGGACGATGCTCGGAGCATTGATGAGGGCGCGCGCGATAGCGACACGTTGCATCTGTCCCCCAGAAAGCTGGTTCGAGAGGTGGTCCCACCGGTCCTTAGGCATACCTGCCGCGTTCAGCGCCTTCTCGGCAAGCTGCTCACGCAGTTCGGGCGGTGTCTCGGCATAAATGAGCGGCAGGATCGCGTTGCGGAGGACCGTCGCGCGCGGAAGAAGGTTGAATGATTGGAAGACGAATCCGATCTTCTCGCGGCGCACATCCGCAAGCTCGTCATCAGTGAGCGTAGAGACGTCGCGCCCGTCCAGCTTGTATGTGCCCGACGTCGGACTATCCAACGCACCGAGGATATGCATCAGTGTGCTCTTGCCGGAACCGGACGGTCCCATGATGGCCACGAATTCACCGGCACTGATCGTGAACGAGATGTTCCTGAGCACCGGAGTAGAGACGTCCCCGTTGTGGTACGTCTTGCAAATGTCGTGACATTCGATGATGGGACGGCGGGACTCCATGGTTCGCTAGCGGCCGATAAACGTTCCGCCGCCGCCACCAACGCCCGGAATCCGGATCTGGGAACTGGTCGTCGATGTGGCGGATGCAGCAGTTGTCGCCGTGATAGTGCGAGAGACGATGATGTCGCCCTCGTTCAGGCCCGACGTGATCTCGGTTTGGGTGTCGCTTGATGCTCCGACCTGCACGGTCACCCGTGCTGGGACGGTCGGCAGGACAACGCCCTGTGTTTGGGTCAGTGCGTCCGCCGGCGCATCCTTGACCACCTGGACCGTCGATACCCCACCTGATGTGCGCACCGCGGAGCCGGGTACGAGGAGCACGTCAGAGTCCACGTTCGTGACGATACTGACCGATGTGCTCATGCCCGCCTTGATACTGCTGTTTTGGGTGTCCATGGTGATTTGGACCGCGTAACTGACGACGCCTTGACTGACCGTACCGACCGGGTTGATCTGGGAGACGGTACCCGTCATGGTGATGTCGGGCAGGGCATCGAAGGTCAGGGTCGCCTTCTGACCCAGTGCGACTTTCGCGATATCGACTTCATTGAGCTCGATCTGCGCGATCGAATGGTTCGTGATAATGGTCGCCACGGCGGTGCCGGAGGACGCGGAATCCCCCTTTTGCACATTGACCGCCGAGATGACACCGTCGAACGGTGCACGGATCACGGTGTCCGCGAGATTCTGCTGAGCATCCGACAACGCGGCCTGCTGTTGCTCCACGGCGTTCTGCTGGCTCGCCAGATCCAACGGATTCGAGCTTTGCGCGGATGCGAGAGCGTTCACGGCGGACGTGATGGAGCTCTGCGCATCGGACAGTCCGGATATGAAGCTATTGAGCTGACTCACATAGTCCGCAACCGCGGTTTCGTATGTCGTGATCTGCGTAGGAATGACCGCTGCGGTGAGTCCCTGTGTCTGCGCCTGCGCATTCATGTCGGCGATGACCGCGTCCAGGACGTTCTGTTCGCTCTTAACGGCCTGCGCCAGTTTCGTGACCGCATCGAGCGAGCTGCCCGTGAGAGCCGAGATGGCATCAGCACCGCTGTCGCGCGTCGTCGTCCGGTATGACGCAAGGACCGGATCGTAGGCGGCTTTCGCAGTCGTGTAGTCGTTTTCAGCCTGCTGCACAAGGCTGTTGATGGAATCTTTTTCATCCGTGCTGACCAGGTTCGAGTATTCGCAGGCGTTCGGCGTACAGGCTCCTTTGACCGTCGAGTCGTACAGGATGCCCCGCGCGCCATCGACGATACCCGGCAGGTTCAGGAACGTGCTCGTGATGGAATTGAACGCGTCCTGATACGATTTCGTGAGCGTGTCCTGAAGCTGCGGGATATTCGTAGACTGGCTCAATTGCAGCTTCGAGAGGGTAATCTGTGCGTTCTGCAGGGAAATCTGCGCATCGCGCACGGCATTCTGGGCATTGGTCGGATCCAGGCGCGCGATGACAGCTCCGGACTTCACGGATTGGCCGGGAGCCACCGAGACCGACAGGACGGTGCCGGAAACCTGCGGTTTGATGTCGAGCGTGTCGGATACCGACACCTGGCCCGTTCCGGAAACCGATTGGACGAGCGTGCCGCGTGTCACCGAAGTCAACACGTACAGGGTCTGAGCCGTCGTGGTCTTGAATCGGCCGATAGCGAAGATTCCCACCCACACGACGATGATACCGATGAGTGCCGACCGTACAGGTTGCGCACGGACATAGGAAATGGCCACACGCTGCCACCTATTGATGAGGGTACGGATATCCATGATTATTGCTGGGGCGTTCCCGTGGGCGCCGGCAGAACACGGATGAGTCTCGCCGCGATGGTACCGCTTTGGGTCGGTTCGCCGATAACGGTCACGAAGTCGTTCACCTTGAGCTGTGCCGCGGTGATGGTCTGATTGAACGCGCGGACTTGGGTATCATTGGTCACCGTGACTTCCTTCTCCACGCCGCCCTGGTCGGAAACGAGCAGTGAGCCGCTCGCGATCTTCACGATGGTACCGACCGTGCCGTGTCCGGGAATGAATCCCTGGCCGGCCATCATCGGGCCGGTGCCCGGTCGGGGTCCGCCAAAGCTCTGCCAGTATCGGTCGCCCCATTCATACGAATAGGTCGCCTTGTGGAATCCGACATATTGACCGGCCATGAACACCAACAGCAACACGACGAAACCTGCAACGCTCAATGCGATGATCTTCGCCGTACGGGTGCCGAGAAATGCGGTGATGTCGGACATGAATCGATGATTATGTGGTTACGCGGACGAATGACCGGACCGATGCGGCGAACGTGATGACACTCGTCGCGAGGGCGGCGATACCGAACGCGGGCAACGACTCCGCGAGCAGGATCGCGAAATCCTTCCATGCCGTCGCTACGAACGTCGGGTCATGGTATAGCATCGCAACGTACTGCCAGAAGCCGGAATGCGCCGCTTCGGTTGAGAGTTCCCGCCATGCGGGAAAAATCGCAGCGAATGCGGCGAGGCTCAGTGTCCCGAATGAAACCATGCTGACACGGCGGCGGAACAGCCGTATCTGCGCGATACGGGTCATAATTCGCTCCAAAAGCTTGTCAGCATGAGGATCCATGAAGGTAGTACAAGCCAGGGGGTCGTTTTGGTGCATTCAAGAGGCGGCGAGGATGTCGCGGAGAGTCGCCAGGGCACGACGATAACGGCTTTTTACGGTATCTAACGGCTCGCCCAATCGTTCGGCGATATCCTTGAACGAGAGCCCGTCATGCCTGAGCGTGATGACCGTCTGGGCAGCCGGGCTCAGCCGCATCATGCCACGTTCCGCCGCGCGGACCAGTTCCGCCCGTACCGCGACCTCGTCGGGCAGCGGAGCGTCATCCCGGAGACTTTCTTCGTGTCCCTCGGTCAACGATTCCGGCCGTTTCTTCCTTAGCCAGTTCACTGATTCGTTGTGCGCGATGGCGAATAACCACGTGCTGAATTTCCGGTTCGGATCGTAGCGTCTGAGATTTTTCCATGCGTTCACGAATGTCTGCTGCGCGATATCATCGGCATCATCAGAACTTCTGACGAACGGAACGATGTACGAATGCACTTGCCGGACGTACCGCGCAAAAAGCAACCGAAGGGCGGTATCGTCCCCGCTCGATGCAGCCACCGCCAGTTGTGCATCGGTACGTTCGTCAGTTCCCATGAGGTGCGGAGGGGGAGAGATTCGAACTCTCGATACCTTTCGGTATGCCGCCTTTCCAAGGCGGTGCACTAGACCACTATGCGACCCCTCCAATTGTATTGATTGGCCGTACTATACCACGAAATATGCCCTATTTCAATCCGCTTCGGACAAGTTCGTCGAAGCGGACATCGCCATTCGGGCATGCGGCAGGAGAGTACACTATGACCGAAGCGAGGAACACCCTCGCACGTTTCTGCGCCTCACGATATGCACGCTTGAGCGTCTCATACGCACGGATACCACGGCCACTGATTCCAAGCGAGCGCCGCATATTCGCCGTCGCATCGCCGGCGATCAGGATCATGTTGTTCACCGGAACATGTCGTACAACCTCCGCGGCCCACTCGTTCCAATCCCCCACACCACCGCCGCCGGCGATCAGGACGCAGTTCGGAGCGCCCCACCGCCGCACCGCCGCGGTGCCCCGCTCCGGAGACACCGCTGCAGAATCATCGACGATCGTCAGTGTGCGGGCATGGTAGATCACCTCTTGGCAGTGAGGTATCTGGGGAAGCGTCGCGCTCCGGCGGTGGATCGTGTCCCACGAGATTCCCATGAGCCGCGCTGCATGTACTGCCGCCGCGTAGTTCGGAACGTTGTGCGCACCCCATCGGGAAGCAATCTCATCACCGTCCCGGTGCTGTCCGTATTCGTCATCCGTGCTGACAGTTGTATGCCGCACGACCCGCGGTGGAGACTCCATGAGTGCGACGCTCGCACGGCTTCCGGTTGATGCCATGACCGAAGTGTCCGTGGTGGGATCTATCGTGATCGCATTCCCAATGAGATGTGCCGCCCACAACATCGCGGTCGTCTTGCCGTGCGACCCGGTGATACCGATGATCTTCTTCTTCCATGCCGATGCGAACAGGACCCGCTCATCGATAGGTTCGCCCCGGCCGGTCGCGCGTAATTGCCTGATCAGCCGATCGTAATCATCACCGTCCCGGGCGCGGTTCTGTACGAGCGAGATGACACGGCGACGGATCCCATCGTCACGAACGACGACCGTCGCACCCTGTTCCAGCAACCACGCTGCGGTTTGTGCGGTCGACGTCTCGAACGTTCTCGAGCGATACGATGCCATGGTTACTCCATCCCGCGCAGGATGCGGATACGGTCGTCAAGCGGCGGATGCGTCATGAACAGACGTGCGAACCAACCGGCACTCTGCCGGCCACGGAACGGATTCGCGATGTACAGATGTGCCGTTGCATTCGATGCGCGAGGCAACGGTTCCTGGTCCGTCCGGATCTTCTCCAATGCGCTCGCCAAACCCTCGGGATACCGGGTCAACAGTGCGCCGGATGAATCCGCGAGGTATTCACGTTTGCGTGACACCGCCAATTGGATAAGCGTCGCCGCGATCGGCGCAAGCACGGCTGATACGATAGCGAGAATGAACAGGATACCCGCACCGTCTCGATTATTGCGACGATTCCCGCCGAACATCGAGATACGCAGAAAGACGTTCGCCATCGCGGCGATGAGACCGCCGAGCACCACGACGATGGTTGAGACGAGGATATCGCGGTTCCCCACGTGCGAGAGTTCGTGTGCCAGGACACCCGTCAGCTCATTATCGTCCAGTCGCGAAAGCGCACCTTGCGTGACGGCCACGGCCGCATGCTTGGCATTGCGTCCCGTGGCAAATGCGTTGATTTGCGCACCGGGCAGCACGTACAGCCGCGGCACCGGAAGCCCCGCGGTGATGCAGAGATTCTCCACGATGCGGTATAGCCGGACGTTCTGTTCCCGTGATACCGGTTGCGCGCCGGAGCTCGCCAGCGCGATCTTATCAGAGAACCAATAGGCACTGATGTTGCCGATGATGCTCACCGCAGCGAAGACGTACAGGATGGTCGGGTCCTGGTAGACCTGCGAGAATACCCAGCCCAGCCCCAGGAGCAACGCGAAGATCGCCGTCATCAACAGCCACGTCCTCCGGACGTTCTGGTCCTGATGTGTGTAGAGATTGGCCACCATGGCGTTAGAACTGAACTCTCACCGGCTCCCGCTCGGTCGCATTGCCGAGTTCGAAGAAGTCGGCTTTGGTGAATCCGAATGCGTTCGCGATGAGGTTGGTCGGGAACGTCTCGCGCTTCGTGTTCAGCACGAGCACGTTTGAGTTGTAGAACCGGCGCGCGGCCTGGATCTTGTTCTCGGTGTCCGAAAGCTCGGCCTGCAGTGACGTGAACGACTCGACCGCGCGTAGCTGCGGATACGCCTCGGCAAGTGCGAAGAGCGATTTCAATGCTCCGGAGAGTTCGTTCTCAGCCGCACCCTTAGCCATGGCGCCGGTGGCGCTCATCGCGCGGGCCCGTGCCTGGATGACCTTATCGAAGGTGCCTGATTCATGCGCCGCATAGCCCTTCACCGCCTCCACCAGATTCGGGATGAGATCGTACCGCCGCTTCAACTGGACATCGATATCGGACCACGATTCTTTCACTCGGTTGCGGGCCATGACGAGCCCGTTGAACGCGACGATCGCCCAAAGTACCACAACCGCAATGACGATAGAGAGGATAATCATAGGGTGAATATGCCATATTTACAGGAAAAAAGAAAGCCCGCTGCGCTCGCAGCGGGCCATGGGATTCAAAAACGGTATCCGATGCCAAGGGCGTACCCCGGCACCACGGTTCGGGAACGGTCGGACTCGGCTTTCATTGCGCCGGCGGCCCCCCACGCGAAGTCCGTTTCGGTCCATATCATGGAGAGACGGAGCTGGGCTTCGCAGAAGAAGTGCCAATAGACCTGGCGCTGCACACCGAAACTCACGAACGGGATCAGCGCGGTAGAATCCACGGGCCCATTGAGCATCACGTGGCGCCAGGTCCAGTGCCGTGCGGACCCCTCAGTGAACGAGAGCGAGTTGTACGGCACACTCTCCATGGTGAGCCACGAGCCGATCCTTGCCGTGCCCGTCAGACGCCACGGGAGCGAATACCGCCGGCCGACGGCCGCTTCGATGCCGAACCCGTCCGCGCGGTACGTACCCTCCTTGGTTATCGTCACGCTGGTGCGAAATCCCCAGTAGGTCGGCCATTCGACGCCGAAACCGAAGCGGCCGGTCCGAGGTCCGTGGGTGTAGTGCGCGACATCACTCAGCCCGATGTCGGCACGCAGCTCTGTCTGGGCGGATGCCGGGACGGCGATGAGGAGCAGCGAAAACAGCAAGCAGAAGCGGTTCATCGCCCGCCCCCTTTCAACAGGTTGTAGAGCGGACTGAATGAGGGACCGGTTTTACAGGGGCTCGCCAATCCGCCGACCAGCGAATACCCCGAGCACTCGGAGAAGACGTACCAGTAGATACGGGTTGCGCGCCATGAAGCGTGGATGCGTGGATACTGCTCCCTGACGAAGTCGACCTGGGCCGCTTGACTGTCGACGCCTGTTTCCGTGACCCAGATCTCGGTGTTCGCCGGCAGACGCTGCACCTGACGTGCGACATCGGGCATGAACGTGCTTCCGGTGCTGTAGTAGTGCAATGCCAGGATCGGCACGCGGCCCCCATCAGCCAACTTCAGGACGCCCGCATCCAAGATCCCACGGAGGAAATCTTGTCCCCCCATGTTCCCAACGGGTGCGGCCGGGATGACGATGACGTCCAGTCCCTTGTCCACGACGCACGCGGCGGCGGCGGCGAAGATGGGGGCGTATTCCTGCGGCGATATGGCGGTGAAGAGCTGGACTTCGTTGCCGATCTCCCAATACCGAATTGCCGGCGCGCCATGCACCGCCATTTCAAGCGCGGCACAGGTGTCCGGCTTCAGCATACTGTCGGGCAGGATGCCGAGCACGTCGGTAGCGCCGTTCGCCAGCAGCCAAGATGCGGCTGATTGCGTGTCGGGACCGAAGTACTCGAGCCGCACACCCCTGATGCTCCCGTTGTCCAGAAGGGGCTGAAGGAACGGCTGCTGCACGTTCAACGACCAGTCGAACGAATGCATGCCTACGTAAGGCGACCACTGGCTCAGCGATGCCACCGCGTTCGGCGTGGTGACAGAACTTCCCCTGCCGCACGCGGCCAGAACGGCCAGCGACAGGACGACCCAGAACCTTCGCATACTCACTCCTTGTGAAAGGTCAGTGTCGCGATATTAACACGCCTATCTTGTTCTGTCAATTGCCGCGCGGATGAGACCGCAGAAGAGCGGGTGCGGTACCAATGGGCGTGATTGCAGTTCCGGATGGAACTGCGTACCGATGAAGAACGGGTGATCAGGGAGCTCGATGATCTCCACCAGATTCCGCTGCGGATTCACGCCCGCGATGAGCATCCCCTTGTCTTCCAGTCGCTGACGGTACGCATTATTGAGTTCATACCGGTGACGATGCCGTTCATGGATGACACCGACATCGTACAGAGCACGGCTCCGCGAGCGTTCGGCCAGATGGCATTCATACGCGCCAAGCCGCATGGTACCGCCCATGTTCTTTTCCTGGATATGGACGACCTGCTCCGCCATCGTCGATATCACCGGATATTTGGTATGCGGATCCAGTTCCGTCGTGTGCGCGCCGCGCATGCCGGCAACGTTGCGGGCGAATTCCACGGTCGCCAACTGCATCCCGTAGCACAGACCGAGATACGGGACGTGATGTTCCCGCACGTACCGGATAGCGCGCAGTTTGCCGATGACGCCGCGACCGCCGAATCCCCCGGGGACGATGATGCCGCCATATCCCTCCAACTCCCTGACGGCCCGTGGGTTCGCCTCGTATGATTCGCTGTTGAGCCACGTGATGTCTGGCTTCCGACCGGATGCCCACGCCGCATGTTTAATGGCCTCGATGACCGACAAGTAGGAATCAGAAAGAGTGAAGTCGCCCGTACCGAAATATTTGCCGACGATGCCGATGCGGACCGGCTCCGCGGCGTTCCGGATGCGCCGCACAAGGGCGCGCCACTTGGCGTTGTCGGCTTTGCGTGGACGCATATGGAACTTATCCAGGATGCGGGCGCCCAATTTATCTTTCTCGAAATTCACCGGCACCTCATAGATGCTTTGGATATCCGGCGCCGAGATGATGTCCCGCGGGCCGACATTGCAGAACACGGAAACCTTCCGTTTCCGCACGTCGTCCAGCGGCACCGATGAGCGGGCGATGATGATGTCCGGTTGGACACCGGCCGATTGCATGTCCCGCACGGCGTTCTGCGTCGGCTTGGTCTTCATCTCTCCCACCATCGCCGGAATGGGAAAATAACTGACCAGCATACACAGCACCCGGCCGGGGAATTGCTGGCGCATCAGCCGGACCGCGTGCAAGAAGACCGCGTTCTGGCTCTCGCCCACCGTGCCGCCGATCTCCACCAACAGGACATCGGCATGGTTCCGTTGAGCGGCGGCGATGAGGCGCTCCCGTATCTCGTCGGTCACGTGCGGAATGACTTCCACGCACTTGCCGCCGTAGGCCAGCGCGCGTTCTTTCTCGATGACGCTCCGGTACACCGAACCGGCGGTCATGTAGTTCACGCGGGGGATGCTCACGTCCAAGAAGCGCTCGTAGTTGCCGATATCCTGGTCGCACTCCATCCCGTCGTGCGTGACGAACACTTCGCCGTGCTCGGTGGGGTTCATCGTGCCCGCATCGACGTTCAGATACGGATCGATCTTCACCGCAGATACGCGGAATCCGTAATCCTTCAGGATGCGTCCCGTGGACGCGACCGTCACCCCCTTTCCGATCCCCGACATCACTCCACCGCAGACGAAGATGTATCGGGTCATGCACCGATGATACGCCCCCGGTGGTTCAGGTACATCCACAGGCGTCTTTGACACTTTCGCATTTTTTTGGTATATATGTCGCGAACTTTCCCAAAGGAGGACGTATGTGGTCCGTGCCCGTCATCGTCATCCTGCTGCTCGCCATCGTCCTGGTGCAGCTGCTCCGTGCCAGCAGACAGCCGGAGTTGACGCTCGAGGTCCACATCAAGGACTCGTACTGCGACGTCACGTCGCCGCAGCTTCCCGGAGCGTCCTCGATCGGTCAGGGCGACACCGCCGCCATCGGGTCGTTCATCAAGATCCATGGTGCGAAGCTCGGCATCAACGTCGTCTGTAAGTAAGGATAGCCCCGACCTTCCGGTCGGGGCTCTTTCTTACTGACACGGTACTGCGGATTGCGGGTCGGATTGGTTCCGGAGACGGATGAGCGGATCAAGTATCGCGCATGGCGGCGGTTGCGGCGGTACCCATTCCTGCATCCCGTTGAACTTCCTGAAGATGTCCAGGTACTCGTAGGGATCGTCCTTGCCCTGCGCATCCTGATAGAGATTCCGTTCCTGTCCCTCTTCACGCCACTGCGAGATGTTGACCCCCGCCTCGATCATCGATCCCTCGCCCCACTCGTTCCATGATTCGATGAAGATGATCTGGGCACCATCGGTGACCGCGCGTTCGAGGAAATCCGTGATGAACGTGGTGCCGTTGCGTAGTCCGTACCGGCCATAACCCGGGGTCGGCTGCTTCCCGACCCGTTCTTCGAAGCCGGTGTAGGCATGGGCGATCGGGATCATCCCCTGATCCGCATGGGCACGCTCCGCCGCCAGATCACTGGCGAATGTCGGCATGACATTCCAACCGGTGAATGTGGGGATGGCGCTCCAGCTCGGGAATTGCGCCCGTGCGTTCATCAGTCGTTGGTTCAGCAAGATGGTATTGTTGACGTCACCACCACGGATCACCCACGTGACGTTGCGCGGACTGTCGGCTGTGCCATCGAAGAACGTCATCCGCTCATTGTCGGTCATCCAATCCGGGTAGATGAGCCAGTATGCAGGCTTGCCGCCGATGGTGATGTACGCATCCCGGCAGGGCGACGATTCTATCGCGGCGAGGTGGCGAGCGATCTCGGCCTTCCACGATTCACTCGTCGTCGCAACGTCCTGGGGCGTCGTGAGTCCCCAGCCCTCCAGGCCGACATGGAAGTGCTCTTCGTACGCGACCCGTAGCAACCCCTTGATGTGCTTCGCTTCGTTGCCGAAGAATCGGTCGTACACGAAGGTCAGGTTAGGAGCCCAGGAGTAGACGCTCGCGAAGAATCCGTCGATGCCGGCGGCCTGCGCCTGGTGTATCTGCCACCGCAAGACCTCGTCATCGCCACTGTCGTACGGCCCGATGAGCGGATACGCGGCGGAGCTGATGTCCCGGAGCCATGGAGCGCCAGGAATCGTCTGGCACGGGTCATCGGTCTTCCCTCCCCACACCCACGGACCCCACACCGGCGCAGGAGGCCCGGCCGTTGAGCAACGATCCGGCGTCGCCTGGTACCACAGATGGATGAGCACATAGACTTTGGCGCGCTCGTGCTCCGGCCACGGCGTAGGCCATGGCGACGGCGATACGGCACTCGGTGAGGTCGTCATCTGGCTCCCCGGCGCGCAGGCAGCGCACATGAGCGCCAGTAACATCAACACTCGTTTCATTATGTGTCTCCTTTGGAAGGTACTGCTCGTTCGAAAATATCATA
>Ga0335071_10003919_pt1 | contig 15597 bp, 16 predicted proteins | sample Lox_Sample_15_FD_206724 | JGI IMG/M metagenome (GOLD analysis project Ga0335071, IMG submission 206724) | Soil microbial communities from Loxahatchee National Wildlife Refuge, Florida, United States - Lox_Sample_1.5 | ecosystem: Environmental > Terrestrial > Soil > Wetlands | place: USA... | reverse complement strand
ATGAACGGTTTCGTCGGCGACCACCAACAAGCGCTTTGCGGCCAGCAGGTCGAAGTAGGACTGCTTGACGTTGAGCACGACCGTGTCGCGCTGGGTTGAGAGGTCGGCCTCCAGAGACTGCTCGGCGGCCTGTGCGGACCGAATCGAAGCCAGGGTCTGGCCGAAATCGAACAGCACCTGCGTGAAGCTGAAGCCGGTGCTGTAGAAGTTGAAGGTCTGCTTCTGCGTGCCGACGTTAATGCTGGGGGCGCCGCCGATGCGGGCGGAGACGGTCGAGTTGCGCCGGTTCGCAGCGTAGTTGGCGCTGACCTGCGGCAGATAGTTCGACGCCGCCTCCCAGACGCGTTGATGTCCGGCGTCGACTGCCGCCCCGGCAGCTTTGAGGCTGGGATGCTGCTGCACGGCGATGTCGATGCATTCGGCCAGCGTCTTGGTCGGTAGTTCGTCGGCCGCTGCGACACGACAGAGTAGGGGGTTGAGGGAAAACACAATGGTGACGATCACGAATCTCATGAGCCTGCTTTCCGCCTCCCGACCCCGGCATGGCGCCGGCCTGACACCGTGGCCATGCCGCACAAGAACACCTCTACCACCGACGCCACGAGGTCATCCAAGGTGTCGTCCGGCGTGCGGTAGCGATTCACGCCGCGCAGCATGCCGAGCAGCATCTCTGCTGCGATACGTGGGTCGGCGTGGCGCACGTAGCCCGCGGCCATCGCCTCTTCGAGCGTCTGTTCGACCAACCGAGCGATCTCTGCGCGCCGGCGCAGCCATTCGCGTCCGTCCGGGTCCTCGGGCTTATGTTCGTTGCGGTGGATCAACGCGAAGAAGAACCGCCGGTCCCAGAAGTGCTCAAGGATGCAGCGCACGATGCGCTCGATCTTCTGCGCGGGCGTGGCGGGCGCGTGCACGGCGGCCCGCAACTCGTCGCGCAAGCGCTCGATGCCCTCGAACATCACCGCCAGGTACAACTCGTGTTTGCTCGGAAAATACCGGTACAGCGTGCCCTTCCCAACACCGCACCCCTGCGCGACATCCTCCATCAGCACCTCGTGGTAGTCGTGCTGCGTGAAGATGACCTCCGCAGCGTGCAGGATGTTCTGCCGTAAGCCGGCCATCGGCGGTCGGCCGCGGCGCGCGGTGGGAGCGGTAGGAATGGAAACTGGCGTCGGCATTGTAAAACTGACCAGTCAGTCACAATTAGAGCGGTGCCAGAGGTGTGTCAACGTCACCAGCAGGAAAGGCATTCCCCGCTGCTTGCCCGACGGCGGTGTTGCACCAGGCTGTCGAGAATTTGGGACGGTGCGTGCCGGCACTCGGGGGAACCATTTGATCCTCCCCGACATGTGATCTGGCACGAGCCATGCTGAGTCCCATTGCAGATGGAGCGAGCAAGGTGTGATCACGCTGGCGTGGCTCCCCGGTTGCCTTTTGGCAGGTCGTCCAGTTGTGTGATTCACGCCGCTGACTCCGCGAGGAGGAATTGCTCATGGACACGAAGGATCGCCGGGTAACGTTGTTGGAATTGGTCCAGGCCGTCCAGGATAACTGCCGATCGGATACGGAGGTGGTCGCCGTGATCACCCACATGGTGAACACCGGCCGTGTCGTCCTGCGCGGCACCTTCGCGAGCGCACGCATTGCCACAGTGTGAACGCAGCCCGAACGCCCGGCGCGACACCCGCCCCGTTCACTGGTACAAGAACGGGGAAGGGCACAATGACGGGGCTGGATCATCTGGTCTACGCCGCATCCAATCTGGCCGCCGCGATTGATGAATTGGCGGCACGCACTGGCGTCCGCGCCACGCCTGGCGGCCGGCACGTGGGTATGGGAACCCACAACGCACTGCTGGCATTGGGGCCCGATACGTACCTGGAGATCATCGCGCCCGATCCCGACCAGCCGCCGCCGGCCATGGCGCGGCCGTTCGGCCTCGACCGGTTGAGTGCAGCACGGTTGCTGACCTGGGCGCGCAAAGCCCCCGACATCGACGCCTACGTGGCGGCAGCGCGTGCCGCAGCGTACGACCCCGGTGTGGTGAGGTCGATGAGCCGTGCACGCTCGGACGGCATGCGTCTGGCGTGGCGATTGACCCTCACGCCCCGTCTGCCAGGCGACGGGCTCGTGCCCTTCCTCATCGACTGGGGCACGACGCCGCATCCAGCGGGAGGTGCCGCCGCCGGCTGCACGCTCCTGGATCTGCGCGCGGAACATCCCGAGCCGCAGACTATCCGTCCATTGCTGCAGGCGATCAACGCGGAACTCGTGGTGTCCGCCGGCCCCGTCCCGGCGCTCATCGCTACCCTCGCGACGCCGGCGGGGCGGTTGGAACTGCGGTGATGCGGGTCAGGCCGGCGCGTCCGCGTCGCCTGGCTGACGCAAGACGCCGAGGATCAACGGGTGAGTCCTTATCCCCAGCGCTTCGAGGATCTCCTGCTTGAGCAACCCGGCGCGGCGGGCGCTCTTGAGCAAGTGCGGGACACGGCGGCCGGCAACGGCGTCGGCCGCCTCCGCCGCGTTGACGTCCCGTTGCTCACGCAGCATCTGTGCACCGAGTTGATCGGCGTTGTCGACACCGGCGTCGCGCATGCGCTGCACGACACGGCTGAGCATGAGCGGGCCCGGCTGATCCAGCACCACCGCCAGGATCTGGCCGAGCCAGCGCCGCGCGAAGGCGATCTGCTGGTCGAGATTGTGCCCGCGCATCCACTCCGCGACGTACAGCACGCCGAATCCCATGTGGCGGCTCTCGTCGCGCGTGACCAAGCTGATGATCTCGCGCAGCAGCGGGTGACGCGCGTGCCGCTGAATGCCCTCGAAGATGCCCATCGCCAGACTCTCGAGGAAGAACTGCTCGGTGGCGATCAGGGTCAGCGGATCATCGGACGCCAGGAGCGAGTCGAACATCATCTCGGTTCCGACGTCGATGTCTTCCAGCTCATCGTTCATCTTCTCGAGCAAGCGGCGGTACGCCAGGTGGTGGCGGGCTTCGTCCATGGCCTGCGCGACGGCGTGATTGCGATAGTCCTCCTCACGCACGCGCAAGGCGATCTTCGCACAGACGTCCTGCGCCACGCTCTCGCCGACTTGCAGGATGTTCAGGATGCGTCCGAGGCCGCGACGCGTCACCCGCGTCTTCACCGCCTCCGGCAAGCCTTGGAACGTCGGCGTTTGCGAGAACGCGCCCCAGGCGTGATCGACCAACGGATCGTCGGGCGCCACCGGTGTGGCCCAGTCAACGTCGCGTTCGATATCCCAATCCGCCGAGTGCGCCTTGGCAAACAGGGCGTTGATTCCGGAGTGACCGCTGTTGCGGAGATTGAGCAGCTCCCGTGTTCGCATTGGCCCGCCTGCTGGGGAACTACAACGGCGCCAGGGCTATGGCAACGCCTGTCTGAAACGTAAAACCTAGAGCGTAAGGTGTAAGCCCGGGCTCTTTGTACGATTTACGTTCTACCTGTTACGCTTTCTGCCTTCCGCATCGCCAGGATCAACTCGCTACGCAGGACGTAGGCGCGCTCTACGATCTCGAACCCATAGCGTGCTACCAGCTCGGTGAGGCTGGCGAGGGTATAGTGCGTGATGTGCTCGTCCTTGTAGCCGCCGGGCGCGAACCAGCCATACAGCGGTTCGATGGTGCGCCAGCCAATCGTGTCGTAATCCGGCGTGCCGAGGACCAAGAGGCCACCGGGGCGCAGCACGCGTGTCAGCTCGTCAAAGATCGCCGGGTCCGCGGCCAGGTGCTCGATGACCTGTGAGCAGACGACGCAGTCGAAGGCCGCATCGCGAATCGGCAGGGCCAAGACCGATCCGCGTACGAGCGGCACCCCGTACTGCCGCATGTAGCGCAACTTGTTGGCGAGGACATCGATGCCGACGGCGTAGTTCAGGCTCTGCAGAATCACGCTCGAGCCGCAGCCGACATCCAGCGTGCGGCCCGCGCCGCGCGCCATGGCGGTGATGATGCGGTGGCGTTCCCGTTGCCAGTAGCGTTGCAACGGAATGCGGCTGTAGAAGGCGCGCTCGTCGTAGTCTGCCGACTCGATGGAGCTGCGCAGCCCCCACAAGCGGGCGAAGGCGCGGAGGAGGTCCAGGCCGAACGCAATGACGCGGGCGTGCGACGATCCGGCATCGCGCGGATAGTAGGTGAATGGGATCTCGACGACGCGCCAGCCCGCGGCGTAGGCCTTGACCAGCACTTCTTCGAGCACGTCGAAGTTGCGCCCTTGCAGCTCGAGGCCGGCAAGCACCCGGGCGCGATACAGGCGGAACCCGCTCGACATGTCGCGCACCGGCAGGCCGAGGCCAAGCGCGAAGAAGCGGTTGAGAATGCGGCTGAGCAGCTTGCGGTTCAGGGGCATGTACGCGACGCCGCCCTTCACGTAGCGCGAGGCGATGACGACGTCTGCCTGCGCGCGCGCCCGCCACAGCTTGATGATGAAGTCCGGGTCGTGCGACAAGTCCGCATCCAAGGTCAACACGTAGGCGCCGGTGGCGGCGGCGAACCCCTCGCGCAAGGCGCCGCCGTAGCCGGGGGCACGCTGCACCAGGACCTGCGCGCCGAGCCCCGCGGCGGCTTCGACCGTGCCGTCGTGTGAGCCGCCATCGACGACCAACACCTCGTGCGTGCAGCCGAGCTGGGCAATGACGTGGCGCAAGCGCGGCAACAGCGCCACCAGGTTGTCGCGCTCGTTGAGCACGGGGATCAGCACTGTCAGATCGATCTCAGACGTCACCATCGGCTTCAGTGTCGCACCAGTGGCGTGCGATCGAAAGGCAAGAGTATCCGAAGCGTCGGCTTCCAGCGATGCACGCGCATTGGAGGGCGCCTTTAGCGCGGAAGCCGCTCAGGGAGCAAGCCTCGATGCAGCCGTCCCTCAGCCGGCAACGGCGCCGTCACCGCGCCAGTGCGACCACACATTCGACGTGCTCGGTCTGCGGCAGCAAGTCGAAGGGTTGGAGATGGGCGGTGCGATAGCCGTGGGTTGCGAACCAGTCGAGGTCGCGTGCCAACGTCGTCGGGTCGCAGGAGATGTAAACGATGCGCGTCGGCGCCGCGGCGACGATGGCCGCGCGGGTTGCCGCATCGGCGCCCTGGCGCGGCGGATTGAGGGTGAGGACCTCCAGTCGCGGTAGCTGCTGGGCTACGACCGGCAAGGTGTCAGTAACGCGGCCGCAGTGGAAGCGCACATTGTGAAAGCCGTTGAGCCGCACGTTTTCCTTGGCGTCGGCGACGGCGATCGGCGATTCTTCGATCCCCACCACGTGCTTCGCGTGGGTCGCCAGATAGAACGTCAGCGCTCCAACCCCACAGTAGAGGTCCACGCACAGTGCGTCGCTCTGTGGCGCGGCCCACTGCAGTGCCTGCACGTACAGCTTGCGCGCCACGGCCACATTGGCTTGCAGGAAGGCGCCGGCGTGGGTCTTCAGTTTGAGGAAGTCGATCCGCTCAACCAGCGCCGTCTCTCGTGTCAACGGCACGAACTGCGCGCCGAAGATGACGTTGCCTGGGTCGGGGTTGATGTTCTGTACGACGCTGCGCACGCCGCGCACGCGCGTCAGCGCGCGTACGACCTCGCGTGCTCGCGGCAGTGACCGCTCGCGCGTGACCAGAATGACCTGCACCGCCTTGGCCCAGGCGCTGACGCGCACGACTGCGTAGCGCAGCGTCCCGACGTGCGTACGCTCGTCATAGGCTGGAATCTCATACTGCTCGAGAATGCGTGCCACGGCGGCGAGCACCGCAGTGATGAGCGGATGGTGCACCGGGCACTGGCGAATGTCGACGACCTGATGCGTGCCCGGCCGGTACACGCCGAGCAACAGGCCACGTCGCGCCCGGCGCACCACCAGCTTGGCCTGGTTGCGATAGCCGAAAGCGCGCGGTGAGCCGACGACCTCGGGGATCTGGAGCGTCGTCAGGCTCGGGTACTGGGCGAACGCCTCACGGACGCGCTCGCGCTTGCGGCGCAGCTGCTCGCCGTACGGGTTGCCAATCAGCGTGCACCCGACACAGTGTGGAAAGTGCGGGCAGGGCAGCTTCGGTGCTGGCTCAGCACTCAGCATTACTCACGGCGCCGGTACTCCCCGCTGCGGCCGCCGCGTTTCTCCATGAGTCGGATGTCGCTGATCACCATGCCGCGATCGACCGCCTTACACATATCGTACACGGTCAGCGCGGCCGCACTGACAGCGGCGAGCGCCTCCATTTCGACGCCCGTCTTGCCACTCACCGTGACGCACGCCTCGATTTGCAGACGGCCGGGCGCAATGACGTCGAAGTCGATGCGTGCCACTTGGATCGGCAGGGGATGGCACAGCGGAATGATGTCGGCGGTGCGCTTTGCAGCCAGGATCCCTGCAACGCGCGCAACGGCCAGCACCTCGCCTTTGGCGATCTTCCCGCCGCGGATCAGTTGCAGAGTCTGCGGCTGCATGTGCACGACCCCGCGCGCCATCGCCTCGCGTTCGGTGACGGCCTTGGTACTCACGTCGACCATGCGGGCGCGCCCCTGCGTATCGACGTGCGACAGCCGTGGACGCGGGGCGGGGCGCCTGCCCGGCTTGCGAGAGCGTGGTTGCGTCACTATAAACCCCGGTACCTATGCCCCATCACAAGGTCATCATCATCGGATCCGGCCCTGCCGGCCTGACCGCGGCGTTGTACACTGCACGCGCCAACCTCGCCCCGCTGGTCATCGAAGGCTCACAGCCGGGCGGGCAACTTACTATCACGACTGACGTGGAAAACTACCCCGGCTTCCCCGACGGCGTGCTGGGCCCGGAGATGATGGAGCTGTTCAAGAAGCAAGCGGAGCGTTTTGGAACGCAGATGATCTTCGGCGACGTCGCCGCGGTCGACCTGGCGCGCCAGCCGTTCCGCCTGCAGGTGGGCAAGGACGAGTACACGTGCGACGCGCTCATCATCGCCACCGGCGCTTCCGCAAAGCTGCTCGGTATCGAGTCGGAAAAGCGCCTCATGGGCCACGGCGTCTCGGCGTGTGCGACCTGTGATGGCTTCTTTTTCAAGGACAAAGAGTTGGTGGTCGTCGGCGGCGGCGACACCGCGATGGAGGAAGCCACATTCCTCACCAAGTTCGCCACCAAGGTGACCATCGTCCATCGCCGCAACGAGCTGCGGGCCTCGAAGATCATGCAGGAGCGCGCCCGCAAGAATCCGAAGGTCGCCTTCATTTGGGATTCGGTCGTCGAGGAGATCTATGGCACGGCGGACAAAGCCGGCGTCACGGGCGCCCGCCTGAAGAACGTGAAGACCGGCGCCACCACCGACTTCAAATGCGACGGCGTGTTCATGGCCATCGGCCATCAACCCAACACGCAGCTGTTCGCCGGCCAAATCGAGATGGACGCCAACGGCTACATCGTCACCAAGAACGGCTCGACGTACACCAGCGTCCCCGGGGTCTTTGCGTGCGGCGATGTGCAAGACCACGTTTACCGCCAGGCGGTGACGGCTGCCGGCTCCGGCTGTATGGCGGCCATCGACGCCGAGCGCTGGTTGGAAGCGCAGCACGGGTAGCCGGCCTTCTTCCGCTCCTCTGCCCCTCCGCGCCCGCGCTCTTCACAACCGCACCGGCACACCGCGCGCTGCCAGGTACTCCTTACACTGTCGCACCGTGTACTCGCGATAGTGAAAGATCGACGCGGCGAGCGCTGCCGTGGCGCCGCCAGCCGTGAGGCCGTCGTAGATGTGCTCGAGCGTGCCGACGCCACCCGAGGCGATCAGCGGCACACGCACGGCGTCGGCGATGGCGCGCGTCAGCGCAATGTCGTAGCCCTCCTTGGTGCCGTCGCGGTCCATGCTGGTGAGCAGGATCTCGCCGGCGCCGTAGGATTCCATCCGCTGCGCCCACTCGATCGCGTCGAGACCCGTCGGCGTGCGGCCGCCGTGGATGAAGACCTGCCAGGAGGGCGCGTGGCTGGCCGCTGGTCGCCCGTCGTCGGAAACACGTTTGGCGTCAATTGCCAGGACGATGCATTGACTACCGAACTTCTCGGCGGCGGCACGTACGAACTCCGGCTGCTGCACCGCGGCGGTGTTGATCGACACCTTGTCGGCGCCGGCGTTGAGCAGATCGCGGACGTCCTGGATCTCGCGCACGCCCCCGCCGACGGTGAGCGGCATGAACACGGTCTCTGCGGTGCGCGCCACGACGTCCAGAATGATTTTGCGGCGCTCGTGCGATGCCGTGATGTCGAGGAAGGTCAGCTCGTCGGCGCCTTCGTCATCATACCGTTGCGCGATCTCCACCGGATCGCCGGCGTCGCGCAGGCCGACGAAATTGACCCCCTTGACGACGCGGCCGTCCTTGACGTCCAGGCAGGGGATGATGCGGCGGGCGAGCATGGCGTGCGCTTATGACTTCTGGTCCCCGCCCCGCGCCACCGTGAGTGCCTCAGCCAGATTTACCGCCCCGGTGTACAGTGCGCGGCCGACGATGACGGCGTCAATGCCTGGTACGCCGGCTGCCATCAGCGCCTCGATGTCGGCCAGCGAGCCGACTCCGCCCGATGCGGTGACCGGAATGTCGACCGCTTCGGCAATCGCCACCGTGGCAGCCACGTTCACACCTTGCTGCGTGCCGTCGCGGCTGATGTCGGTGTAGATGATGCGGCAGGCGCCGAAGTCTTCGGCGCGCCGCGCCAGATCCGCCGCACTGGTCGTGCTCGTCTTCGTCCATCCTTGCACGGCGACGCGGCCCTCGCGGGCGTCGATCCCTACCGCGATGCGCCCTGGAAAGCGCTCGCACGCGGCACGCACGACGTCGGGATCCGCCAGCGCAGCCGTGCCGAAGATCACCCGGTCCGCGCCGCGTTGCAGCAACTCCGCGGCGCGCTCGACGCCGCGCACCCCACCGCCGATCTCGATGGGCATCGGTAGCGTCTTGCACAGCACCTCGATCGCAGCGCCGTTGACCGCATGGCCGCTGACGGCGCCATCCAGATCGACGACATGCAGGTACTGCGCGCCCTGGCTCGCCCAACGCTGGCCGATGGCCACCGGGTCATCGCCGTACACCGTCTCGGCGTTCATCTCACCGCGCAGCAAGCGCACGCACTTGCCGCCCTTGAGGTCGATGGCAGGTACGATCAGCATGTCGCTCGTGGCTGGTCGCTCGTCGCCGCTCGGCCGGAGACGATTTCCCCGAAGTTCCGCAGGATCGTCAGTCCCACGGCCTGGCTCTTCTCCGGGTGGTACTGGGTCGCGAAGACGTTGTCGCGGGCGATGGCGGATGTGAACTCGACGCCGTACTCCGTACTGGTTGCGGTCAGCGACGGAGCGGCGGGGACGACGTAGTACGAGTGCACGAAGTAGACGAACGCGCCGTCGTCGATGCCACGCAGGTGCGGTACATCCTGCCGCTTGGTGATCTGGTTCCATCCCATGTGTGGGACTTTGAGATCCGGCTGGTCCTGGAAGCGCACGACGCGGCCCGGGAAGATGCCGAGGCCCGGCACGCGGCCGAACTCTTCGCTTTCTTCGAACAACAGCTGCATGCCCAGGCAGATGCCGAGGAACGGTGTGCCGCGCTCGATGATCCGGCGGACCGTATCGATCAGCCCGTAGGTGCGAAGGTTGTCCATGCACGCACCGAACGCACCGACCCCGGGCAGCACGACGCCGGCCGCGGCCGCGATGCGGCCGCGATCGCGCGTCACCTCAGCGGCAAACCCGACGCGTTCGATACCCTTCTGCACCGAGCGCAGGTTGCCCATTCCATAGTCGACGATCGCAATCATCGCGCTGGCCTGGCCGCTTCGGCTCACAGGCTTCCCTTCGTCGATAGCACGCCGGAGACGCGCGGATCGACCTGCTTCGCGGCGTCGAGCGCCCGCGCGAGTGCCTTGAAGGCGGCTTCGATGATGTGGTGCGGATTGCGGCCTTGCGTCTGATTGAGGTGCAGGTTCATGCCGACCTGGTTGGTGAACGCCAACAGGAAGTCGTGGATCAGCTCGGTGTCGAAGCTGCCGACGCGCGCTTGCTTGATGCGCAGGTTGTAGGCCAGGAACGGCCGGCCGCTGAGGTCGATGACGGCGGTGACCAAGGCCTCATCGAGCGGACAGGTGGCGTCGCCGAAGCGGCGGATGCCCGCCTTGTCGCCCAGCGCTTCGCGCAATGCTTGGCCGAGAGTCAGGCCCACATCTTCGACGGTGTGATGCTGATCGACGTCGAGGTCGCCGCGCGCTTGGACCGTGAGGTCGAAAAAGCCGTGGCGCGCGAAGATGTCGAGCATGTGGTTGAGAAACGGGATGCCGGTGTCCACAGCGGCCTGGCCGCGGCCGTCGACGTTCAGCTCGACGGTGATGTCGGTTTCCTTGGTCGTGCGCGTCACCCGCGCGCGCCGGCCGTTGCCCCGCGCGCGCGCCGCCGCGGGCGTGCGCACGGCGGCCGCCGCCACCGCTGTCTGCCTTCTTGTTCGTGCCATTCCGCCCTCCTTGCTACGCGTCCCGCCCGCCGGTGAAGCGGCAGCGAACCGCCGCAGCGTGTGCGTCGTAGCCTTCCAGCGTCGCCAGGCCGATCACGGCTGGGGCCAGCCGCCGCAGCCCGTGGCGCGTCGCCGACACGACGCTGGTGCGCTTGACGAAATCATAGACGCCGAGCGGTGAGAAGAACCGAGCCGTGCCGCCCGTCGGCAGCACGTGATTCGGGCCGGCAACGTAGTCTCCCAACGGCGCCGGAGCGAACGGGCCGAGGAACAACGCCCCGGCATTGCGAATCTGTCCTGCCCAGCGCCGCGGCCGCGCGACCATGAGCTCCAGGTGCTCCGGCGCGACGCTCTCGGCCACCTCCACCGCCTCCGCCAGACTCCGTACCACCACGAGCGCGCCGCGGCGGCGCAACACCCGCGCGATGTCGCCCCGACGGGGCAGCCGTTGCAGCTGGCGCTCGATCGCTGCTTGCACGGCGAACGCCAACGGACGCGACGGCGTCAGCAACACCGCACACTCGTCCCCGCTGCCATGCTCGGCTTGTGCGAGCAGGTCGGCGGCAACGTGTTCCGGATCGGCGTTGCGGTCGGCGATCACCAGGACCTCGCTTGGCCCGGCGATCTTGTCGATGTCCACCGTGCCGTAGACGATCTTCTTCGCCGCCTGCACCCAGGCGTTTCCCGGCCCGACGATCTTGTCGACCGGGGCAATGGTCTTCGTGCCGTACGCCAGCGCTGCCACCGCCTGCGCACCGCCGATGCGGTACACCGCGTCAATGCCGGCGATTGCCGCCGCAGCGAGCACGGCCGGATTCACCCCGCCGCGGCCGGCGGGCGACACCATGACGACTTCGCGCACGCCGGCAACGCGCGCCGGGATCGCATTCATCAGCACGGACGACGGATACGCCGCGTGCCCGCCGGGCACGTAGAGGCCGACGCGTCGCAGCGGTGTGATCTGCTGGCCGAGACGCAGCCCGATGGTGTCGCGATAGCTCCACGAGCGTACCCGTTGCCGCCGGTGAAACGCGGCGATGCGGCGCGCCGCCAGCCGCAAGGCACGCAACGCCGCCGGCGCCACTGCCGCTTGCGCCGCAGCGATGTCCGCGTCGCTGACGCGCAAATGCGCCGGCGACAGTGTGACACCGTCGAAGCGACGGGTGTAGGCGACGAGCGCACGGTCACCGCGCCGCCGCACCGCGTCGACGATCTTTCGCGCTTGCGTCTCAACCTGCACACTGGCACCCGCACCGCGTTCGCGAATGGCGGCGAACTGGCGGGCGAAATCGCGTTCCTGCGTAGAGAGCACTCGGACCAGCATCCCGCTACCCTCGCTGTTGCCGGACCCGGCGGATTCCCGCGCCGAGCGCGGACAGCTTCTCTTCGATGCGCACGTAGCCGCGGTCGAGATGGTAGACGCGCGACACCTCGGTTGCACCGTCGGCGGCCAACCCAGCCAGCACCAGGCACACGCTGGCGCGCAAGTCCGTGGCCATCACGGGCGCACCGGAGAGCACCGCCACGCCGCGCACGATGGCGTTGTTGCCCTCGACCTTGATATCTGCGCCCATGCGGTTGAGCTCCAAGACGTGCATGAAGCGGTTCTCGAAGATGGTCTCCGAGATGACGCTACGGCCGTCCGCCAGCGACAGCACTGCCATCATCTGCGCCTGCAGGTCGGTGGGGAAGCCGGGGTACGGCATCGTCTTTACATCGACGCTGCGCAAGCGTCCGTTGCCGATCACACGGATCCCCTCGCTGTCCTCCTGCAGTTCGACGCCGGCCTCGCGGAGCTTCAGCGTCACGGCCTGCAAGTGATCAGATCGTGCACCGCGCACGTAGACATCGCCGCCGGTGATTGCCGCTGCCATCATGAATGTCCCGGCTTCGATCCGGTCGGGGATGATGGTGAAGTCGACTCCGTGCAGTTTTGGTACGCCCTCGATGGTAATGATGTCCTCGCCGGCACCGGTAATCTTGGCGCCCATGGCGTTGAGCGCGCGAGCGAGGTCCACGACCTCTGGCTCGCGTGCGGCGTGCTCGATTGTGGTCGTGCCCTCGGCGAGCGTTGCCACCATTACCAAGTGCTCGGTCGCGCCGACCGACGGGAAGTCGAGATAGATGCGCGCCCCGCGCAATGCCTCCGCCTCGGCCTCGACGTAGCCGTGGACGATGCGCACACGTGCGCCCATCTTCTGCAGGCCGTCGAGGTGCAGATCGACCGGGCGGCTGCCGATGGCACAGCCACCGGGCGTCGATACGCGCGCCTGGCCGAAGCGCGCCAGCAGCGGCCCCAGTGAGAGGAACGAGGCGCGCATCGTCTTGACCAGCTCGTACTGCGCCTCGAGCCGCGCCAGGCGTTCGGCCTGAACATTGATCACCCCGTCGGAGTCGTCAACGCGTGCCCCCAGGTCTGCGAGCAAACGCAGCGTGGTGCGGACGTCCACCACACGTGGCACATTGCGAAAGGTGCAGCGTTCCGAGGTGAGGAGCGAGGCGAGCAGAATGGGTAGGGCGGCGTTCTTGGCGCCTTCCACCGTCACCTCGCCTTTGAGGCGGCGACCGCCGCGGATTTGGATCGTGTCCATTGCCTCAGCGTCGCGCCATCAGCACGCGGGGCAGGCCCGCGTAGTCGGAACGGATGGAGATCGTCTTGAAGCCTGCGGCGCGCGCGAGGCGCTCTACGGCAGCCGCTTGCTCACAGCCGATCTCCATCAGGAGCCACCCAGCCTCGACCAACCGATCGGGTGCAGCTGCCAGCAAACGGCGGACAACCGACAGGCCATCCCCGCCGCCGTCCAATGCGGCCTGCGGCTCATAGGCGAGCTCGGGTTGCAGGTCGGCGAAGTCATCGCCGCCCAGATACGGCGGGTTCGCAACAATGATGCTGAACCGCTGATCAGCCACAGCCGCAAACAGGTCACTGCGCAGACAACGGACGCGCTCGGACACCCCCAGCCGTTGCGCGTTCAGTTCGGCCACCGCCAGTGCCGGCGTCGACAGGTCGAGCGCCCACACGTCGGCATTTGGCAGCTCGTGTGCGAGCGCGACGGCAATGCAACCGCTGCCTGTGCCGACGTCGCAGATCTGTCTCGGCGAGTACGTTGCGACGGGCATGTCGTGCCGAGGCCGGGGAATGAATTCCCCGGCTGAGTCGCTCGAAGCCCACTGAAGGGGCTCACCGCCCTCTCTGATCTGCGTTTGGAGCCCCGTTGGTGGGCTTTGCTGCAACTCAGCCGGGCGATTTGATCGCCCGGACGCGCGGCCCGCGAGTTTCGAGACGCCCTCGTCACTCCCCAGCGTCGGCGGCGAGACGCCCAGGTGGCGCGCATTCGTACCCACCGAAAGAACCGGGCGCAAAACCTCGAGCGCCAGCTCCACCAGGAGTTCCGTTTCGGGTCGTGGGATCAAGACCGCCGGCGTCACCGTAAACTCGAGCGACCAAAACTCTTGCCGGCCGACGATGTACTGCAGCGGCTCGCGCCGCTGGCGGCGCGCCAAGAAGCCGCGGAATGTCTCGACGCTACCGCGGGGTGCCGGCTCGCTGCCACGCATGTACAGCGCCGTGCGGTCCAGCCCGCAAGCGGCGGCCAAGAGGAGTTCCGCATCGAGGCGGGGCGTCCCGACGCCCGCAGCGTCGAGCGTCAGCGCCGCCTGCGCGATCAACTGAGCAATGCTGTCCGGGCCACGCGCCATGGCGATTGCCGTATCCATCAGCTCGCTGCCTTCAGGGCTGCACTCTGGTGATGCGTGATCAGCGCCTCGATGAGCGGCTCGATCTGGCCTTCGATGACGCGATCGAGCGAGTATAGCGTCAGGTTGATGCGGTGGTCGGTGACGCGCCCTTGCGGGAAGTTGTAGGTGCGGATGCGTTCCGAGCGTTCGCCAGTGCCGACCATGCTGCGGCGGCTCTCCGCCACCTCCGCCTGCTGCTCGGCTTGCGCGCGTTCGAGCAGCCGGGCGCGCAAGATTTTCAAGGCCTTCGCCTTGTTCTTGTGCTGCGATTTCTCGTCCTGGCAGGCAACCACCAGCCCCGTCGGCAGGTGGGTCACGCGCACGGCCGAGTCGGTCGTGTTGACGCTTTGGCCGCCGGGGCCGGAGGAACGAAAGACATCGATGCGCAAGTCCTTGGCTTCGTCGATGTGCACGTCGACGTCGTCGGCCTCGGGAAGGACGGCGACGGTGACCGTGGAGGTGTGAATGCGGCCGGAGGCTTCCGTCACCGGCACGCGCTGCACGCGGTGCACACCGCCCTCGAACTTCAGGCGGCTGAAGGCGCCGCGCCCCTCGATGAGCGCGATGACTTCCTTGAAGCCGCCGAGCCCGGTCGGGCTGGCGCTCAGCAGCTCGACGCGCCAGCCGTGCTCCTCGGCGTACCGCGTGTACATGCGCAGCAACTGCGCGGCGAACAAGCTCGCCTCGTCACCGCCCGTGCCGGCGCGGATTTCGAGCACCACGTTGCGCTCGTCGTTCGGATCGCGCGGCAGCAGCAGGCGCTTCAACTCTTCCTCGAGCCCCTCCAAGCGCTCGCGCAGCGCCGGCAGCTCGGCCTTGGCCAGCTCGCGGATGTCCAGGTCGGCTTCCTCGAGGAGCGCCTTGTGCCCTTCGATCTCCGCCGACAGGCGCTTCCAGTCGCGATAGCGCTGGACGATCTCGTCGAGATCCGCGCGTTCCTTGGACAGACGGGCGTACTCCTTGCGGTTCCCGATGACCGCGGGGTCTACGAGGGACGCTTCGAGGTCGACGTAGCGTTGCTCGACGTCTTCGAGTTTCTGGAACATTTTTACTCGTGCTCGTGTGCGTGCTCGTGCTCGTTGGGAATTTGTACACCTGACGAGCACGAACCACGAGCACGAACACGCTCTTCAAAAAAAAGGGCGCGGGAGAACACCTCCCTCGCCCTTCTCATGTGTACGATCCGGAGAGCGGCTGCGCTCCGGACGCTATTGTTCGATGCCGTATTTGCGCTTGAAGCGTTCGACGCGTCCAGCAGTGTCCACCAGCTTCTGCTTACCGGTGAAGAAGGGGTGGCAATTCGAGCAGATTTCCACATGGATGGTTGGCACGGTCGACCGCGTTTCGATCACGTTCCCGCAAGCGCAGACGATCTTCGCCGCCTCGTACTTCGGATGTATACCCTCTT
>Ga0335071_10003917_pt1 | contig 15600 bp, 11 predicted proteins | sample Lox_Sample_15_FD_206724 | JGI IMG/M metagenome (GOLD analysis project Ga0335071, IMG submission 206724) | Soil microbial communities from Loxahatchee National Wildlife Refuge, Florida, United States - Lox_Sample_1.5 | ecosystem: Environmental > Terrestrial > Soil > Wetlands | place: USA... | reverse complement strand
GGTAGTCGGTCTGGAACGGATAGTCGAACCCGTCCTGGCCGGTCCAGAGGTTGTACCCGGCGGCCCGGATCGAGCGGGCGAAGTCGAGGCCTCTCCTGGTGTCGGAGATGGCGCGCTCGCGCACCGCCGCGTTGGGCGACGAGAGAGAGCCGAACATCCACTTCTGCTCGCCGAAGAGCGATGAGTTGACGAAGGTCGGCTGGAACCCGAATCGCGAGAGCAGCGGCAACAGCTGCCTCTCGTCGGACTCCACCCCGCCTTCCGTCGAATAGGAGAGCTCCACCCCGTCGAGCACCCCGAGCTTGGCCAGCTCCGAGAGGATCTCCTCGTAGGGGTAGTCGCGCTTGTAGCCGCAGCGCATGAAGCGATCGCCGATCTGGTTCAGCGAGCCGGTGATGGTGCTGTAGCGGAATGACTTTCCCATGGGACCCTCCGCGCGATGAATACTCCCGTTGGTCGGTCACGGACAAGCCCATTGCAGGGAGAGGCGCGAGGTTTGTCGGGAACTACGCCGATTGCTCACTGGACTGCCGGCCGACCCTGCGGCGGGATGTCAACGTGCATGGCGAGATTGCCAGAATAAGACTGTGAGATCAAGTTGATGCGCCAGATTCGTTGACGCGCGTAGACGACGCGCGTAGAGTCCCCCGCTACCGTGAAGCGGTGATTGCATCGGCCCGCGCTGGCTCGTGCCATGTACCGACCGACGAGGAATGACGTTGCAAAGCTCGCCAAAGTGTCGAGCGCGACCGTCTCCTATGTCTTGAACAACGGTCCGCGCCCGGTATCCAAGGCCACCCGCGCTCGGGTGCAGGCGGCCATCAAGAAGCTGAAGTACCATCCGCACGCAGTCGCCCGGAGCCTCTCCAGGGGCAGGACGCAGACGGTGGGCTTCCTCGCGCCCAGCCTCCTCCCGGCCTTCCAGGCCCATCTGGTCGACGCGGTCGAGGAGAACCTGGCCCGCCGCGGCTACGGCCTCATCATCGCCAGCAGCCACGAGGACTCCGCTCACGAGATTCAGGTGCTGAACACGCTCGTGAGCCGCGGGGTGGATGGGCTGCTCCTCGTGCCCACGTCTTCCGGCAACGTCGAGAAATTCCACGAGCTCGTCGGGCGCGGCCTGCCGCTCGTCTTCGTCGATCGGTACGTAGCAGGCGTCCCCGCCGACGTGGTGACCACCGACAATGTAGAGGCCGCACGGCACGCCACCCATTACCTGCTCCACAAGGGGTGCAAGCGCCTCCTGTGCATTTCGTTCAGCCAGGAGGCCTCCTCGGCCATCGATCGGGTGAAGGGCTTTCGCGAAGCGCTGTCGGAACACGGCCTAAATCCCCAGGCGCATCCCGTTCTCCACGTTCGCTACGCGGCGGGCGAGTCGGTGAGCGAGCGGCTGCGCGCCCACCTGGCGCGTTCGGGCGCGCCGGACGGAATCCTCTGCACCACCGACGGGTTCGTCATCGAGACCGTTCGCTTCCTGCGATCACAGGGGATCCCGGTGCCGGGTCAGACGCAGGTGACCGGGGGCTTCTTCGTGTCCGGCTGGAACGAGATCCTGGACCCGCCCCTGGCTATCGTCAGCCAGAACTTCCGGGCCATCGCCGACCACGCGGTCCGCTTCCTGCTCGAACGGATCGAGGAGGTGGAGCCTTCGCCGGCCCCCCGGATCCAGCTGGTCCCAGCCACGTACCTGCACGAATAGCCGTTCCGGCCGCGCACCGCGCGGCGAGGAGGACGTCGAAGAGGAGGTGAACCGCAGGAGGGAGCGTTCCGAACTCCGGCTTATGCGCCCGGAAGCAGTGGTTCCGTAGACCCGTTTCAGAACGAACGAGAGGTGCGATCGTGAAAAGGCACGGCATTTCGATGATGGTGTTCGCCCTAGTGGGCGTACTGATCTCCCTGGTCCCGAACGCAGCACGGGCCGCGGACAAGAAGATGAAGATCGGCGTCTCCATGGATTCACTGGAGGCGGCGTTCTGGTTGGCCAACGAGAAGGCCATGAAGGCCGAGGCGGCCAAGCTGGGAGTGGAGTACGTGCTGGTGATCGCGGAGGGCGACGCCAACAAGCAGAACCAGCAGGTGGAGAACCTCATCGCCCAGGGGGCCAAGGCGATCGTCATCGCCCCCAAGGACGGCGCCGCCATCATGGCCGCCGTGAAGAAGGCGAAGAGCGCAGGCGTCCCGGTGGTCATGAACAACCGTCCCGTCCAGGGGGACACCAAGCCCGATCTCCAGATCCTCTCCGACAACTACACCATGGCCAAGCAGGCGCTGCAGTGGTTCGTGGACAAGGCCAAGGCGCAGAAGAAGTCCTACAATGCGCTCCTCCTGATCGGTAACCTGGGGGACGAGAACGCCATCGAGCGCAAGAAGGGGCACACCGAGGTCATCAACGCCAACAAGGACATCATCAAGGTCGTGGCCGAGGTGCCGTCCGAGTGGAAGCACGAGGTGGCGCTGGCCGGAATGCAGAACGCCTTCCAGGCGCACCCGGAGATCGACCTCATCATCACCCCTTCCGACTTCCTCTTCCCGCCCATCCAGACCGTCCTCACGCAGTTGGGCCGTTGGAAGAAGATCGGCGAGCCTGGCCACGTGGCGATCGTCTCCTTTGACGGCGACGAGAACGGCATGAAGCACATGCGCGACGGCTACGACTGGGTGGACGCGGCCCAGGCCGCCGACAAGACCGGCCAGCTCTGCATCGACTGGGCCGTCAAGCTGGCCAAGGGCGAGAAGCCGCCGGATCCGGTGATGCGTGACCCCGGCGTGATCGTCACCGTCGACAACCTGAAGAAGGTCGGTCCCACCATCTGGGGGTGGGGCTCCGGAAACTAGTCCGGGGTCCGGGCCCGGCCCCGTCCACGGGGCCATGGACGAACCGAGGGGAGTACCGGCATGATCCGGTACTCCCCCTCACCGAGGCGCGCCCTACGATGGAAACGATGACCGCCAAGACGAGCACGCTGGGGCGGCTGAGGCGCTTCGCGCTTTCCGAATCCATCCTCTTGCTCCTCCTCCTCATGTTCGGCGGCGCGGCGCTGTTCGCGCCGGGCTTCCTGAGCCTCTTCAACATCAAGAACCTGCTCCTCCAGTCCGTCGACATCATGGTCGTCTCCGTCGGCATGACCTTTGTGCTCCTGAACGGCGGAATCGACTTCTCCTGCGTGGCCGTCCTGGCGCTGGGCAGCGTCTTCGGCGCCTGGACCATGGCCGACTCACCGTTAGCTCACACTCCCATGGCCATCCCGGCGGGGATCCTGGTCATGGTGGGGATCGGTCTCTTGGTAGGGGCCATCAACGGCTTGTCCGTGGTCGTCCTCAAGATGCCCTCCTTCATTGCCACCCTCGCCACCATGATGGTTGGGAGCGGCGTCGCCGTCTGGTTCGCGAGCCTCGTGGCGGAGAAGGCCTCGATCATCGGGCTGCCCGAGTCGTTCTTCATCCTGGGAGGCGACCAGGGGATCCTCCTCCCCGTGGCCATCGTCTTGGTGCTGGCGCTGCTCGCCCACTGGCTCCTCTCCACCACCCTCTTTGGCCGCTGGGTCTATGCCGTGGGGACCAACCCCCGCGCCGCCTTCGTCTCCGGCATGCCGGTGAAGAGGACGGTGTTCTTGCTCATGGTGCTGAGCGGGGTCTTCGCCGGCATCCAGAGCGTGCTCGCCACCGCTCGCAACCAGGCCGGCATCCCGTCCCTGGGGGACCGGGTCTTCATCGACATCGTCGCCAGCATCATCATCGGCGGCACCAGCGTCTTCGGCGGCTCGGGGAGCGTGATCAAGACCGTCTACGGGGTGCTGTTCATCACCCTGCTCAACAACGTCGTGAACCTTCTGGGGATTGAGTGGTACGTGATCAGCCTCATCAAGGGCATCCTGGTCTTGACCGCCGCCTTCATCGACGTCTTCTCCAAGCGTGTCGATCTCGTCCAGCGGTAAGGGGCGCGGAAGGAGCTGCTCGATGCCTGCCGACAACGTCCTGACGTTGCGGAACATCACCAAGAGCTTCTTCGGCGCGCAGGTGCTGCACGGCATCGACCTCGCGGTGCGCCGGGGCGAGGTCCTGGGCCTCGTAGGCGAGAACGGCGCCGGGAAGTCGACCCTCATGAACGTCCTCGGGGGCGTGGTCCCCCGCGACGGCGGCAGCATCGAGCTGAAGGGCAGTGCCTTCGAGCCTACCAGTCCGCGAGACGCGCTCAAGGCCGGGATCGCCTTCATCCACCAGGAGCTGAGCCTCTTTTCCAACCTGACGGTGGCGGAGAACATCTTCATCGACGAGCTGCCCACCGGTCCGCTCTGGTCGGTGCAGTACGAGCAGATGCGCGCCAAGGCCCAGGAGTACATCGGTGCCTTCGGGGTCGAGGCCAGCCCCGTCACCAAGATCGGCTCCCTCCCCATGGGCGTGCGCCAGACGGTGGAGATCACCAAGGCCGTCATCAAGAACGCCGAGATCATCATCTTCGACGAGCCGACCACCTCCCTGTCCCAGAAGGAGAAGGAGAGCCTCTTCAAGCTGATCGAGCGCCTTCACCATGAGTACGGTATCACCATCATCTACATCTCCCACATCCTCGAGGATGTCTTCGCCCTCTGCGATCGGATCGCCGTGCTGCGCGATGGCCACCTGGTCGGAGTCGACGAGACGGGACGGCTCGACAAGCCGGCGGTCATCCGGATGATGGTTGGCCGGGATCTGAGCCAGGTCTATCCCAAGGTGGAGAAGACCGTCGGTGACGTCGTCTATGAGGCTCGGAACGTCGTCCAGGGCAGGGCAGTCCAGGGCGTCTCGCTCGAGCTCCGGACGGGGGAGATCGTAGGGCTGTTCGGGCTCATGGGGGCGGGGCGTACAGAGTTGGTGCGCTGCCTCTTCGGCGTGGACCGGATGGATTCGGGGGAGATCACCTTCCGCGGCCGGAGGCTGCGCTCGATCACCCCGGAAGCGTGCATCCGGCAGGGGATGGCCTTCGTCACCGAGGATCGGCGGCAGGAGGGGCTGTTCATGCCCAAGCCGGTCAAGGACAACTTGGTGGCCGTGGGCCTGCGTCACATGACCGGGCTTCTGGGCATGGTGAAGCGGCCTCAGGAATCGGCGGAAGCGGCCAAGGCCGTCGGCAATCTGGGGATCCGGGTCCAGGACCCTGAGCGCCAGCAGGCGAAGAGCCTATCGGGCGGGAACCAGCAGAAGGTGGTGCTGGGGAAGTGGATCTCCCAGCAGCCGACCATGTTCATCCTCGACGAGCCCACCCGCGGCGTGGACGTCGGCGCCAAGCACGAGATCTACGAGATCATCAATGGCATGGCGAAGAGGGGCGCCACGGTCCTCTTCGTTTCCTCGGAGATGGAGGAGTTGATGGGAGTCTGCGATCGGATCCTGGTCATGCACCGCGGGCAGATCATCGGTTCCCTGGAGCGGAGCGAGTACCACCAGGAGAGGATCATGAGCCTCGCGCTGGGCGGAAGGGGGCGGTGAGATGGAATCCGTGACCACGCTGCCGCGGTTGGGCTCGCGGAAGCTGCTCCCGCTCCTCTACCAGTACGGCATCTACATCGTGCTGGGAGTGATGATCGTCTACTTCAGCACGACCAACCCGAACTTCCTCAGCGTGCGGAACGCGATGATCATCCTGCAGCAGGCGGCCCCCATCGGCATCGGGGTCATCGGGATGGCCTTCGTGCTCGTCGTCGCCGGGATTGACATCTCCGTTGGCCAAAACATGTTCCTGGTGGCGGTCCTGGTCGGGATCGCCATGCGATCGATGGAGGCCGCGGGGTATCTCGGGACGGTCCGCAGCTTCGTGATCATCTACGCCATCGCGCTCTGCGTCGGAGCCCTCCTGGGCATCGTCAACGGGCTCCTGGTCGCTCGGTTCCGGCTGGTGCCCTTCATCGCTACCTTGGCCACCATGGGGATTGCACGAGGCGTGGCTCTCATTGCCTCCAATTCCAAGGTCGCCTTCGTGCCCAAGCTCGGCGTCGTCTCCAACGGAGCGATCGGCGGCATCCCCTACGTCGTCATCATCCTGGTGGTGCTGGCGATTGTCTTCGACTACGTCCTGCGGCGGACGCCCTACGGCAGGCAAGTCATGGCCATCGGTGCGGATTCCGTCGCGGCCCAGAAGGTGGGCATCCGCGTCGACCGCGACGTGCTCATTGCCTACCTCATCTGCGGCACGCTGGCCGGCCTGGGCGGCGTCCTCTCGGCTGGGCAGGTGGGGGCCGTGGCCGTGTACTTTGCGGACGGGAACGAGTTCTTGGTCATCTCTGCCGCCGTGCTGGGTGGGACGAGCCTCTTTGGCGGAAAGGCGAGCATCCTCCCCGGAGCGCTCATCGGCATCCTGCTCGTGACCACCATCGTGAACGGGATGACGATGATGAACGCCTCCCCGTATGCCTACAAGATCGTCCGCGGGGGCATCATCTTCCTGGCGGTCATGGTGGACAGCCTGAACTACAAGGGCGAACTTCGCTGACCTGTTCCCGCGGCTGGAGCCGGGACATGAACTCTCGCGAAAGGCTCGTGGCGACGTTGGGCCACCGGGAACCGGACATGGTCCCGCTGGACCTCGGCGGCACCGAGAACACGACCATCTCGCGGATCGCCTACCAGAAGCTCCGATCCCACCTCGGGATGGGAGAAGACTCCAACCCCTTCGTCATCAACCGGATGATGGACGCGGTCTTCCCCCGAGGCGACCTGCTCGAGCGCCTCTCCATCGATTGCCTCGGTATCCGTCCATCGACCGCCTTTAGGGCGAACACCCGCGAACTCCCCGAGGAGGAGAGCTTCTACGACGAGCTCGGGATCCGCTGGAAGAAGGCCTCCTACTACTACGACATGGTGGAGCATCCGCTCCGGAACGCCAGCCTCGAGGACCTCGCCAAGGTGCGTTGGCCGGATCCTGCCCGGGACGGCCGCTTCCGCGGGCTCCGCGAGCAAGCCCGTCGCCTCTACGAGACCACGGACTACGCGCTCGTGGCCGGACACATCATGTGGGGGCCGTTCGAGCTAGGCTGCGCGTTGCGAGGGTATGAGCAGTTCTGCCTCGACCTGTGCACCGACGAGACGCTGGCCCGAGCCGTGCTCGAGAATAACCTCCAACTGGCCCTGCGGTTCTGGGACGCCTATCTGGCCGAGGTGGGCGACTACATCCAAGTGGCAGCGGGTGGTGACGACCTCGGAATGCAAACTGGCACCATCATCTCCCCCGAGATGTACCGGTCCTTCATAAAGCCCCTGCACAAGCGGCTCTACGGGTTCATCCGGTCGAGGACCAAGGCCAGGATCTTCCTGCACAGCTGCGGCTCCGTCTACGACCTGATCCCCGATTTCATCGAGGCCGGCGTGGAGATCCTGAGCCCGGTCCAGTTCTCCGCCGCCAAGATGGACCTCGCCCGCCTGAAGCGCGAGTTCGGCAAGGACCTCACCTTCTGGGGCGGCGGCGTGGACACTCAGCACGTATTGCCCGAGGGGAGCCTGGCGGAGATCGCGGACCAGGTGAGCCGGATCTTCGACATCATGGCACCGGGAGGCGGCTTCGTCTTCGTCCCCGTCCACAACATCCAGGCGGACATCGAGCCGGAGCGGGTAGTGGCGGTCTACCAGACGGCGAAGAGGAAGCGGGCCTACATCGCCCGAGGGTGACGCAAGCGACGTCGGGAGGCGAACGTGTTCGACAGCCAGTCCGTGAAGGCGCGGCTCAAGGAGCAGGTGATCGGCACCCCGACGTGGGGCTACGCCGACTCGGGAACCCGCTTCCACGTGCTCCGCCGGGCGAGCGCGCCGCGGTCGCTGGAGGAGAAGCTCGAGGACGCCGCCCAGGTGCAGAGGGTCACGGGCGTGTGCCCCTACGTCGACCTGCACACCGCCTGGGATCACAGCGACGACTGGGCGACGGTCCGTCGCTACGCGACCGACCTCGGCCTGCGCATCGGGGCGGTGAACCCCCATCTCTTCGACGATGACGACTACGCCCTCGGCACGTTGTGCAACCCGAGCCCCCGGGTGCGCTCGAAGTCGCTGGCCAAGCTGCTCGAGGGCGTCGAGATCGGCAGGCAGGTGGGCGCCGCGGTCCTGAGCCTGTGGTTCGCCGACGGCACGGACTACCCAGGCCAGGATGGTTTCCGGATCCGCAGGCAGCGGCTGCAGGAGGGGCTCGGCCGCGTGTACCAGGCCATGCCGCCCGACCTGCGCATGGTCATCGAGTACAAGCTGTTCGAGCCGGGCTTCTACCACATGGACCTGGCCGACTGGGGCGGCTCCTACATGCTGGCGCGCGCCCTGGGGGAGCGGGCGCGGGTCTTGGTCGATCTCGGTCACCACGCCCACGGCACCAACATCGAACATATCGTCGCGCTCCTGCTCATGGAGGACCGGCTGGGAGGGTTCCACTTCAACGATCGGAAGTATGGAGACGACGATCTCACCGTCGGTGCCATCAACCCCTACCAGCTGTTTCTCATCTTCTGCGAACTCGTCGCGGCTGAGCGAGACCCGCAGACCAGCACCGCCGCGCGGCAGGTAGCGCTGATGATCGACGAGAACCACAACCTGAAGAACCCCATCGAGGGGACCATCCAGTCGGTGCTGGCGCTCCAGGTGGCGTATGCCCGCGCGCTGCTCGTCGACTACACGGAGCTGGCCGCGTTGCAGGCCGGGGGGGAGGTGATCCGCGCCGAGGAGTGCCTGAAGGCCGCCTACCTCACCGACGTGCGCCCGCTGCTGCGCGAGGTGCGGGAGGAGATGGGACGGGACCCCGATCCGCTGGAGAGCTTCCGGCAGAGCGGATACATGGACGAGATCACGCGCCGGCGAGGTTCCTGAGAGCGCAGGGGAGGTCGGACTATGACTTCGCGCGAACGCGTGCTGGCCGCCATTGCCCATCGGGAACCGGATCGGGTCCCGGTGGACCTGGGCTCCACCGGGAGCACCGGGATCTCCGGCATCGCCTATGCCCGCGTGCGAGACCTGCTCGGGATTCGCCACGGCCACGTCGACGTGTATGACGTAGTCCAGCAGGTGGCGCAGCCCGAGCCCTGGGCGCTCGACCGCTTCGGGGTCGACGTCATCGACATCGGGCGCGCCTTCAACGGAGGGGACGAGGATTGGAGGGAGGTGCTGCTTCCGTCCGGTGCGGCGGCGCGTTATCCCGCTTGGTTCCGCCCGGTGGCCGGAGGGGACGGAAGCTGGGATGCCGTTCATGCGGATGGCACCCGCATCGCCCGGATGCCCGCGGGCGGTTCCTTCTTCGATCAGACCTGCTTTCCGTTCCTCGATGGCTGGCCGGCCGACTGGACGGCGCTCGGGGAGGCGATGGGCAAGGTGCTCTGGCAGGCCCTCCCGCTCTCGCCCTGGGACAAGGCCAGCGCAAGCGACTTCTGGCCGCGCTTGCGGGAGGGCGCGCTACGCCTGCGGGCCGCCACCGACCGCGCCATCATGGTCAGCGTCGGCTGCAACCTCTTCGAGTGGGGGACCTGGCTCCGGCGGCTAGACAACTTCCTGGTGGACATCATGCTCGAGCCGGAGAGGGTGGAGAGCCTTCTCGACGCATTGATGGAGCGCCATTTGGGCGGGCTGGCCAAGATATGCGAATACCTGGGCGACCTCGTCGACCTGGTACGGTTCTGCGACGATTTGGGGACGAACGAGGGCCCCTTCATGGACCCGGAGGTCTATCGGAGGCTCTTCAAGCCGCGCCACAAGCAGCTGTGCGACTATGCTCACGCACACTCCCGCATGCACACCTTCCTGCACTGCTGCGGGTCTATCGACCAGGTCCTCCCGGATCTCATCGAGGTCGGATTCGAAGTCGTGAACCCCGTCCAGACCAATGCTCGAGGAATGGACCCGGCACGGTTGAAGCGCGAGTTCGGCCGGGACATCGCTTTCTGGGGCGGCGGCGTCGACACGCGCTCGGTCCTCCCCTCCGGAACGCCGGACGATGTCCGGCGGCAGGTGCTCGAACGGCTGGAGATCTTCTCCCGCGGGGGCGGCTACGTGTTCAACAGCATCCACAACATTCTCCCCGACGTTCCGCCGGGGAATGTGGTCTCGCTCTTCGACGCCGTTGCTGAGTTCAACGGTGCCAGCGGAAGTCGCCTCTGAAGCCATGGCGCTGTCGCCGTAACAAGAGACTGCTGCGGCTTCTCGTTGATCGATCCGGTGCCAGCGCGCCCGTGACGTGCGTGGCGCCGAGGATGAGTCCGTACCGTATGCCAGTCCGCAGCGCGTCGGGGTCGATCTGTTTGGCCGCGTCCGCGAGCGCGATGGCCTCCGTTCCTCCCAATCTCCGCTCGCGGCTGGGTCGCCGCAACCTCTTGACGGCAGAAGGCCCATTCGAAGCGACGGCATATGTGGATAGGTCGACACCGGGTAGCAACCGGGCAGCCAGCGGTGTGTGCCTTGAAGTAATCGGGGGCGCTCCGTTGAAGCGGGGCCCGCCTTGCCGACGCGGCGAAATCACCGGCGTTCGTATCAGTGGGTGAAGGAAGATGCGAGGCCTCAAGAGCACCATGGCGAGGGGGGGCGTCAGGGCAATTGGGGTCAAGAGAGCCAAGAGCAGCGGTGCGCGGCATACGAAGAGAAGGCGTAGGCGACGGAGTCTGGTCCCGCAGTCATGTTGCCGCGGGTGAGCGTGGTTGCGCGTGGGCCTGCGACGAATCCACGCCCGCGCGAGGCGCCCTCTCCAGAGCCTTGCGAACCCTGCGAAGGAACTCGCTGGGCTCGAACGGTTTTTGCAGCACGTCGAGTTGGTTCTCGGGCGCCTCCTGGACCGACTCCGCGTTCAAAGGGTAGCCGCTGATGAAGAGGACCGGTAATGCGGGGCGTGTCCGTCTCAGCAGAGCCGCAAGCTCGGGCCCGTTGCGGCCGGGCATGCCGATGTCGCTCACCAAGAGGTCGAGTCGCGGCTCTTGATCTGCTGCGGCCAGGGCCTGGTCGCTGTCCGCGCAGGCCGCCACCTTATAGCCCGCCCGCGAGAGGAGCCGCTCCACGAGTGAACGCACGCTGGGGTCGTCCTCCACGAGAAGGACACGTTCTCCTCCCCCAGGCGCGGCGCCCTCCCCGACGGCTGGGGCGGCCGAATGCAAATCCTCACCGGCAGGCAGGAAGACCCGGAAGCGAGCACCCTTGCCCGGTGAGCTCTCCACCGCCACTTGGCCGCCGCTCTGCGCGGCGATGCCGTGCACGGTGGCTAGCCCAAGGCCCGTCCCGCGTCCGCGCGGCTTGGTGGTGAAAAAGGGCTCGAAGATGCGGGCCTGCACTTCGGGGCTCATTCCTGTGCCGGTATCGGCCACCTCGAGGAGCGCCTGGCGACTTGCCGCGAGCGAAGAACCGAGCGCCGCGGCATCCGCCTGGTCGAGGGTGCGGATCTGAACCGAGACCGTGCCCCCGTCCGGCATGGCGTCGCGGGCGTTGCCCACGAGGTTCAACAGCACCTGCTCGAGTTGGGCACGGTCGGCAAGGACTGGAGTGGCCTGGGTGGCGTCCAAGGCCAGCAGATGATGCTCGCCGAGGAGGCGCGTGAGGAGGCGGGAGGTGCCGGACACCACCTCCGCGAGGTCCAGAGCCTCGCTTCGATGGACGTCTCGACGAGCGAACGCCAACAACTGCTGCGTGAGCGCGGAGCCACTACGGCGTGCACCCTGGATTTCCTCCGCCAGCTCTCGGACACCAGGGTCGGCGTGCTCTGCGAGCAGGGTGGCGTTGCCAGCCACCGCAGTAAGCAGGTTGTTGAAGTCGTGGGCCACTCCGCCGGCCAGCTGTCCGATCATCTCGAGTCGCTGCGCGTGACCGAGCCGCTCCTCCACGAGGCGACGTTGAGTCACGTCCCGCAGGACGACCAGCGAGCGACCGTCGGCGGCCGCGGCCTCGCCGGCGCGCGCCGAGATCTCAAGGCTCCTGGGCGTCCCCTCCACGGAGGAGAGGACGAGGAGCAGCGGTGCCCCCGGTCGTGCGGCCGCGTCGAGGTCCACGGCCCCCGTTGCACCGGCTTGGAGCAACGCGGTCTCGAAAGGAATGCCGATCAGCGTCTCGGAGCTCGCGCCGAGAAGCACGGCGGCTTTCGCATTCGCCATCGCGATGCGGCTGGTCTGGTCGAGCGCCACCAGGCCATCCGGAGCCGATTCGAAGAGGTGGGCGTACCGCTGCCGCTCAAGCTCCGACTCCTTGAGCAGCAGGCCGTAGGACCGGCGAGCTGCCCTCCCCAACACGGCACCGCCGAGCGTCGTTAGGACGGCGACCAGTACCCAGTGGGTGGTGCTGCCGAACTGGTCCGGAGCCCATGACTGGCGGAGGGTGGCTACGCCCACGAGCAGGGCTCCCGTGGCGGCAGCAAAGCCGAGCGCAGCCATCGAGCCGACCATGAGCCCGGCCGCCACCGCAAGGACCGGGTAGACGAGCGCGGACGCGGAGCGCAGCCCTCCGACGCCGAACGACATGGTAAAGCTGCACTCCAGCCAAACGGCACCTAGAGTGAGCGTCGCAGCTAGACGTTGGCGGCGCGGGGTAAGGGCGAAGGCTACGCTCGTGAGGAGGGCCGTGGCGAGTTCGGTGAGGCGGCCGTAGGCGTCCCACGGCAGGAAGAACAGGGCGTGCAGGAAGACCACGGTGTAGCCCACCGCCGCGAGCGCGATTCCGGAACGCACCCAGCCGAGCGGTTGGGCCGACCTCGGTGGGTCTCGACGCTGCATCATGGGAGTGAGGAGGCGGGGTCGCCGGGCTTATCTTTCACGACCGGGATCGAGCCGTTCCATGAGGACCGGCCGGGGAAGCCGCAGACCTTGCCTCCGAGAACCGAGGGGAGAGCGGGCGAAAAGCCGACCTTGAATGCGCCCTCGGGGCGCGGGTCCTCATGGATGAACCCCGTGGCGTGGAGGTTTGCAAACCCCGACACCTTGCGGGCGGTCCCCTCCCCCTTCGCAGCGAGGGTGACCTCCGGGGATGGGGCGGGTAGGGCCTTGGCCCACTCGAACTTGGTGGCGATCCGGGTCCTCATGCGATCCCCGCGCTTCGAGAGCTGCACTCTGGCGGATGGGTCCGCATCGTCCCCCTATGCAGATGCCGTACCTAGCCAGGCGAGGCCGATTCCTTGCGGCCCTTGCAAAGGCTTGTTCCTTTAGCCCCTTCGTCCGGATCTCTGCAGTGAGACCCGTGTCTTCAGCCACCCTGGGTCGAGATTTCGGCCATCCAAGTGACCCACCCCTGACTGTGGGCGTTCATGCCACACTCGTTCCTTCAAGGCGATCGAAGCCGGAGAAGCGGCGGCCTTTCGGCGCGAGGACCAGCATGGCGACGATGGCCGCTGCCCCGGCTTCCTCAGCACGAACCTCCTCGTCGCGCGTTGGGCCACGAACTCGCAATACGCTGGCTCGGTCTTCTGCTGGGCCGTCGCCACCAGCACGGTGGGCACGGCTCCGATCGGGGGTTCCTTGTGCCGGCAACCGAAGGACAGCAGCACAGCCATGGGCACGAGCGCAGGAGCCCTCTGCATCGCGCGGACAGGAAGTGGGGGGTGCTCGCTCCCTGACAGGCTGAATGGCGTGAAGGTAGAGAGCTGCGCTACCCCAGCCAGGCATGCGCGGATCCGCGCAGGTTCCACCCTTCGGAGGCAACTAGGGCAGCTGATCCTTTCCTGGCAGCCAACGCACAAGCCTGTATTCTCAGAGAGTCGGCGATCATCCGGCAAGTTACGGCAAGAGCCCGTCGGACCTGCGAGAGGCTACCCCGAACGGTTTATCTGTCATGCGGCTTCTGCCGCGAGAGATCGTCATCGAGACGGTCAACCTCCAGGACAAGCCCAGGCACGCTCGCACCGACGGCGGCAAGCAGGTCATGTAGGGAATGAAGAAGGAGTCGGCCCCGCACCCCGCCGGCGCTCGCGCCGGGCAGGGGCGGACCTCCTCGCCGACCGGCGCGCCAGCGCAAGGAGAACTCATGTCGGTCGCAGGTCTCGCCCCCCTCTTCCACCCCGCAAGGCGGCTGGCGATCCCCATCATGACCCACCCCGGCATCGACCGGATCGGGAAGCAGGTCATCGACTGCGTGACCGACGGCGCCGTCCAGGTGGCGGCCATCGTCGAGTTGGCGCGCGCCTACCCCACCGCGGCTGCGACATCGGTGATGGACCTGACGCTCGAGGCCGAGGCCTTCGGGGCCCGTATCGTCTTCTCCGACCACGAGATCCCCACCGTGAGCGGCAGCCTGGTGGGCGACCTCGCCTCGGTGCAGGCGCTGCGGGTCCCGGCCCCCACCGCCCGCCGGCTGGAAATGGTACAGCGCGTGGCCCGGGAGGCGGCGGCAGCCATCACCGACAGGCCGGTGCTGGCCGGGTGCATCGGCCCGTTCTCGCTGGCGGGACGGCTCTTCGGGATGACCGAGATCATGACCGCCTGCCTGCTCGAGCCGGAGACCATCCACCTGCTCCTCGAGAAGTGCACTGCCCTGCTCGTCGAGCACGCGCGCCTTCTCAAGGCGGCGGGCTGCGACGGCCTCATCATGGCCGAGCCCGCCGCCGGATTGCTCTCCGCGGAGCAGTGCGACGAGCTCTCCTCGGCGTACGTGCGGCGGGTGGTGGAGGCCGTCCAGGACCCGGGTTTCCTCTTCGTCCTCCACAACTGCGGCAACCGCGGGCAGGTGACCGGGTCCATGGTCTCGACCGGCGCGAAGGGGCTGCACTTCGGCAACCAAGCGGACATGCTGCAGGCGCTGGAGGAGGTTCCTCCCGACCGGCTGGTCATGGGGAACCTCGACCCAGCGGGCCTTCTGAAGATGGGGACCGCCGCGGAGGTGAAGGCCGCGGCCGCGAGCCTGCTCGGGGCTACCGCCGGCTATCCGAACTTCATCCTCTCCTCCGGCTGCGACACGCCGCCGGGGGTGCCGGAGGCCAACATCGCCGCGGTGTTCGAGGCGGTGGCGGAGGCGTCCCACGCGTAGTCCGCCGGCTCGAATCGTCGGCAGAGGGCGCGTCTCTGGGGGGGTCGGCCGGTTCGTCGCTCCGGACCCCGATCACCTGTCGTGCCACCCCCCTCCTTGGTCGATGATCACCAACTCGGCGGCCTTGAGCCCACGCGCACCCAAACCCCTGAGGAGGCGAACCCTCCCGCGCCGTCCTCGGTGGTCACCATGCCGAGGCCGAGCGCCCTCACCTGTTCGTCCCGGCAAAGGAAGACGTTGCCCGGCTTGAGGTCGCGGAGGAGCATCCCCTGGGTGGGGGCGAGGGCGATCTCCCGAGCCACCTCCGCTGCGGCGCGGTGGGCCTCGCGCAAAGGGACGGACCCCTTGGTAGGACGCTCGGCCAAGGTCTCACCGCGGAGGAGCCAGCATCGTGACCTCTCGACCGGCGCTGCGAAGGGCAGCCGGCACAACGTCCACCTGCGGCGAGCGCGCTCGACACGGCCTGGGCCTCGACCAAAACAAGCTGGTCCGCAGGTTGGCGGCGCGGAGGAACGTAGCGATGGTCGGCTGACGCAGACAGAGAGACCGAGGCGAGCGCATGGCCTCGCCGCGGAGCGGCGAAAGGGTTGAACACGTCAGGCGGACCGAACGTCGGGCGGCCCGCCACTACGCCGTCGAGCTTCCCGACACGCCGTAGCCATTGCAGGTCCACAT
>Ga0335071_10003916_pt1 | contig 15602 bp, 18 predicted proteins | sample Lox_Sample_15_FD_206724 | JGI IMG/M metagenome (GOLD analysis project Ga0335071, IMG submission 206724) | Soil microbial communities from Loxahatchee National Wildlife Refuge, Florida, United States - Lox_Sample_1.5 | ecosystem: Environmental > Terrestrial > Soil > Wetlands | place: USA... | reverse complement strand
CGCGTAGGCCGCCTGCCCCGGGTTGCCCATCTCCCCGACCACCGAGGTGAGGTTGACGATGACCCCGGCCCGCTTCTTCATCATGGGGCGGGTGACGGCCCGGACGAGGTTGAAGGCACCGGTGAGGTTCACGTCGAGCTGCCGCTTCCAGTCGTCGTCCTTCACTCGCATGACGAGCTGATCGATGGCGATGCCGGCGTTGTTGACGAGGATGGAGAGCCCGCCCATGTCGGCGACCACGCCCTCCACCGCCCGGGTGCAGGCCGCGGCGTCGGCGACGTCGAACCGGTAGAGTTCGGCCCGGGCCGCGCCGGCGCCCCGGCAGAGCGCCAGGGCCTCCCGTGCCGCGGCCTCGTTGCCGGCGTAGTTGATGGCCACGCTGGCGCCGCCGCGGGCCAGCGCCACGGCGATCGCCCGCCCGATGCCGCGGGAGGCGCCGGTGACGAGAGCGACCTTGCCCCTGAAGTCGTGCATGCTCTAGGCTCCCAGCGCCGCCAGCGTCTTCTCGAGGGACGCCACGTCGCCCACCTGGTGCACCTCGATGGCCTTGTCGATGCGCTTGACCAGGCCGGAGAGCACGTTGCCGGGGCCCACCTCGATCATCCGGGTGGCGCCGAGCCGGGCCAGCTCGTGGACGCTCTCGATCCAGCGAACCGGGGCCGACACCTGCGCGAGCAGCAGCGGGACGATGCGGTCCTTGCTGCGGTTGGCCCGGGCCTCGACGTTGGTGACGACCGGGACCTCCGGCTGCGACCAGGCGACGGCCCGCAGCACCGGCTCGAGCCGTGCCTTCACGGGCTCCATGAGCGCACAGTGGAAGGGGGCGCTCACGGGGAGGGGCATCACCCGCCGAGCGCCGGCCTCCTTGAGCCGGCCGCCGGCGAGCGCGACGGCGGCGGCGTCGCCGGCGATGACGGTCTGGTTGGGATCGTTGTAGTTGGCGGGCGCGACCACCTTGGCGCTCGCCGCCGCGGCCCCCTCGCAGACCTCCCGCACCCGGACCGGGTCGAGGCCCACCACGGCCGCCATCGCACCCTGCCCGGCCGGAACGGCCTCCTGCATGAACGTGCCGCGCGCCCGGACCGCCCGGGCCGCGTCGGCCGCGCCGAGCGCTCCGGTCGCGACGAGCGCCGAGTACTCGCCGAGCGAGTGCCCGGCCACGATGCCCGGGCGGACGCCTCGCGCCGCGAGCACCGCCGTGGCCGCGGCCGAGACGGTCAGGATGGCCGGCTGGGTGTTGGCGGTGAGCTTGAGCCGGTCGTCGGGCCCGTCGAAGCACAGGGTCGAGAGCTTCTCCCCCAGGGCGGCGTCCACGGCCTCGAACACGCGGCGCGCCTCGGGGAAGGCGTCGTGGAGCGCCTTGCCCATGCCGGCCACCTGCGAGCCCTGACCCGGGAAGATGAACGCGAGCTTGTGCATGCCATCCTCCTACCAGCGCAGCAGCGCGCTTCCCCAGGCCATCCCACCGCCGATCGCCATCATCAGGATCAGGTCCCCCGGCTTGAACCAGCCGGCGCGATTGGCTTCGTCGAGAGTCATCGGAACGCTTGCCGACGAGGTGTTGCCATACTTCTCCAGGTTCATCCAGCACTTCTCGGCCGGAATGCCCAGCCGCTCCAGGGTGGAGTCGAGGATTCGCTTGTTCGCCTGGTGCGCGATGACCCAGGTCACGTCCTTCGGCTGGAGGCCGTTCGCCGCGAGCGCCTCGCGCGACACCTCCTCGAGCGCTCGCACGGCCACCTTGTACACCTCGCGGCCGTTCATCTTCACGACGCCGAGGCCTTCGTCGATCATCTTGTGGCTGATGGGGTGGCGCGACCCTCCGCCGGGCATGTTCAGGATCGGCCAGTACGAACCGTCCGTGTGCAGGTGCGTCGAGAGGATCCCGCGGTTGGCGTCCTGGCTGGGGACGAGCACCATGGCGCCGGCGCCGTCGCCGAAGAGAATGCAGGTGTTGCGGTCCTTCCAGTCGGTGATACGGGTGAGCGTCTCGGCACCGAGCACCAGCGCGGCCCGGCACACCCCGGTGGCGATGTAGCGGTCGGCCACCGAGAGCGCGTAGAGGGATCCGGCGCACGCCGCCGACACGTCGAAGGCGAAGGCCTTCTTGTTGTGGAGGAGGCTCTGCAGGACCACCGCGGACGCCGGGAAGGGCATGTCCGGGGTCACCGTCCCGACCACGATGAGGTCGACGTCCTCGGCGCGGACGCCCGCCATCTTCAGGGCCTTCTGCGAGGCCTTGAGGGCCAGGTCGCTCGTCGCCTCGGACTCCGCGGCGATGTGACGCTCGCGGATGCCGGTCCTCTCGACGATCCACTGGTCGTTCGTGTTCACGAGCTTCTCGAGCTCCTGGTTGGTGAGCACCCTCTCCGGGACGTAGCTGCCGGTGCCGACGATGAGAGACCGCATGCTCCTCCTTCAGACCGGCGGCGTCCGACGCCGACGGCCGTGCGTGGTCCTGCTGTCCGCTCCGCTGCCGCCGAGGAACTCGGCAGCCCTGCCGGCCGCATCCGCGATCTCCGAGGTGCAGTCCGCCCGCGCCGCGTCGCAGGCGCGCTCGATGGCGTTTCCGATGGCCCGCGCGTCGGAGGCGCCGTGGCTGATGACCGCGACGCCGTTCACGCCCACCAGCGGGGCACCCCCGACCTCCCGCCAGTCCACGCGCTTCTTCATGGCCGCGAGCGCGTTCTTGGCGAGGATCCCGCCGATCTTCGACGGCACGGTGCTGCGCAGGGCCTCCTTCACGAACTCGCCCACGGCCCGGGCGGTGCCCTCCATGGTCTTCAGGGCCACGTTGCCGGTGAACCCGTCGGTGACGATCACGTCCACGTCGCCCTCGAGCAGGTCGCGGCCCTCGCAGTAACCCTGGAAGCGCAGCGGCGATCGCTCCAGCGCGGCGGCCGCGGCGCGTGTCACCGCGGTGCCCTTCGAGGACTCCTGGCCGTTCGCGAGGACCGCCACGCGGGGCCGGGAGACGCCCTGGACGCGTCGGCTGTAGACGTCCCCCATCAAGGCGAACTGCACGAGGTGGAGCGGCCGACACTCCACGTTGGCCCCCACGTCGAGCAGGACCGGAGCACCCTTCACGGCCGGCAACACCGAGAGGATGGCCGGCCGCTCGACCTCACCCGCGCGACCGAGCACGAACACGGCCCCCGCCATGACGGCGCCGCTGTTGCCGGCGCTCACCATTCCCGAGGCCTCGCCGCTCCGCACGAGCTCGAAGCAGGCGCGGATGGAGTTCTCCTTCTTGCGGCGCATGGCCTGCCCGGGGTGATCGCCCATCTCCACGACCTCGGAGGCGTGCTTCACCTGGATCGGCAGGCTCCAGCTCGCCCGCTGCCTCTCGAGCTCGCCGCGCACGCGCTCCTCGGGGCCGACCAGGATGACCGGCTGGCCCTTGCGCGCTGCGTCAATGGCGCCGTGAACGACGGCGGCCGGGGCGTGGTCGCCCCCCATGGCATCGACTGCGACCGGCGCGATGCCCGGGGTCATCCGGGCCTAGGCGCCCTCTGTGACCTGAGCGTCCTTGTAGTATCCGCACGAGGGGCAGGCGCGGTGGGACAGGACCGGCTCCTTGCACTTCGGGCACTGGGTCACGTTGGCGGGCGTGATCTTGAAATTCGCGGCCCTTCGCCGGTTCCGCCGCATGCTGCTCGTTCGCTTCTTGGGAACTCCCACGGCTCGCTCCTTCGTCGTTGAGTTGCGTCGCGCTACGACCGCTTCAGCTTCTCCAGCCCGGCCCATCGAGGGTCGGGCACGTGGCGGTCGCAGCCGCAGTCCTTCTCGTTCAGGTTCTGCCCGCACACCGGGCACAGCCCCTTGCAGGCGTCCTTGCACACGGGGTAGCGCGGCAAGGCCAGGAAGACCTGCTCCTTCACCAGTGGGTCGAGGTCGATGACCTTGCCCCGGTACGTCTCCTCGTCGACCTCGTCGGGGCCGAAGCTTCCGTCGGCGTGCGCCTCGCCCTTCTCGTGCCGGTCCCCCCGGTCCTCGTTCGCCTCCGCCGGCACCAGCGTGAGCTGGAAGTCCACCGGCACCGTCAGATTCACCGCGACGAGACACCGGCCGCACGGGGCGGTGAACTCGGCGCCCGTCCGCGCCACGAGGCGCACGCGCCGGCCGAGCCTCTCGAGCCGCGCGTCCACATGGGCGACCGCGCTGGCGCGGTAGCCGGCCGGGTCGCCCTTGACGGCTTCGTCGAGCGCCTCGCGGGAGAGGTCCCACGCACGCTCGATGCCCAATTCCTTGATTTCGTCAATATTGACGCGCATTTGCGCCACGTCCGGGGGGCGGAAAAGCGCCTCATTATAGGGAGCGACCTCTACAAGTCAAGGCGCGCCCAGACAGCGCGATGCGTTGAAAGGGTGACTCTCGCCCGCGCTCCTATAACTGGGGGCGGCGAGACCGCCCACCCCTTCGTCGCCCGGCCTAGGGCTTCACGAGGCCGCGAGCGACGGCGAGAAGAGCCGCCTCTGCCTTCGTGGACACGTCCATCTTCTCGTAGATGCGCTTCACGTAGGTCTGGACGGTTCCCTCGGCGATCCCGAGCGCCTGTGCCACGTCGGCGTAGGTGTGTCCGTGCACGAGCAGCTCGAGGACCTCGAGCTCCCGCTTGGAGAGGGCCGGGCCTTGGCCGCGCTGGTCGGGGGGGTCGCCGCGCAACTCGGAAAGCAGGACCTTCGCGGCCCGCGGACTGATGGGCGCGGAATCGCCCTTGAGCACGTCCTCCACAGCCCGAGCAAGCTCTCCGGCGTGGAAGGGCTTGAGGATGTAGCCGGAGGCGCCGGCCCGGAGGGCGCCGAGCACCCGAGCGGGGATGTCCACCGCGGTGAGCGCGATGCAGGACGTCTTCGGCAGCTCCTGGCGGATCGCGGCGATCACGTCTTCGCCGCTCATCTTGGGAAGGCCCAGGTCCACGAGCGCCACGTCGGGCTTCTCCCGCCGGGCCAGGGCGACTCCGTCCTCCCCGCTGGCCGCCGTTCCGCAGACCTCGAACCCGTGGGACGTCAGCACCTGAACGATGAGCCGACAGACTGCCTCGTCGTCCTCGATCGCGATCGCTCTCACCGCCATGCCGTACCCTTCCGAGCCCGGGGATCCCGATCCTTCTGCCCCTACCGTTTCGGACGAATATCAGCGCGATCCAGAAGGGTCAAGGTTCGCGTCCCCCGGAGAAGGTACGTCGAGGTGGGACGGCGCTGCGAGCGGCGGAACGAGGGCTCTCCCCCGGAACCTGGCGAACTATCGGTGGGCCTCGTCCTCTCGCTCCGCATGCAGCTGCTCGTCGACGTTGTCGGCGAGTGCCCCCCCGATGTCGAGGGCGATGGCGAGAAGGTACAGGGCGAGCGAGAGAATGCCGATCCCCTGGCCGACGCTCATGGCGACCACGAGCAGCTGCGGCCCGGGGAAGATGAGGGCGAGGGACGTGAGGAGCACAGAGACGATTGTGCCTCCTACCGCAGCGCAGGCGAGCTTCTTCATCTGCGGCTGTTTCACGGCCTCGTCTCCTCGGCGCTCGCGCGTCCGGGACGGCGGTGAAGCGCCGTCGGGCGGGTGTCGCTGTGGCAGTCGATGCAGGCCGGCTTGTCGTCGCGGAGGTCCCCGAGGCCGCCGTCCTGCGCGCCCGGTGTGACCCAGACGGGGTCGTCCGTGGAGTGGCACTGCTTGCAAATCCCGTTCGGTGTGAACTGCGCCTTGGTGACCTTCTTCTCCATGTCCTGGCCCTCGTGGAGCTCGCGCGGCCTCCCGCCCTCTGTGGCCGGGCCGGTGGCAGCGTACTCGGTGACCAGTGGTACAGGTGACTCAGGCGCGTGTCACCTGGGGGCCGCGGCCCCGAACACGCCGTCGCCGGTGTGGCACCAACGGGCGCGTCTGTGCAGCGGGGCTGAGCGGGGCGGGGCTTCGGCAACCCGGACAGAACTCCCTTCGTCTCCGTGAGCTCGAACCCGGCGCCGCCCACGAGGGCGGCGCCGACCGGGTCGACCCTGTCCACCCGTCGAATCTTCCCCGCGGAACCGCTGGCGCGGGCCCGCCGCCGAGGAAGGGCGGACGAGCGGCCGTGCTACATTCGGGGCTCCCCAGCGGAGACACGGATGCCGCTCGTCCAAGCCCTGCTCGCTCTCGCACTCGCCGGCCCCGGGCGCTGCGTGGAGGTCGTGGCGATGGCGGACGTGCACGGGCACGCGGGCGACCTCGCGGCCCTCGCCCCCGCGGTTCGCCTGGTCCGGGCGAGGGGCCCCTCGCTGCTCCTCGACGCCGGAGACGGGCTCCAGGGCACGGTCGAGGCGAGCCTGTCCAGGGGCAGGGTCGTGGTGGCGGCATTCGCCGCCATGGGAGTGGACGCGGCCGCGTTGGGAAACCACGACTTCGACTACGGGCTGGCGGCGCTCCGGGAGCGCGCCGCCGAGGCACCCTACCCCCTCCTCGCCGCGAACCTCCGCGACCGCTCGACGGGCAGGCGCCCGGACTGGGCAAACCTCCAGGAGAGCCGTCTCTTCCGCCTCCCCGGTGGACCGGTGGTCGGCGTGTTCGGCATCGCCGCGGAGGACACTCCGTCGCTCACGATGCCGCGGAACGTCGAGGGTCTCACCTTCTCCCCCGAGGCAGCCGAGTCGATCCGGGCCGCACGGGACCTGCGCACCCGCGGAGCCGAGGTCGTCATCGGCTTGGTCCACGCGGGGGGACATTGCCGCGACCTCGGCGACCCCGACGACGTCTCTTCGTGCGATTCCGGGGCTGCGCTCTTCCGGCTGGCCCGCGCCCTTCCACCCGGGCTCGTCGACGCGCTGCTCGGCGGCCACACGCACGGCTTCGTGAACCACCGGGTGAACGGCATCGCGCTCGTGCAGGCGGGGGCGAGGGCCGAGTCCGCGGGGTGGCTCACGCTGTGCGCTGGCGAGCCCGCGCGCTTTCACCCGCCGCTGCGCCGCGGCGACTCCGGCAAGGGAGGAGACTCCCCGGCGGACGCGCTGGTGGCTGCGGCGGTGGCGCCTGACTTGGAGGCGGCCGAGGCGGCACGCCGACGCCCGCTCGGGATCCGCCTGCCGCGGCCGTTGACGCGGGACCCGGCGAGGGAGTCGACGCTCGGTGCGGCGGCCGCGCAGGCCGTCCGTGCCGCACTCCGGACGGATTTCGCTCTCGTGAACGGCGGCGGACTGAGGACGGACCTGCCGAGCGGGGAACTCACCTTCGGCCAGCTGTACGAAGCCTTCCCGTTCGACGACGAGCTCGCCGCGGTGACGGTCACGGGAGCGCAACTCCTCGACATCCTTCGCGCCCTGGCCTCCGGGAACAAGGGCTTCCCGCAGCTTGCCGGGCTCGCCTTCGACGGGCGCGGGGCCTGGACGTGCAGGGGCACGCCGTTGGACCCGGCGCGAACCTACCTCCTCGGCACAAACGAGTTCCTGGCGACCGGCGGCGACGGGACGCGGCGCGTGATCGAGCGGCTGCCGGCGGGAGCGGTTCGCATGCGCGAGGACCTCCGCTTCCGGGACGTCTTCGCGGACTGGCTCCGCAGCGCTCCCCTGGAGCGCCCCCTTTCGGCCTGCCCCTGAATCGGGCGGGTCGGCAGGTCCCCGCGCCCTCGTCGACCGGACGCTGCAGGCGCACCGCGATTGCTCGACCGACCGCCGGTCCCGAATGGCCGAGTTCTTCGGACCGTGCTCGGGTGCGCCCGGCCGCAGCGAGATGGTTTGCCGGGCAAGGGCGGGGGCGTCGCGAAGCGCGCCGAGAGATCGACCCGCGGGGCGCGCACGGACCCGCACAGGTCTGGCTCCGACCGTCTTTTCGTCATCGCCCCGCAGCGGACCCGACGGCGCGGGTCCAGGAACCTCGGGAAGTCGTCGCTACAAGCTGCAAGCTACCGGCGATGCCGTGGCATGAAGCGACTCGCCAGCCGGCGGCGCCCACCGGGGACACGTTCGCGGCATGGACATGCACGGTCTTCTCGTCTGCGCGGCTAGCTCAGCTGGATAGAGCATCGGCCTCCGGAACCATGGAGACGTCTATTCACTGACAGGCAATGCCAATGGGACGCCGATAACACAGCGCTTTCCGCGTTCGCGCCCGGTAGGCCCCGGCATCGGTTGGCACCCATGTTCTGGGTCACAACTTGGTCACAGTGTGCTTGTCGCGATCGGTGACTACGGCCTCTGCGGCGGAGGCGAGCCACTCGATCGCGTACGCCTCGTCGAGGAACCTGAGCAGCTGCTCAACGTCCATTCCAATGATCTCGCGACCTCTCGTTCCCGTGCTGGCGTCCTCCTGGCCGTCCCGCCGGCTACGTCGTGACGGTCAACTCGAGTGCAATCTCGAGCTTCAGCACCTTCGAGATCGGGCACCCGGCCTTGGCAGCGGCGGCCGCCTCCTCAACTTTGGACCTGTCCGCATTGCGCGCCGTGACGGTCGTCCTGAGAAGGCTCTTCGTCAGCGTCAGGTTCTCGAAGGTGATCGTGCTCGTCGTCTCGATGGCCTCCGGGGTGATGCCGCGCTCGCCGAGCTGCGCGCCGAATGCCATGCTGAAGCAACTGGCATGGGCTGCAGCGATCAGTTCTTCCGGGTTGGTGCCGGGTGCGTCCTCGAATCGGGTGCGGAAGTCGAACTTCAAGTCTTTGATGGCACCGCTTCCGACGCTGAAGGTGCCCCGTCCATCCTTCAAGCCGCCACGCCAAGTGGCATCTGCGCTTCGCTTCATGGCTATCTCCTCTCTCTGTCCTATCTAAGGTGGAGACGACTATCGGAAAAGCGCGGGGTCTCGACCGCGCTGGCCTCGATTCCTAGACCTGTTCAGCGTCAGGCGGTGCGCCGGGAAGAAGGGTGGTGCCGGCGGTCACGGCGCCCGACCCCCACGCTGTTTGCCCCGTCGTCTCCGATCACGCCGGGTCGAAGCGATCCAGGTTCATCACCTTGGTCCATGCCGCCACGAAGTCTTGGACGAACTCCTCCTGCGCGTCCGCACTGCCGTAGACTTCCGCGAGGGCGCGGACCTGGGAGTTCGAACCCAGGACGAGATCGACGCAAGTGCCGATCCACTTGGCTTAGCCCGCCTTGCGATCGCGCCCTTCGAACAGGTCCGCGTCTTTTGAGACCGCCTTCCACTCCGTGCTCCCAGAGCAGGCGAGTAGACATGTTGGGTCAGACGTGGTTGCGCAGCATGAGCTCTTTCGGGTGCGGCTCCAGGTAGACCTGGCCCTCGAGGTAGGTCGACCCGTGCCTGCGCATGTAGTGGCGAAGAAGCGTGAGCGGAACCACGAGAGGTACGAAGCCGCGGCGGTAGTCGGCGATCGTCTCGTGGAGCTCCGCCTTCTCCTCGGGGCCGAGCTTGTCCTTGAAGTACCCGGCCATGTGGAGCAACACGTTCGCGTTCTTTCCCTTCGTCGCGAGCTTGCGCAGCCCGTTCATGAAGGTCTCGCCGTAGCTCGACTCCACCTCGGCGCGTGACAGCTGCTTCGCCCGTGCCACGAGCCGTCCGAGGCTGCGGTAGGCCTCGGGCTCGTGGGCGAGTAGCAGGAGCTTCTCCGCCGTGTGGAACCGGACGAGGTCGCCCACCGTCCAGCGGGAGTCAAGAAGCGCCCTGAGTCGGCGGTATGCGAACACCCGCTCGATGAAGTTCTCGCGCAGCGGCGGGTCGTTCAGGCGGCCCTCTTCCTCCACCGGCAGAAGCGGGAGCTGCCTCATGAGCTCCCTGGCGAACAGGCCGACGCCGTTGCGCACGCCTGGCCCCTTCTCGGAGTAGACCTTCACCCGCTCCATCCCGCAGGACGGCGAGTCTTTCTTGAGGATGTACCCGGACAGATCGAGCTTCGAGAGCTCGCGCACCCGTTCCTCGGACCAGCTCCGCATCGCCTCCGCGTGGTCCACTCCATGCTTTGGGTCGAGGAGGCGGGTATCGCCATCCAGGCGAACGAGTCGGAGGCTCGGCCGGGGTACCGGCATTCCCACCTCGACCTCCGGGCACACCGGCACGAACGTCATGAAGTGCGCCAGCGCCCCGGTGACGAGCGAGTCCTTCTTGTGGCCGCCGTCGTAGCGCACGTTGTGCCCGAGCAGGCACGAAGAGATCCCTATCCGGATCTCGTCCTTGGGCGGCCGCTTGGCCTTCGTCATCTTGGTGCCCCCCGTATGGACCCTAACTCTTCGGCAATATCTCTTCGAGGCGCTTCCTCAGCTCGGCCGAGGTCGGCTCGACGCCCGAGTCCAGGTGAGCAACCACCTTGCCGGACGGGTCCACCAGGAACTTGTTGAAGTTCCAAGTCACGGGACCGCCGTTCTCGGGGAGACCGGTCAAGTGGCGGTAGAGCGGGTCGGCCTGGGGCCCCTTCACCGAGATCTTCGCGAACAGCGGGAAGGTCGTGTGGTAGCGCCGCTCGCAGAAGTTCTTGATCTCGGCGTTCGTCCCGGGCTCCTGGGCGCCGAAATCGTTGGAGGGGAAGGCGAGGATCTCGAGTCCCCTGCCCTTGTATGCCTGATAGAGCTCCTCGAGACCTTTGTACTGGGGCGTGTAGCCGCACTCGGATGCGGTGTTCACGATGAGGAGCACCTTGCCGCGGTACTGCGACATGGCCACCTCTTTGCCATCGATCGTTTTCGCGTTGAAGTCGTGCACGGTCATGGTTCCTCCGGCGAGCAGCATCATCGAGAGGACTAGGGTCGGGGCCATGGGCACCCCTTATAAGGCTGCAAGCTGAGGGGTCGCTATGAAGGAGACGCAATTGGAATTGGCGCGCCGAAGCGCCGGTAGACCGTCAACGGAGAGTCCGGCGAAGTCCTCTGAGGGCCCCATCGCTCCTGGGCCGGGCGCGGCTTGAGGCGGGGATCACGCGGTCGAACCGGGGCGCGCCTGTGCTGGCGTCGCGGGAGTAGCCGCGACGGGGCCTGGCGTTGCCGGGTGTATTCGAGGTGCCGCTCTGGGCCGCGCCCTACACGCTCGTGTGCCGGACGGCCCTCCGACGACTCGCCCGCCTGGCCGCGCGGGTCCAAAGCCCCGCGATGAGCCACCCGCGCCGATGCCCTCAGTGAACGAAGGCGGAGGCGGAGGCGACGGAGTATGCGTCGTCTCGTTGGCGCAGCCGCTGTCCGCGATCACGGGGCGTTCGGGTCGCCACGCTGACCCCCGCTGTCCAGTCGCACTTCAATGAGTGGCCCTACCAGGACTCGGTCCCTGGCTCGCCCTTGAAGGGGCCAACGACCTTCGAGGTCACCCAGCCTCCGTAGAATCGCCCCGGCTGCGGCCGGGCTTGCTCCTCACCCACCCACCCCTCGAGCGGGTCGAGGTAGAAGGCCAAGCTACCGGCGAGCGCGCGGTAGGGCGCCATCGGCTCGGGATAGGACCAAGCGACATTTCGCAGGGGTTGCGGGCCCTTGCGCAGCGTGAAGTAACGGGCCTGTCCCTTCCACTCGCAGAAGCTCCCACGCGCCGGTTCTTCCAGAAGGTCCGTCCTCAGATCCTGCGGAGGCAGGTAGTAAACGGGCGGATGGCTCGTCTCTAGGACGCGGAGGGCGCGTGCGCTTTCGGCGATCACCGCGCCATCGAGGAGGACGCGAACGCGCTCCGTCACGGGCTCCAGCCGAGGAGGGCGCGGGTAGTCCCAGACGGACTCCTGACCTGGCCCGGGGATCGTGCGGTGCATGGGCATGTCAGCTGCCTATTCGCCTTCGACTCCGGCCGCAGGGGCCCCAGTCACCTCGTCGCACAGGTGAACCAGGCGCGCCGCCTCCCCGGGCCACTCTACCGTCCAGGGCAGGAGGTGCGCCGACCTGCGCGTCCGGTCGAACCAGAAGCTACCACTCGGTCCGGGAAGGTTCGGGTTCACCACGAGCCAGATCACCGTGTCGGCGCCCGCCTCGGCATCCCGCAGGAGCGGCTCCATGACGCGGTGGAACCTCGGCAGCGAGGTCCGGACCGCCGCGGTGTCCGCCCAGCCCGGATGCATGGCGTGGACCTCAACGCCAGTGCCGGCGAACCGCATTGCCCACTGGCGAGCCAGCACGACCTGCATGCGCTTCGTCTGCGCGTACGCAACGACACCGTCGTAGCGACGCCGCTCCCAGGAGAGATCGTCGAGCGCCAGCCGCTTCAAGTACATGCCGCCAGAGGCGACCCACACGACACGGGCCCGGCCCGCGCGGAGCTTTCCTGCGAGCAGCGCGGTGAGGAGATGGGGGCCTGCCACGTGCGTGGCGAAGGTGAGCTCGAGACCGTCCCGCGTCAGGACCCGGCGGTCGGGGAGGACGCCGGCATTGTGCACCAGCGCGTGGACGGTCTCGACGCGGAGCGCTGCCGCCACCGTGCGCACCGCCCCGAGGTCTGAGACGTCGAGCAGGCTCACGTCGACCAGGGGATTGCCGGTCTCGCGCCGGATGGCGTCCCTTGCCTCCTCCCCACGGCCGCTGTCCCTGCACAAGAGGATGACGTGGGCTCCCCGGGCGGCGAGCGCCGTCGAAGTGGCGCGCCCGATGCCAGAGTTGGCCCCCGTGACGAGGCACGCCCGTCCTTCGAGCCGAACGTCGAGATCGGCTGCGCGGAAGCGCTTGCGGTGCCGCTCATAGCCCAGACGGTCGAAGGATCCGATCACGACTCATCCATAACGGCACGGTTCAAGCGCGCGGGGTGAGCAGGCCCGCCAGCGCCTCGGCGAGTTGCCCGCGGAGCCCCAGCTTTCCGGTTTCGGCAGCGAGCGCCCGGCGGGCCGCCTCCTCGAGCGCCATGGGTGCCGGAAGCCCGGCTGCAGCCCAGTAGCCCGGCCGGGCCGCGAGCAGGTCGCTCGTCAGCCCCTCGACGAGCTCGCGGGCGAGCCCGAAGTCGGCACGGGTCACGAGCCGTATCCAGTGAGACGAGAGGCGGGGGGTGACGACCGGGACGTCAAGGAGGATAGGCCTGCGCCCCATCACCGCGGCGACCCGCAACAGGATGTCCTTCCCGGTGAGGGCCTCAGGGCCGGGGACGTCCCACCAGGTGCTCTGGGGGAGGTCGATCCGCATGCCCGCGACGAGCCCCGCCACCACGTCGTCGACCGCAACCGGCTCGCTTCGATGCGCGAGCCACGCGGGCAGGACCATCGCAGGCAGCCGCGCCGCCAGGTCGCGCACGATGGTCCAGGACGCGCTGCCGGCACCGATGATCATCCCGGCGCGCAGTTCCAGGCAAGGGACTGAACCGGTGCGGAGCACCTCGCCGGTCTTGAGCCGCGAGCGCAGGTGCTCGGACGGCTCGCCGCGCGGCGCCACGCCGCCGAGGTAGATCACTCGCCGGACGCCCGCCTGTCCGGCCGCCTCCGCGAATTCCTCGGCCCAGCGCAGCTCCTCGTCAGCCCAGCCTGGCTTCGCCGATGCCATGCCGTGGACGAGGTAGTACGCGGTCGCGCAGCCTTCCATCGCGCGCACCAGGCCCTTCGGCTCGCCAACGTCACCGCCGACCCAGCCGCGGTCCGGCCAGCGGGATCTCGCCTCTTCGGGCCTGCGGGTGAGGCAGCGGACGCCAAGGCCGGCCTGTATCAGCGGCGCGTGGAGGTGCCGGCCAATGAAGCCCGTTGCGCCAGTGAGGAGGACCTGCTCGGACATTGCTCGTCACACCTTGCTACAGTCCACATCCACATGTCACCTCGCCTGGACCTGCCCATCGCCGTCGCAAGCTGGCTGGTCGGCTTCGCGTGGGTGGGGCTCGCCGGGAGCTGGACGCCGCTCGCCATCCTGGCAACCCTGGCGGCGGGAAGGCTCGCCCTCGGCGATGCCGGGACGCGGCGGCTGCTGCGCCCGCGCGTCGGGGTCCTGGTGCTGGGCGCGGTGGGTGGCGTGGTCATGGTTGGCGCGACTTACGGCCTCTACCGAGCTCTCGTACCGCTCTTCCCCGCGCTTCCAGGGGCGACCCGCGGCCTCTACGGCCTGCTGAACGCCGCCGGCTACCGCCCGAAAGCGCTCGGTGCGCTGGTGGTCTGGCTTTCCTTCTGCGAGGAGTTGGTCTGGCGCGGTCGGCCGCTCAATGACGCTTCCGACGCACCAACCTCGGATCCACTCCACGGCTGGGCAGTGGCGCGGGTGGCGGCGGTGGCCCTCCTCTACGGGGCGGCAACCCTCGCGTCCCGCTCCCTCCTGCTGGGCGCCGTCGCAGCGGGCTGCGGCTTCGCCTGGGGTCTCCTGCGGGTCGCGGGGCGTTCCCTGTGGCCGGCGGTTCTCACCCACGCGGCCTGGGACCTCGCCGTCCTCGTAGTCTGGCCGCTGTCCTGAGCGGCGCGCCGCCCCCCCTTGAGCCGCAGCGGTGCGTAAACCAGCCGATGCCCCTGCGACACGTCGCGCACGCGCAGTTCTCCAGCGCGACGAGTCACGTCGACGCGAACCCAACGCAGCCTCACGGGGGGGGTCGCTTTGGCAAATGGAACCAGAAGTGGCATCCGGACTCCGAACCTGACTCTGCACAGATTCTCCCCCCCTGCGCCTCGACTGCACGGCGCGCGATGCTGAGACCCAGACCAGTGCCCGGCTTCTGGGTGCGGCCACGCCGGAAGGGCTCGAAAATGATCCGGAGCTCCGCCTCCGACAGTCCGGGGCACGAGTCGCGAACGTGAAAGACGAGCTCGGCAGGATTGTCCTCGACGACGAGCTCTACCAGTCCGCGATCGGTGTACTTGACGGCGTTTTCAAGCAGGTTCTCAACCACGGATCGGGTGAGCTTTGGATCGATATGTACGCGCAGTGATGGCTCGTAGGAGGCCTTGACGCCACATCCCTTGATCTCTGCCGCCTGTCGACAGTTGTCCACGATGTCGTCGATGACGGCACCGAGCGTCGTGTCCGCAGGCTGGCTCTCCACCTTTCCTGCCTCGAGCCGCTCCGCCAAGAGGACCTCCTCGGTTAGGGACTGAGCGCGCTTCAGGCCTTGCTCGATGCGCGCGAGCACCCGCTCCTGCTGCTCAGGCAGGGATCCCATTCGGCGAAGCATGTTTGTCGACAGCGCCGCAGCTGCCAGCGGGGTGCGAAGCTCGTGGGACAGGAATCCGAGATGCTCCGCGTGCTCTCGTCGCGCGCCGTAATCTCGCGCGTCCACGTAGCTCTTGAGCGAGGCCGCGATCGCCGCATCGATGACGTCGGCGACCGCCTCCACCGACTCGGCGGTGATGGCGACTTCATCGTCATGGAGAACCCGGACGACCGTGCGCCGAAGGAGCGTCAGCTCTCGAACGAGCTGTTCCACGTCGAACCCGAGGCGGACCCTGGTGAGCGCGTGTTCGTGGGCCACCTCCCTCCACACGTGGAGGGCACGGTGCCCGGGATCTTCGCTGCGCAGGGCGACCACCACGAGCGCGAGGTACCGCTGAATCCCGTGCCTCAGATCCGTGGGCTCGACGTGGCTGACACGCATATCAGCCTGTACGCTCTCGAGCCACCGCTGCTCGATCTTGTGCCGCCGAGAATCGATGGCCATCGCGAGTGCTGCGCGCGTTTCTCTTTCGTCCATTCGCTCCCCCGGCGTCGTCCTCATTGCGAGCACAAGCTGGGCACCAGGGGCCGACCGTCAAGCCGGTCACGCGGTGAGCCATTCGCGACGCGCACGCGAACGCCGACAGAGTCGGATGCGACGAGCGCCCTTGACACAAGAACGGAGGTGA